>Ga0315553_10003677_pt1 | contig 11835 bp, 9 predicted proteins | sample SalMarSW160140MG_FD_203099 | JGI IMG/M metagenome (GOLD analysis project Ga0315553, IMG submission 203099) | Salt marsh sediment microbial communities from the Plum Island Ecosystem LTER, Massachusetts, United States - Salt Marsh Sediment SW1601-40 ... | reverse complement strand
AGAAGCCCCTTTTCGTTTTCAACAATGGGGACCTCGTGGACTGCGGCACCCGGGAGCAGTTCGAACCACAGAGAAGCACCCTGGCCAACCTGTCGGTCCCGTACTTCACGACCCTGGGTAATCACGATGTCAGTGAGCGCGACGACGGCAAGGCGTACGTGGACCTGTTCGGGCCCACCTACTACAGCTTTGCACATGGCAATTCCTATTTCATCATCGTGGACAACGCCACCGGGTACATAAGCCGAAAACAGCTCAGGTGGCTGCGCGACGCGCTCCAGGACGGGAAGAGGTTTGCTCATACGTTCGTGTTTGCGCACCAGCCCCTCTTTGATCCGAGGCCAGGCCATCACCACTGCATGAAGCCCCTCATCGCAGGTGCAGAGGCACTGATGGACCTGGTGGAGGGGGCAGGCGTTGACTTCTTCTTCGTAGGCCACTTGCACAGTTACTGCGAGGTGGAAAGGAACGGGGTCAAATACGTGATCTCGGGAGGCGCAGGCGCCAACATGACCGACCCGTTCCCATATCATCACTACCTGGTCATCACGGTAGACCGGAACGATGTCAGAATGCGTGTCCGATTGCTGAAGACGAACTCCAAATACACAGGGAAGTAGCTTCTTTTTGTGGGTCGCTCTGGTCATACCATGGAATTCCCGGCCGACGTGACCGGACATGCGCGAGGAGGAGCAAGCGATGAAACCCGCCGTAGGCGACCGTAAGAAGACCGTACGCGATTGCCTCGTACTGGGTTGTACTTGTCTCCTCATATATTTCCACGGGCTGGGCCGCATGCAGCTCAAGTGCGAGGAGCCGCGACAAGCGCTCGTGGCCCGAGAGATGCTCGCCACCGGAGAATGGATCGTTCCCACCATAAGTGGCCAACCGTATCCAGCCGAGCCGCCGCTTCCATCCTGGCTCATCGCTCTCTCCGCCGCCCCAACCGGTCGTGTGACGGAAACCACGGCGAGGCTGCCGAGCGCGCTGTCCGTCGTCGCAATCGTCTTCCTCATTTATTGGGCGGGCCGCACGTTCCTGGGCCGACGTGCCGCGTTCCTCTCGGGACTGATCGTCGCCACAACCGGCCTCTTTCTCGAAAGGGGCGTTCTCGCCGAGACCGACGTTCTCTTCGCTCTGTGGGTGACCGCCGCGGTGCTCTTCCTGTTTCGCGCTCTCCACAAGAAGCCGACTTCGGGGCTCGACTGGCCGCTCGCCTATGCCTCGTTGGCCCTGGCCTGCCTGACAAAGGGGCCGACCGCCTTTGTCTTCTTCTTCGGCACCATGCTTGCCCTGGTCTGGCTGGACAAAGACCGCGCTTCGCTCAGAACCCGGCAACACCTGCTCGGCCTGGGCGTGTTCCTGGCCGTCGCCGCGGCTTGGGTGGCTGCGGTGTCGTCCCAGGTGGGCCCGAAGCTGTTCTTCCAGTCCATGCATGGCCAGGTCGTGCGCGGGATCGCAAGTGATTCCGCCCTGAGACATCTTGCTTCCCTATTCTATTACCCGGCCCACATGCTGGCCGGGTTCCTGCCCTGGACGCCCCTTCTTTTGCTGGCGCTTGGCTCCTTGCGCCGCTACCCGTTTGGCCCGCCTCGCAAGCACCTTGTGAGATTCATCGTCATCTATGCCGCCGCGAGCTTGGTGCTCGGCTCCCTATGCGCGGGAGAGCCCGCCGGATACATACTCCCGCTCTTTCCTGCTCTGGCGCTCCTCGCCGGCGACGTGTGCGACAGGCTTCTCAGCCGAGAGCTGGCGCCGCGGCTTGCCACGATCGGCCGGTGGTGTCTTGTGGTGACCCACGCGGCGCTTACTGTTGCAGTCACGGTTGTCGCCGTTTGGTGTGTTTGGCAGTGGTACGTCCCGCTTGCTCACGTAGCGTTCTTTTCCGCCCTGGGCCTCATCGCGTCGCTGGCCGGATACTTATGCGCACACAAGAAGAAGTACGGAGCGAGCTTCGCTGCAATCGTGGCGGTGGTCTGCGTTTACAGGGTTGCCTATGTGACCACGTACGTTCCCGACTACAATGCAAGAGAATCGATCGAGCATGTGACCGGACCTCTCAAGGACGCCATGCGAGAAGATGCGAAGCTCTACACGGTGTCCTTCGGCCAGACGATAGTGTTCTTCTACCTCGACCGTCCTGCCATCGCGTTCAAGTCCGTCTCAGAGCTGGCAGCAGGGCTCTCGCCGGCCGGGAACGCATACTGCTTGCTGACCAAGGCCGAACGGCGGAAGCTCATGTCATTGCAGCCTGGCGTCTGGAGGCAGGTGCTCACGTTCCCGTACAGGGACAAGAGGACAGGGCTCTTCTCGAAGGGCAATCTCTCCTCTCGCCACCTTGGCGCGCCAGGCCGTCGCCGCCCGTGAGAGGGATTCTCTTGTGAGACGAGCGCGAGGCCATCGTAGCCGCTGGGATGGTCCGCTCCAGGGAGCCCGCGCTTGTCTTCGGAGCCCCGGTAAGGTATAACCGTTAAGCGAGACGGGCCCGAGCAGGTGCCCGAAGCCCAGCAGCCTGGAGTTGGGTTTTTTTTGTAGCACTTCAGCCATTTGAAGCGTTGAGGTGCAAGAGGTGTCAGGACTGACACCTATTGCTGTATCGTCTCTTCGCTTGGCTGAGGTGTTACCTTTCGGACTGGTGTCGTGAGCAACAAGACCTTCAAGCCTCGGAACCGGACCAAGCCGGACGTGTACGTACTGCCCGCCGATCCGCCCCTGTTTGTCAAGGACTACGGCAACTGCAATTTCCTGGTGCGGTGGTACGGGCGGTACTGCCTGCACTGCGAGGAAAAGGCCCTGAGGCGGCTGCCCGGCGTCACGGGGATTCCGGCCCTGTATCGCCGCATCGGTCTGTACGCGCTGGCCACGGAATTCGTCGATGCGGAGCCCCTCTCGAAGCTGAGGAAGTCCGACGGCATTCCGCCCGACTTCGCCGATCGCCTTGAGAAGCTGTTCGAGGAGATCGAGAGTCGCGGTGTCTTTCACGGCGACCCGCACTTCAGGAACATCCTGTGCGGCCGGGACGGCCAGCCGTATCTGATCGACTTCTCCCTTTCGTACGTCAGACGCTGGATGCCCATTCTGGACAAATGGTCTTTTCGCAGCCTCCAGGTCGTGCGGCGAAAGAGGCTCCGCAAGCTGCGGCAGGTGTTCTATCACGAAGAGGGCTTGCCGGAGGTGGAGACCGGGCCGTTCTACCGGGTGATGAAGTACCTCAAGAGGCTCTACCGGCGATACCCAAAAGAGCTGTACAAGCGCGTCAGGAAGTTTCGCAAGCGTCGTGCGCGACAATCGCAGGGGAACTGAATGGGCCTGCTCAGAAAGCTCCGAACCCGCCCCGTCGAAGCGTTGAAGATCGCTGGCGTGTGGGGGTTCGGCCTCCTTCTGGCCTGCCTTTCCCGCCCTTGCCCGCTCTCCTTCGCGTGGGGCGTTCCGCTGATCCTCGTCGGGCTCGTGATCCGAAGCTGGGCGGCCGGACACCTCCGGCGCAACGAGCAACTGGCCACCTCGGGGCCATATGCCTATCTGAGGGACCCGCTTTACCTGGGGCGGCTCTTCCTGCTCTGCGGTGTCGCCGTGGTCGCCAACAATACTGTCACGTACGCGCTCTTCGCGGTCGGCCTCATCATCTTCTTCCTGAACTACATGCCGCGCAAGCTGAAAAAAGAAACCGCGCGGCTTGAGAAGTGCTTCGGGGAGGAATACACCGAATACCACCGCCACGTCAGAAGCCTCATCCCGCGACTGCGCCCGTACCCGAAGCGCTCCACGCAGCGCTGGAGCTTCGGCATCTTCCGGACGGAGAACCGCGAACAATGGTTCATCCTGGGCGCGATCACACTGATCGGGCTGATGGCGCTCAAGTGGTGGGGAGTCCAGGAAGGCTGGTTCTGATCTCGGGAACTCCCGCCGGCGCGCTCACGCAAGAGGGCGAACCGCGCGAACCCAGACGGAACCCCCACAGACCCACCGGCGTCGTTCCCGGCGCGGGTCATTCCAAGTCGGCGTTGAAATAATCTTCGATCTCCGCGGGCAGCCGGGGCACGTCCATTGGGATGCCGCCGTTGCGGAGCGAGTGCGCCCCCATGCAGCCTGCCGCCACGCTGTACCGCGCGGCCGCGGGTGACGTGGCAATCTTCCCGCCCTCCCGCACGTATCGGACGAACTCCGCGACGATCTTCGGATCCGCCCCGCCGTGGCCGCCGGCCGCGCGCGGCGTGAAGTATTGCTCGTCGCCGTACGGGTTGTAGTCAATCCGCGTGTTCCACAGCCGCACCACGCTGCCGCCCGGGCGGAGGCCGAAGTTCTCGATCCGCCCCTCCGTCCCAATGATGGTGTAGTTCCGCCAGCCGTCCGGCGTGTAGTGGCATTGCAGGTACGACGCGAACACCCCGTTGTCCAGATGCATCAGCATCATGCTGACGTCCTCGACGTCGATGATCGGGTTCAGCCCCTTCTGCGAGAGCGGCGGCCAGTTCTCCAGGTGCCACGACGCGTCGCCCTGCTCCCCCGGCGGATGCCGGTCGGTGATCTGGTCGTACAGCGTCAGGGCCCCCATCGCGTTGACGCGGTCGGTGAACCCGCCGCAGAGCCAGTGGAGGATGTCGATGTCGTGGCAGCCCTTCTGGAGCAGCAGGCTGGTGGACTTGCTTCGCTCGGCGTGCCAGTCTTTGAAATACGCGTCGCAGCCGTAGGACACGAAGTGCCGGCACCAGCCGACTTTCGGCTCGCCGATGACGCCCTTGTCGATCAGTTCCTTCATCTTGCGTGTGACCGCCATGTGCCGCATGTTGTGGCCGAGATAGAGCTTGACCTTCCTCTCGTACGCTGTCCGGAGAACGCGGTCGCAGCCCTCGATGGTGATGGCCATCGGCTTTTCGAGGTAAACGGGTTTCCCCGCCTCCAGCGCCGCGACGGCGTGTTCCTCGTGCAGGAAGTCCGGAGAAGTCACGAACACCGCGTCCACGTCGGCCTGGTCCAGAAGCTCCCGGTAGTCCTTGGTCACGAACGCGTCGTCGCCCACCTTTTCCTTGAACGCCACGAGCGCCTCGTCGCGGACGTCACAGCCTGCCACCAGCCGCGATCCTTCTCCCGGCTTATGTGCGTTCATCGCCAGCGAACCGCGCCCGCCGGCACCAATCACCCCGATTCTCAGTTCACTGCTGCGAGCCATGTGCTGTCTCCTTGTGCGGATACGTACCCCGACCGGCGCGCCCGGGGCCAAGCACCCCAGGCGCATGGGGCTCAGATACTCTACCAGGGATGCAGGAATAGTCAACGGGAACTGAGTAAGGATACCACAAGCAGTATCGCCTTCGCCTGCGATCGATTCCGGTGCGACCTCCCGAGCAGCACACGCGCGTGCGGCAGGCACGCGGCCGCTGAGTCATCCCCAGTTTTCGCAGGTTCTTGCCCAAGCAGCGGTTACGCTGCTTTCCGAGTTCGCCGCAGGCGGGCGAGAATAGGCCCCCGCTTTAGCGGGGGGCGAGCAGCGGCCGCCCCTCCTTCTATGCTCAGCCCCGTTTACGGGGCTTGTCCGTCTCGGCTAAAGCCCTCTGACAAGCCCCGTGAACTGGGCTTAAGGCCAAACATGAGGCGCGGCCCGCTCGACCCCGCCTGAAGGCGGGGCCTATTCTCGGAGCTGTCGCTCCTCGCCCCGTCTCGAAAACTGCGGATGACTCAGACGCCGCCGCCATTGACAGCCTATTCCGAGCGCCATATACTCCGCGTCCAGCGGAGGATGGCCGTGCCTGGAGCAAAGTTGGACCTGAAGACGTTGGATGACCTGATCCGCAGGGCCCTGGCGGAGGACGTGGGGCCGGGCGACGTGACCACGGCGGCGCTGATCGATCCTAAGCTGCGGGGCGGGGCTCGCCTGGTGGCGCGCGAAGGGGGCGTCTTGGCCGGCATGCCGGTAATTCGGCGGCTCCTGCGAACGTTCGACACGCGGCTGCGGCTGTGGGAAGCGCTGCCGGACGGAACGCGGCTCAAGAAGGACATGGTCATCGCTACCCTCCGCGGGCCGGTGGCGTCAATGCTGGCTGTCGAGCGGACGCTGCTCAACTTCCTCCAACGGCTCTCGGGTATCGCGACGCTGACGCGGCGGTACGTGGACGCGGTCGCCGGCACGGGCGTCAAGATCCTCGACACGCGGAAGACACTCCCCGGCTGGCGGGGCCTGTCGAAATACGCCGTGGCCGTCGGCGGCGGCGTCAACCACCGGATGGGCCTCTACGACCAGGTCCTCATCAAGGACAACCACCTCCGCGCCCTCCGCGAGCTCCACGCCCTCCCGGAGCAGGCGGTCGCGATGGCGAAGGCACGTCTGAAGCGCCGCCGGAAGATCCGCTTCGAGGTCGAGGTCGAGACGGTGGACGACGCCGAGGGCGCCGCGCGGGCGGGCGCCGACATCGTGATGCTGGACAACATGCCCCCCGCCCGGATGAAGGAAGCGGTCAAGGCGATCCGTGCCCTGAGCCGGCGGACCATTATCGAGGCCTCGGGCCGCATCTCGCTCAAGAACGTCCGGGCGGTCGCGCGAACCGGGGTCGACTGGATCTCCATCGGCGCCATCACCCATTCCGCCGGTGCGCTGGATATCTCATTGGATATGGAAACCGGATGAACGTACTCTCTTCGGACGAGCTCCGTCGCGGTCTTCAAACGCGCATCGTCGGGCGCAAGATCCACGTGCATGACCGCGTGGTTTCGACCAACGATGTGGCCTGGGAGCTTGCCGACCGCGGCGCGGAGGGGGGGGCTGCGGTCTTTGCGGAGGAGCAGACGGGCGGCCGCGGCCGGCTGGGCCGCAACTGGTGGTCGCCGCGCGGGGCGGGAATCTGGATGTCGGTCCTCCTGCGCCCGCCCGACCTGGCGGGGCCGGAACAGGAAGGAACGGTCCCCATGACGACCATCATCGGGGCGCTGGCCGCGGCGGACGCCATCCGAGCCGCCACCAGGCTGCCGGCCATGATCCGCTGGCCGAACGACGTTCTCGTCGGCCGGAGGAAAGTCGCGGGCGTGCTCGTCGAGGCCCGGCAGGGAGAAACGGGCCGCGAACTCGTGCTCGGGATCGGTATCAACGTGAACGCAAGGCAGTCTGCGATGCCGGAGGACATCGCGCGGTCGGCGACCTCGCTTTCTGAGACAGCCGGCCAGGACATCGACCGGCTGGAGCTGGCGAGAACGCTGCTGCAAGAACTCGACCGGTGGTACCAGGTCAAGCTCGACCGGGATAGCGAGGCCATCAACCGCCGCTGGCGCGAGCTGTCCGCCACGCTGGGCCAGCGGATCGAGCTGGAAGAGGACGGGCGGCGTTACGAGGGGACGGTGATCGACGTCGACGTCCGCTTCGGCCTGGCGCTGCGGCTCGACCAGGGCAACATCCGGCACTTCAGGGGAGAACACGTGACCGTCATCCGCCACCACTGAACAGGCCAGGGGCCGACCACGCCGCCGTGGCAGCGGCGCGCGAACTTGTCTTTCCGCGCCGGACCCTCTCACAACCCATTAAAGGTTTTCTGCTTACATGTCGATATCGTAATTGGGGGAACGTGTAGGAGAATTGCGCCCTTGTCGGATACTGACGGAGCAAACGGCTCCCCGAGCGGCACCCCACCGGATGTGCAGAGCTCCCCCCCGGACGCGGACGACCGCGTCGGCAATCAGATGACGTGGGAGCCGTTCGAGGACCAGCAACTTCCTGACACGTCCATCACCTATCTTCATGCGGCGCTGCTGGTGGACGATACGGACCGCACCCTCTACGCAACGGAATGTCCGGGGAACCACGCACTTCTGGCCGGCCGGGTCGTCGGACAGAACTGGCGCGAGCTGTTCCCGGAGTTCGAAGAAGTCCAGATCGAGGCGGAGGGTCCCCCCGACACCTTCTTCTTCATCAGCAGCGGGAAAGACAAGGCCGCGTACCGCGTCCGGAAGTGGAGCGCGGTGCCGATACCGGGCACGGGCAGCGGCCATTTCATCGTGGTCGAGGGAATCGGCGACCCGACGGCGGTCCGCGAACTCATCTACCGGGAGAGAATGATCGCCCTGGGCCAGATCGCGCACGGTGTCGCTCACGAAATTAACAACCCCCTGACCATCGTTTCGGGTTGGGTCCAGATCCTGCTCGCCCAGCAGGATGTGGATCAGGCGCGTCACGCGCGCCTGCAACTGATGAACAAAGAAATCGGACGCATCACGAACATTGTCCGGCGCCTGCTGAGTTTCGGGCGGCGGGCCCCGGCCGAGCCGCAGTTGGTCCAAATCAACCGCATCGTGTCGGACGTTCTCACCCTGGTTGAATACCAAATCCGTAACGAGAACATCCAGGTCGCCACCGACTTGGGGGCCGACCTGCCGCCGGTGATGGGAGACCCAAGCCAACTCCAGCAGGTATTCCTGAACATCATTGTGAACGCCCGCCAGGCGATGCCGAACGGCGGGTCGTTGGCCATCACGACCGACGTCACGAGCGACGGCTCGGTCGAGGTGGCACTGGGCGATACGGGCTGCGGCATGTCAACCGAGCTGGCCCAGAAGATCTTCGACCCGTTCTACACGACGAAGGGCGAGAACGGCGGCTCGGGCGTCGGGCTGTTCCTGTGCCGCAACATCGTGAAAGACCACGGCGGCACGCTGACCGTGTCGAGCCGGCCCGCTGAAGGCTCCACGTTCATCGTCCGGCTGCCCAGTGCGGCGGAGGAGGAATCGGCGGACCAAGCGACAAGCGATCTGGGCGAATTGTGCCGCGGCGTGGACGGCAGGCCCGACGCGGCGGGCGACGTCGCACTCGGCCCGGCCGGCCCCGGGTAGACGAGGTGTGAGAAAGTGGCGGAAGCGGATCCCATCAAAGTGATGTTCGTCGGAGCGGATCCCGCCGCGTTCTCCGCGGCCATCGACGCGCTGACCGAGGAAGGACACGAGGTCGAGTGCGTCGCGAGCCCGTTCAAGGCATTGACCGCGAACACCCTTTCCCCCGCCGACCTGACGGTGATCGACGCCAGCCGGCTGGACGACCAGATGCTCGAGGTGTTCGATGCGCTCAAGGAGGTCGCCACCGACCGCCTCTTGTTTGCCGCCGTCACTCCGGCGGCAAGGGCCCGCGCCGCCCGGGTGCTGAACCTCGGGTCCGATGCCATCATCGGTGTGCCCGTCGACGCCGAAGAAGTCCAGGCTCTCGTCAGGAAGCTTCGGGCGCTACGTCCCGGTGCCGGCGCCGGGCAAGTCAGCGTGGACGAGAAGTTCCGCTGGCTGGGCGAGTTCGCCGCCGGAGTCGCACACAACGTCAACAACCCGCTCACCACCGTGATCGGATACCTGCAGATCCTGTGCAGCAAAGTCGAATCGTCGAACGCAGGCGGCAGCGTGTTTCCCACCATGCTCAAGGAATGCAACCGCATCTCGGCGATCGTGAAGAACCTGCTGCTGTTTTCCGGCAACGGGAACATCGAGCCGCGGCCGGTCGACGTGAACCACGCCGTCGACGCCGCGCTCGTGCTCGCCGGTTCCGAGGAAAAGAACGACAAGGTGCGGACAGAGCGCAGCTACCAGCCCGGCTTGCCGGCGGTGATGGCGGACGAAGAAGCTCTGAAGCTCGCCTGCGAGAACATCGCCATCAACTCGCGGCAGGCGATGCGCGACGGCGGCACCCTCTCCGTCGAGACGGTCGAGGACCGAACGGGCCACGTCCTCATCAAGTTCAGCGACACCGGCCCGGGGATTCCCCCGGAGAGGATTACCAGGATCTTCGAGCCGTTCTACTCCGGCTGGAACAGCGGCTCGGTCGGCTTGGGGCTCGCCGCGTCGTACGGCATTGTCAAGGGCTTCGGCGGAGACATCGAAGTGACCAGCCTGAACGGCAGCGGGACCTCGTTCGTCATCGAACTGCCCGCTTGCGTATAGGCGAGGCAACCCAGCGAGTCTGGAGAAACCCGGTTGGAAGACCTACTCGAACGCACGTCGAGAATACTCGTTGTCGACGATGAGCCGAATATCTGTGGCTTGATGCAGGAACTGCTCGCCGGCCAGCACTATGTGATCGAGACCTGCCTGAACGGCCAGGACGCTATGGCCAAGATCCAAGAAGCCGCTTACGACATGGTCATCTCCGATCTGAAAATGCCCGGCATCAGCGGCATCGAGTTGATAAAGTCGGTCAAGGCCGCCTCGCCCGACACCGCCACCGTGCTCATCACCGGATATGCCACGGTCGAGACGGCGGTCAAAGCGCTTCGATACGGCGCCGATGACTATGTCACCAAGCCATTCAACATCGAAGAACTGCGCAAAGTCGTCAGCCGTGGGCTGGAATCGAAGCAGCTCCGGGAGCGGAACCACGACCTGGTCACCATGCTCCAATCCGCCAACCGCGAGCTCAAGCGCCACAAGAATGAACTGAAGCACGAGGTGGTGAGAACGAGCGAGAGCCTGCTCGACACGAACTCCCGCCTCGAGCAGAGGGTGCAGCAGCTCAAGACGATCATGAAGGTCACCGAGGCGATCACCTCCATTCTGGACCTCGGTCGCCTGCTCGACTTCTGCCTGAGGCTTCTCGGCCGCGAAATGCAGGTCGAGAACAGTTCGCTCATGCTGATGCAGCCGGGCGGTCAGCGGCTCGTCGTCGAGGCCAGCTACGGCCCGCGCGCCGAGCAGGTGATGAACAAAGAGCGAAAGCTGGGCGACGGCGTGGCCGGCTGGGTGGCCGAATACAAGGAACCCCTGCTCATTGAGGATGTGGACAGCACCCCCGCGTTCGCCACGGAATTCTCCCCACAGTATCCGGGCAAGTCATTTCTGTGCGTGCCGCTGAGCCTGAAGGAACGTACACTGGGCGTCCTCAACCTGACCGGCAAAACCAACGGCGAGCCGTTCACCGAGCAGGACCGCGACTTTGTGTGCGCCATCGCCGGACAGATCGCCGTCGCAATCGAGAACGCCGGGCTGTACGACACCATCCAGCAAAACTCCCTCAGCGCGGTGCAGGCGCTGGCCGACAGCCTGGAGGCGCGCGACCCATACACCAGCGGCCACTCGGCACGCGTCACCGACTACGCCGTCCGCATGGCCAAGACGCTCGACGTCTCGGCGCCCAGTATCGATACCTTGCGCTACGCCTGCCGCCTGCACGACATCGGCAAGCTTGGCATCAGCGAGGCCGTCCTGCACAAGAGCCGCGAGCTTTCCGAAGACGAATGGGCGATGATCAAAGAGCACCCGACCAAGGGCGAACGGATCGTCGGGTCGCTCGGGTTCCTCAACCGCGCGCAGCCGATCGTGCGCCACCACCACGAACGCTGGGACGGAACCGGCTATCCCGACGGGCTCAAGGGTGAGGAGATCCCGTTCCTGACCCGCATCCTGACCGTCGCCGACGCCTACGATGCGATGACCTCCCAACGGCCCTACCGCTTCGCGATGTCCCGCAAGGAGGCGCTCGCCGAACTGGACGTCGCTGCCTCGAAGCAGTTCGACCCCGCCGTCGTCAGGCAGTTCGTGAAAGTCATCGAGAGCGGGCCGACGCTGCATCACCCGAGCTGATCGGGCTCCCCTTGCGTCTTGGCGCGATCCAGAACATCTCGCAGCGTTACCTCACGCAGCACCGCCGCCGAGAACCGGACGCGCGTTCGGAACCGGTCGCCGTCAGCTTGTTTCCCCGCCAATTGATCCAACCGCTTCGTCCACCGTACCGTAGATGTCCATCAGCCGCGAGAAGAAGACGCTGTCCATCTCCTCGCGGATTCTCCGGCGCGGCGCAGCGATCTTAATGCACCCTCCGGCGTTCAACGCGGCGCGGTGGAGCTTCAGCAGCAGCCGCAACCCGGCGCTGCTAATCGAATC
>Ga0315553_10003674_pt1 | contig 11837 bp, 13 predicted proteins | sample SalMarSW160140MG_FD_203099 | JGI IMG/M metagenome (GOLD analysis project Ga0315553, IMG submission 203099) | Salt marsh sediment microbial communities from the Plum Island Ecosystem LTER, Massachusetts, United States - Salt Marsh Sediment SW1601-40 ... | reverse complement strand
ACCTCAGCATACTGAGCATTCATCGCGCGTGCAACAATGTAAGGGACCCCGATCTTCTTCAAGACTGCGGTTGTGAGTATGGCCTCTTCTTGATTATCTCCCAGTGCAACTACCGCTGCATCAATGCTGTCAATCTCTGATGAGCGCATTGCATTCTCATCGGTTGAGTCCATGATCAGGGCAGCTGCCACATGGTCTTTGATACTCTCGATGCTGTCTTTATCGCGATCGATCACCATTACATCCACGCCTTTTTCCGCAAGCGTGAGCGCGACTTTCCTTCCAAATGCACCGAGACCTATCACCACGTATTGTGCCATAGAACCTCCTTTATCCTATTAACACTTTCGCTTCGGGGTACTGAATTTTATCCCGCCGTGCACTTTGCATGAGTGCTAGGCCAAGGGTCAAAGGACCGATCCGGCCTGCATACATGAGAACAATTATAAGCATTTTCCCGGCCCATGTCAAATCAGGCGTGATACCAGTGGATAACCCTACTGTTCCAAATGCTGAAATAGTTTCAAAAAGCAATGGTAAAAAGGGTTTGTCCTCTACCGCAAGAAGAAAAACAAAAACAGTGAAAACCAGCAAAAAGGATGCAACAACGAGTGCTACTGCTTTGTATATTATCGCACTGCTTATCGTCCGTTTGAACACCTGGATATCTTCCTTGCCACTGAAAATACTCCTTAAAGACAGGATGAGTATGGCAAATGTTGAGGTTTTTACCCCGCCACCTGTCGAACCGGGTGATGCACCGATGAACATTAATATAATGAGGAACGTGATTGTCACGGTGGAGCACGATGCCACGGGGATCGTGTTGAAACCAGCGGTCCGGGGAGTGACCGCCTGGAATAGGGCGCTCCATATTTTTCCGTTTAGCGGAAGATCGACCAGGGCACCATCAAATTCGATGAAGAATATAGCGAGGAAGGCGCTTATAATGAGGCCTGCTGTAACTACTAAGACCAAACGCGTGTGGGTTGACAGGTGATGGCGGTGGTGCCGGAGCCGGTTTGTGGTTTCATAAATCACGATAAATCCGATACCGCCGATGATGATGAGCAACATGATAACCATATTGATCACTGGGTCGTTTACAAATCCTTCTAACGAATTTGAGAAGAGAGAGAATCCGGCATTACAGAATGCTGATATAGAATGAAAGATGCTCTGGTAGGCGGTTTGACCGATATTTTTAAAATGGAATATCCAGCGCAAAAAAAGTAACGCAGCACCTGCAAGTTCTACAAAGACCGTCATCTTGAAGATATATGTGATCATGGTAAGAACATTTTTTTCTTCGTCCATCATGTCCTGGACGATCTGTCTTTGACCGAGGGAGAACTTACCGAAGATCAATGCGAAGAAGGCCGAGTACATCATTATGCCCAAGCCGCCTAGTTGAATAAGCATCAGTATGATCAGTTGTCCGAATGTCGTGAAGTATTTCGGCGTGTCCTGAACGATCAACCCTGTGACACAGGTTGCTGACGTCGATGTAAAGAGAGCGTCGATGAAAACCGCCCCCTGACCATCTGACGTTGCTGAAGGGAACGTCAAAAGAACAGCACCTAACAGGATTGTTCCCATAAAGCTCAAGGCAACGATCTGTGCTGTATTCAGTCGAACGTTCCGCAACAGGTTCGAGAACTTCCTGGTGCGTGTGAATGCCTGGATCAGTATTACGATATGTCGTATGATGATAAAACCAATCCCGGCGCGGGGGGTTGTGATGGTTAGGATCAGAGGGATGAAAACCAGAACGTCAAGCCAGTACTTTCGAAAGTAGGAGCGTTTGGGAAAGATAAAATAGAAGTTCAAACACGCATCAGCAAGGTAGGACGCAAAGACGATGTAATCGAGCAATATCGCGAATGCGGTTAGCACCGGGGGAAGACGCCAGCGCAGTCCTGACTGAATGATGATAAAAAACAGGGCGACAAATGAAATTATATAGACGGCCTTTTTAAAAGGAGATATCCAGTGAGGTGGCTGCTGTCCTGTTTTCAGGATTCTATAAATGGATTTCCACTGCATGAGATTTTATTTTTATAAACAGCTGCCATAATATATCAACGTGTGCTTTCATTTTTCACGGACAGACTTCTTATTGGAAATAGAGTATCAATGCCCTCTCTTTCATGTCGTTTATCGAGTGCTTTGACTGATTCATGTTTGCCGGGGATTATTTTTTCAAGGATAATAACGATAAAAAGACTTGAGACAATAAAAGTCGCAGCTATAAAAAGATGTGATCTTGTTAAGCATCTAATAAACATGATTTACTCCTTTTATGGTTCGTATGATTATTACGTAATTTCAAGGATTTTCGAATATCTATGGATTATTCTATCCGGTTTCTGCATACGGTCAAGAGATTTCCTGAAACTAATATGTCCTAATTTTGAATGTTTCTTTCTCCTTGACTTGCCATCGATTCTATATATAATATGCAATCATGAACAAGATATTAGCAGAAAAAGATTTTAAAAGACGAATTGAAGAGATAAGCGATCAGAAATTATCTGATTGCTATCAATGTGGTAGATGCACGGCTGGATGCCCGTTTGCCAGATTCATGGACGCACCGCCAAATCAGGTAATACGCTTTATGCAGCTTGGTTTGAAAGACGATGTTCTAAAATCACAGGGGCCATGGTTCTGTGCGGCGTGCCTGGTCTGTCAAACAAGATGTCCGCGTGGGGTCGATATCCCGAGATTAATGGAAGCAGTGAGGACTATTCATTTGCGTGCTAAACAAGGTTTGTTCGATGTCCCTGAAGTCGATAAGGAATTCCTCATGGATGCACCACCGCTTGCATTGATGAGTGCGTTCAGTAAATACACATACTAAATGAAATTACCGTATTATCCAGGATGCACGCTATATACCAAAGCAAAACCCTTGAATACTTCGCTGCATTCATGTTTTGAGATGATCGGCGTGGAACTCGTTGAATTGCCTCATTGGTATTGCTGTGGTACGACTTTTACATTAGCACGGGATAACCGTATGTCATTGATCGCGCCCTTGCGCATACTGGCAAAAGCTCAGCATGAAGGTGAACGAGTTCTTGCACCCTGTTCGATATGCTATAATACATTAAAAAGAGCGAATTTCATATTGAAAGAGGATGAAGAGACGCTTGATATTATTAATGAGCATCTTGAAGAATCGTACGATGGCAATGAAACAGTGCTGCATCCGCTTGAATTCTTTAGAGATAATGCACAATTAGTAAAAAGTAAGGTCAAAAAAAATTTAAAGGAATTAAAAGTAGGCTGCTATTATGGCTGTCTCCTTCTGAGGCCAGATAATGAGATTAAGTTCGATGATCCAGAAAAACCGACGATTTTTGAGACTTTTGTGAGTATGATCGGTGCTACCCCGATTGATTTTCCTCTTAAGGTTGAATGTTGTGGTTCGTACCTCGTTGTTAATTCTCCGGATGCTGCAGTTGAGGCATCCTATAAACTTCTTCGCAATGCTCAGGGCAATGGCGCAGATGTTATCGTTACATCATGTCCGCTTTGTCACTATAATCTTGATGCATTGCAGGGTAAAATTAAAAAAGCACACCCTGAATTCAAAGAGATTCCGGTATTTTATTTTAGCCAGCTATTGGCGATAGCACTGGGTGTGGAAAAACAGAACTTGGGTTTGGAACAAAACAAGGTATCACCGAATGAAATATTGAAGGAGTATGATTTATTATGAAGAGAATCGGCGTTTTTATATGCCATTGCGGTATAAACATAGCAAAGACTGTTGATGTCGAGGCATTAACTGAGGAGATAAAAAAATACCCCGGGGTCGAGTATGCTGAGAACTACAAGTATATGTGTTCTGATCCCGGACAAAATCTCGTGATCAATGCGATCAAGGAGCATAAACTCGATGCGGTTGTTGTTGCTGCATGTTCACCAACACTGCATGAGAATACGTTCCGGAATGCATCTGAAAGAGGTGGCCTCAATCGCTATGTTTGTGAGATGGCGAACATTCGTGAACATTGCTCATGGGTACATGATGATAAAAAAGTTGCTACGAAGAAAGCCGCGCATATTATCAAAAGCATCATTGAAAAAGTAAAATATGATGAGCCTCTAGAACCAATACATGTAAGCGTCACGAAACGAGCGCTCGTGATCGGCGGAGGTATCGCTGGTATACAAGCGGCTTTAGATATTGCCAATGCAGGCGTGGAAACAATATTAGTTGAGAAAGGTCCATCTATTGGGGGCCGTATGGCTCAGCTTTCAGAGACTTTCCCGACTCTGGATTGCTCCCAGTGTATTCTAACGCCTAAAATGGTTGAAGTCTCGCAACACAAAAAGATAAAGCTATTATCCTACTCTGAGATTGAGGAAATTGCTGGCAGTGTCGGCAATTTTAAGGTGAAAATAAAAAGAAAAGCTGCGTATGTCGATCATGCAAAATGCACCGGGTGTGGTATGTGTTATGAGAAGTGTCCAGTTAAAGTTGATTCTGAATTCGAAGAAAACATGGGTAAAAGGAAGGCGATATATACACCATTCCCGCAAGCCGTACCAAATAAACCGATCATTGACAAAGAACACTGTACCTTCTTTTTAAAACCCGGTAAATGCCGGGTATGTCAAATCGTATGTCCTGTACAGGCGGTCGATTTTGAACAGCAGGATGTTATCCTCGAAGAAGAGGTAGGTGCAATAGTAGTTGCCACGGGTTTTGATCTTTATGAACCAGAAAGATTAAAGGAATACGGTTACGGTACTATCCCTGATGTTCTGACATCACTTCAATTTGAGCGCTTATTATCCGCGTCGGGTCCAACTTCTGGTGATGTTAGACGTATTTCTGATGGGAAAGAGCCTAAGCGTATTGTCTTCATACAGTGTGCGGGTTCGCGGGACAAAGAGAATCATCTCGAATATTGTTCTAAGATATGCTGTATGTATACAGCAAAACATGCGCTTTTGTACAAACATCGTGTCCATGATGGTGAACCAATAATCTTCTATATCGATGTGCGGACTGCGGGCAAGGGTTATGAGGAGTTTTATAACCGGGTGACTGATGAAGGGGCGACATATATTCGCGGTAAGGTATCGAAGGTATACCAGGATAATGGTAGGATAGTTGTCCTTGGTGCAGATACACTTTCCGGTAAACAGATCGAGGTAGAAGCAGATATGGTTGTTCTGGCTACGGGGGTCGTTCCGACCCGCAACAATACGGAATTAGTAAGAAGGTTGAAAATACAGTGTGATGCCAATGATTTTTTGACAGAAGCACATCCAAAACTCAGACCAGTCGAGAGCAATACAGCAGGTATATACCTTGCAGGAGCTGCTCAAGGACCCAAAGATATTCCCGAAGTCGTTGCCCAGGCTTCTGGTGCGGCTAGCAAAGCGATCGCTATTCTAACGCAAGATGAGATCACATTTGAGCCGACGATTGCCGGTGTTGATGAAGATCTTTGTTCTGGCTGCAGTATATGCGTTGGGGTATGCCCGTATAACGCTCGAGAGCTTGATAGAGAAAAAATGGTCATCAAGGTTGTAGAAGCATTATGTCAGGGATGCGGCTCTTGCAGTTCAGCGTGCCCATCAGGTGCAGCACAACAGCGAAATCTTATTGATAAGCAGATCGAAGACATGGTTACATCAGTCTTGGAGGAAAAATGAGCGAGAACAATTTCGAACCAAAGATCATCGGGTTTTTCTGCAAGTGGTGCACGTCTGCAGCTGCCGACTTAGCTGGTACGTCCAGGAAAAAATATCCAGCTAATTTAGTCCCTATTAGATTTTTCTGCTCGTCAAGGATAGATCCTCAACACGTGCTGCATGCTTTTAAAAGTGGTGCTGACGGTGTTTTGATTGGTGGATGTCATTTTGGCGATTGTCACTACCAGGATGGTAACTATAAAACTGCTCGTCGCATTGCATTACTTCATAACCTTCTCGATGATATGGGAGTTTCAAAAAAGAGGCTCAGGCTTGAGTGGATATCTGCTGCAGAAGGCGATAGATTTACAAAGGTGGTAAGGGAATTCACCGAAGAGATAAAAAAGCTTGGTCCGTTAAAAGGAAATGGTGTATGAATAAATACGAAGCGATGTTCATTTTCAAACCTGATATCGATGAAGAAAAGTTGGACAAGGAAATAAAGAGTGTCGAGAAGACCATCAAGACACGCGGTAAGGGCGAGGTGAAATTCAGTAATTTAGGGAGAAAGACCATGGCTTATGAGGTTGAGAAGTGTAGAGAGGGCATTTATGTCAACTATTTGTTCACCGCACAACCTTTGAGTATTACAAAGATCAAGGAGGCATTGAAACACAAAGCTGATATTTTACGTTTCATCATCCTTGCTAAGGGAAAATAATAATGAATCAATTACGTCTTGGATATTTGAATAATGTATTTTTGATCGGTAGACTAGTTGCCGATCCTGAACTAAGATACACCCAGAAAGGTGCTCCGGTATGTGATTTTCGCATCGCATGTTCACGTCGATACAAGAACCGCGAAACAGGGGAGTGGCAGGAGGAAACGCTTTTTATAAATATTGTTGCCTGGCGTAGGCAGGCTGAATTGGCAAATGATTATCTTAAAAAAGGTAGTGCAGTGCTTATCGAAGGCAGCTTGAGATCACGACAGTGGGAAACCAATCAGGGTGACAAGCGTTCAGCGACTGAGGTTGTTGCTAGGCGTATTCAATTTCTTGATATGCCGCAAAAAGACATGACACAAGGTGAAGGTGAAGGTTCAATGGGGGTCGAAAACGAAGGCGATATGAAAGAAGATGCCGGCGATATCGATACTCCTTTTTAGTGCACTAACTTGAAATCGCGAGGAATGAACATGAGAAGAAAAAAAGGCAGATGTCGATTTTGCAGAAACAAAGTGGATGAAATAGACTATAAGGATACATCACTACTTAAAGGTTTCATCAATGAGCGCGGGAAGATCCTTAGCTCTAAGATAACAAGGTTATGTTCTTTTCATCAAAGAAGATTGACCCAAGCTATAAAGAGAGCTCGAGAGATTGCTCTTCTTCCTTATGAGATAAGATAATGAAGATAATATTACTTAAGGAAGTTGAAAGACTAGGTAAACCATACGATATAGTTACTGTCAAAGATGGTTATGCAAGAAACTATTTGATACCGAGGAATTTTGCGATTCCTGCAGATAAGTCTAATATAATCGGCCTTGAAAAAAATAAAAAACGATTCTCCAAGACTATCGAGAGATTAAAAAAAGCGAGCATGGGTTTAGCCGAACAGATAGATAATGCCACAGTAAAAACTACAATAAAAATGGGTATTGATGGAAAGTCATTTGGTAGTATCACTTCCCAGAATATCGTTGAATTGTTGCATTCTGAAGGTATTGAAATCGATAAAAAGAACATTGTCCTTGAAGAACCGATTAAGCAACCCGGCGTATATGACATTAAGGTACACCTTGGTGAAAGTATTGATGCAGTCTTCAAATTGGTTGTTTTAGAGGAAGGTGAGTAGATTTTAGAAGTTTTCGTGAATGGCGTTGTAGAAGATCGCCAAAATCTCTCATATGTTGTTTTACTCAAAGAAAAATTTGGAGAACGCACACTCCCTATTTGGATAGGGGAACCCGAGGCGTTGGCTATTGCCAGATCTCTTGAATCTTTACAATATCCAAGACCACTTACTCATGATCTGTTGAAAATAGTGCTCGATACTTTTCAGGCAAAGGTTGTCAAGATAGAGGTCGTTGCCTTAAAGGATGAGACATACTATGCCAAGATATATATTGAAGGCGACAATCGACTTTTTGTGATAGACGCAAGACCATCTGATTCGATCGCGCTAGCGATGCGCACTAAAAGCACGATATTTGTCGACCCGAAAGTTATGGATCAAAATGGGCGGGTGCTTGAGGGTGACACAAATGTATCTCAATTAAAACGTCGTTTAAGAGACACTAAACCTGAACAGTTTGGCGACTTTAATTTCGACAAATAGTATTTTTCAAGATATAGAAACCGTATTATGATACAGAAAAGAACCCTTGATCTAACAAAGATATCGAAAACTGAAAAAAGAATGATCGAAGAGATATTATCTATGAAAAGGCGAACAGTGAATCGAATTATGGTTCCGATCGATGAAGTCGTTGCGTTTCCCTATGACCAAACATTAAGTGAAGTGATCGAACTCTATAAAATCCATCATTATTCTCGCTATCCTGTCTATTTTAAGAACATGGATCAGATTGTCGGTTTGCTTTTCATTAAAGATATTGTTACCTTCTGGGATGAGGCAAAAGACAAACCAGCCGTTGAATTTGTACGTTTTCCGCATTTTGTATATGAAGACCGACCTGCTCTCGATACGTTTCTGGAATTACAGAAACTAAGGCTTTCAGTTGGTGTTGTGATAGATGAATTTGGTGGGGTTTCTGGGATAATCACGCTTGAGGATCTTATTGAGGAGATAGTTGGTGAGATCGAGGATGAATTAGACGAACGACAGAAACCATTTGTTGAGAAGATCTCTGAACACGAGTATATAGTCAATACCCGCATGGAACTCGATGATTTTTCAAAGTATTTTAACATATCGATCGATGAAGATAGTGATGTGACTACAGTGAGCGGTTTGATCCTTGTAAATGCTGATCGCATACCTAAAGTAGGCGAAGTCGTTACCTATAAAAACCTGAAATTCAAAATTTTGGAAGGAACGAAGAGGAAAATCACTAAAGTAAAAGTCATCAAGGAATAAAATCATAGAATAATTAAATGCTTTTGTGTGTTCTAATGATGTAGCGTTTCGTAGATTATTTTTTTGTATTTTTCGCCGATACCAGAAACTTTTGCCAGATCTTCTTCAGATGCCTTTCTCATCGCCTCGACACTGCCAAAATAGGCCAGCAGTGTTAGTTTCTTTTTTTGACCGATGCCATGTATACGATCGAGTATGGATGTCGTAATGGTTTTTCTTCTTATTTTTCGATGGTACATAATGGCAAAGCGGTGAGCTTCATCGCGTAATCTTCTTAATAGGATGAGTCCTTTTGAAGTCGCGGACAATCCAATAACATTACCATTGCGGTCAAAAAGCTCTTCATTTCTTTTTGCCAGTGCAAATACCGGAAGATCGATATCGATCGATCTAAGCGCATGGATCGCGGCATTTAACTGTCCCTTTCCACCATCGATAAGCAAAAGGTCGGGTCTTTTTTTCTCTTTCTTCAGATCCTTCACTCGACGACTTACGATTTCATGGATCATGGCAAAATCGTTTTGCCCACCCGTTCTTTTTATTCGATAACGTCGGTATCGTTGTTTGCTTGGTCGCCCGTCGTAAAAAACAACTGAAGCACCGACCGCGAATTTTTCCTTTAAATTAGAAATATCGAATGCTTCCACCCAGCGTGGTGGTTTTATCAAATGAAGCGTGTTCTGAAGCTCTAGGATAGCCGGATGTACTCGTTTCTTAAGAACACGTTTCGCAAGCTCGCTTGCTGCATTTTTTTGTGCCCAGTTCAACAGATGTTTTGCTTCTCCTCTTTTCCCCGCAGAAATTTTAACTGCGAAACCTCTTTCCTTGAACCATTTTTTCTGTGTTTCCCATTCAATCGGCAATGGTGATATAGTGATCTCATTCGGAATAAATGAAACATGCGTATATATGAGCCTAATGAAAGAACTGGAGATTTCTGCATCATCATTGCTAGGAGTGATCCTGAGATCGAAGAGTTCTTTGGCAGCCAAACGGCTTTCCCTTATTCTGAATAAACATGCGATACAGATCGATCGGCTTCTACTAATACCGATGATATCCCGTGCGGTAATTGAATTTGCAACGACTTGCTGGCGTTGGGATATTTGTCTTATAGCAAGCACCTGATTACGGAGTAAGGCGGCACCTTCAAAATTTTCTTTTTCTGCACACTGCCACATCGCTTTTTCGACTTCCTTTTCCAGTTCGTTCGAATTACCTCTTAAGAATTTTACTGCTTTCTCCACAAATATATGGTATTTTTTCTGTTCTATCTCGCCGGTACAGGGTGCGCTGCATCTGCCGAGATTGAATTCAAGACAGGGACGGGAGTATTTTTTATTTAAATCCTTTGTACATGAAACCAATTTGAATATACGGCACAGTGCATCCCTCGTTTGTCGAAGCGCGCGAGCATTTGTATACGGACCGAAGACCAAGGAACCATCGGGAGTAATTTCGCGTGTGAAGAGGACCCTTGGAAAGGTCTCTTTGACCGTTATCTTTAAATAGGGGAATTTCTTATCGTCTTTTAAACGGACATTGAAACGGGGTTTGTGGAGTTTTATCAGTGATTCTTCAAGGGTCAATGCCTCAGTATCCGAGCTTGTTATTATGATATCGATATTCGTACTGTAAGACAGCAAAACTTCCTGTCTGCTGTTTTCCTTTGTCAGGTAATGGGTGAGTCTCTTATTCAAGTCAGCTGCTTTGCCTATGTAGATAATTGTGTTCTTGGAATTCTTGAACAGATATACACCAGGGGAGTGGGGTGCACTTGAAATTTTCTGTTTCAACGAGCGATTCATAACAAGTGAGTTATCGTGGTCCTTCTATGGCATTATCCTTTCACCACGCCGATGGGTCTCATCCGCGCCACTTTTCGAGATATCCCAGCTTCATGGACTGCATTGACAACCATGTCTATATCTTTATAAGCTTCAGGTATCTCTTGTCTCAGAACTTCGTCGCTTGCCGATAGAACATATATACCCTTTTTAGCGAGTTCCTGGTCGACATGCCTCCCTTTTGTTTGACGCATTGCCGCAGACCGGGACAAAAGCCTGCCCGCACCATGACATGTTGATCCAAATGTTTCATCCATCGCCTGTTGGGTACCCAACAGCAAATAAGAGTGCGTGCCCATATCTCCAGGGATGATTACTGGCTGACCGATGCTCTTATAGATCGCAGGTATGTCACGGTGTCCTGGAGCAAATGCCCGAGTAGCACCCTTGCGGTGGACGCATACATTCTTTATTTCACCGCCGACCACGTGTTTTTCGAATTTAGCTATGTTATGGGCGACGTCATAGACCAAGTTCATGCCGAGATCCTCAGCATTTTTGCCCAGAACATCTTCAAATGCTTCCCTAATCCAATGCATAATACATTGACGGTTCGCCCATGCATAGTTAGCCGCGCACGCCATTTGTTGAAAGTATGATCTACCCTCAGGTGATTCAATCGGCGCGCATGCCAGTTGACGATCGGGAATATCAATTCCATATTTTGATGTGACTTTACCGAGAATTTTTACGTTATCATCACAAATCTGATAACCCAGACCCCTTGAACCAGTATGTATCATGATCGTAACCTGACCGATATTTTCAATACCCATGACTCTCGCTGATTCTATATCATAAATATCGTCAATAACCTGGATCTCCAAAAAATGATTTCCGGCTCCCAACGTACCTAATTGCGGTCGACCGCGTTCTATCGCTTTTCTCGATACTTTGTCTGGATCGGCGCCCGCAAGTGCACCATTTTCCTCAATTCTCTCGATATCGTCTGACCAGCCATAGCCTTTTCTTAGTGCCCATTGTGCACCTTTTTGCAGGACTTCCTTTACCTCGCCCGGTTCAATACGGATTTTTCCTTTTGAACCTACTCCTGATGGAACATTATTAAAGAGAGATTTTACCAGATCTTTTATGCATCCGCTTATATCTTTTTCAGCTAGGTCTGTACGCAGCAGGCGAACACCACAGTTAATATCATATCCAACACCACCAGGTGAGATCACACCTCTGTTCATGTCGAAAGCAGCAACACCGCCGATAGGAA
>Ga0315553_10003673_pt1 | contig 11837 bp, 7 predicted proteins | sample SalMarSW160140MG_FD_203099 | JGI IMG/M metagenome (GOLD analysis project Ga0315553, IMG submission 203099) | Salt marsh sediment microbial communities from the Plum Island Ecosystem LTER, Massachusetts, United States - Salt Marsh Sediment SW1601-40 ... | reverse complement strand
GATGTACACGGTCACTTCCTTGCCGTTGGAGAGCCGCACGCGGGTGATCTTGCGCAGCGCGGAGTTGGGCTTCTTGGGCGTCATGGTCTTGACCTGCAAGCAAACGCCCCGCTTTTGCGGACAGCGATCCAACACGGGAGCCTTGGTCAGCTTCCGTTTGCTCTTGCGGCCTTTTTTGACCAATTGGTTGATCGTGGGCATGTGGTGAGCAGTCCTGCGTTCAATCCCGCATAATAGGACAACGCGACCAGTCAGAGAGCGACTGTCTCTCTTCGACGTGGCAGCTTTTCGACTCTTCTTCCAAAAATGCGTAATCCATTAAGCCTACCGAAACGACTGGATGTGTCAACGCCCGATTTGTCATTCGCTCGAGCCGTTGGAGCCCTCGTTCGGCTCCTCCTGGGAGCCGAGCAGGGCATCGAGCCCGCCCGGATCCGGCGTGATTTCCGTGGCCGTGGACTGCGGTGAGGCCGTTTGATCGGAGGTCTTCTCTCCGTCGGTCTGGGTTCCGTCGCCGTCGCCGGCGGTTTGCAGGAGCGGGAAGGTGCGCTCCAGAACGCGCTCCTTCTCGGCGGTGAGCGCTTCGAGAGCCTGGGGGCGAATGCGGACTTCCGACTCCTGAACGGCGCGAAAACCGGTGCCTGCCGGAATCAAGTGGCCGAGAATCACGTTCTCCTTCAACCCGACGAGTTGATCCACTTTGCCCGACAGGGCGGCCTCGGTAAGCACTTTGGTCGTTTCCTGGAAGCTGGCAGCCGAAATGAAGCTCGAACTTTGCACCGACGCCTTGGTAATGCCCAAGAGCTGGGTGCTGGCAGTGGCCATTTTGGGCTTGGTGCCCGTGGCCGGTTCCCCGCCGAGCGCCTCGATCTGGGCGTTGACTTGCTCGAGGACCTCCTTGGGCACGATCGTGCCGACCTCAAAATCGCTGTCGCCTTTCTTGTTGATTTTCAGACACTTCGTCAGCGCGGAGTTTTCCTGGCGAAAATCAAATTTGTCCATCACACTGCCGGGCAGCAGATTGGTATCGCCGGCTGACTCGATCCGCACCTTGCGAAGCATTTGCGAGACGATGATTTCGATGTGCTTATCATTGATCTCCACGCGTTGGCTGCGGTAGACATTTTGAATCTCGCGAGTCAAATACTGTTGTACCGCTTCCTCACCGGAGATGCGCAGAATATCGTGCGGCACCAGGGGACCATCGACCAAAGCCTCTCCGGCTCGGACAAAGTCGCCCGCGTGGACACGCAGGTGCTTGCCGTGCGAGACGAGATGCTCGCGTTCGATGCCGCTTTCGCTGCGGACGATAATGGTGCGCTTGCCGCGGCGTTTTTCACCCAACAGCTCGACGGCACCGTCGATCTCGGCGATGACGGCGGGATCCTTGGGTTTGCGCGCCTCGAAAATCTCCGTGACCCGGGGCAGGCCGCCCGTGATATCTTTGGTGCCGCTGGCTTCGCGCGGGGTTTTGGCCAGCAGCGTACCGGGCGAGATCATGCTGCCTTCGGTCACCTCGATATGGGCTCGTTCGGGCAAATAATAGAAGTCGAGAATCTTTCCGTCCTGAGGATCTTCGACCACGACCTGTGGGTGAAGGTCGCCTTTGTGCTCCATAATCATTCGCCGCTCATGACCGCTGGCCTCTTTTTCCACGCGGACCGTTTCACCCTCGATGACGTCTTCGTAGCGGACCTTGCCACCGGTTTCGGACAAGATGGGAATACTGTGCGGATCCCATTGGCAGAGCACGGCGCCCGGTTGGACCGCCTCGTCTTCGGCCACGAGCAGAATGGCACCGGCGGGCACCTCGTATTTTTCCAGCTCCCGGCCTTTGTCATCGACGAGCAGGATTTCGCCGTTGCGGGTGAGCACGACGCGGTCTCCATTGTCGTTGACCACGACCTTGAGGCGTGTGTACTTGACGGTGCCCTCTTTCTTGGCCTTGATGTCGTTCTGCTCGACGTCGGTACTGGCCACACCGCCGATGTGAAAGGTACGCATCGTGAGCTGCGTACCCGGCTCGCCGATGCTCTGGGCCGCGATGATGCCGACCGCCATGCCCTCTTCAACCAGAGTGCCGGTGGACAAATCCATCCCGTAGCACCGTCGACAGACACCCAGCGGGGCGTCGCAAGTCATCGGGCTGCGAACCTGAATTCTTTCCAGCCCCAGTTCCTCGATGCGGCGGGCAACGTCGAGGGTGATCAACTCGCCTTCGCCGACGATGACTTCATCAGTAATCGGATTGACGATGTTCGAGCGGCTGACGCGGCCTGCGTCGTACCGCAATCGTTCATGGTAACCACGACGTTCTGGGCCACGTCGGCCAGCTTGCGCGTCAGGTAGCCGGAGTCGGCAGTCTTCAGCGCCGTATCGGCCAGACCCTTGCGGGCACCGTGCGTGGAGCTAAAGTACTCCAGCACGGAAAGGCCCTCGCGGAAATTCGCTTTGATCGGAGTTTCGATGATCTTGCCGGACGGCTTGGCCATCAAGCCGCGCATGCCGCCGAGTTGGCGCATCTGCTCCACGCCGCCGCGAGCGCCGGAGTGGGCCATCAGAAAGATCGGGTTGACGTAGCCACTGCCGCGGTAGTCGGTTTCCAACGCGGCCATCATTTCGGAGGTGATTTGCTCACGGGCGTGGGTCCAGGCATCGAGCACCTGGTTGTACCGCTCGCCCTCGGTGATGATGCCGCGTTGATAAAGCTTATTCTTTCGCAGCACTTCTTTTTCGGCAGCGGCGATGATCTTGGTTTTGCTATCCGGCGTAATCAGGTCGTCGGTGGCAAACGACAATCCGCTCCGCGTACTTTCCTGGAAGCCGAGCTGATTCATGTCGTCCAAAAGTTCGATTGTCGCACGGCGACCGAGCACTTCGTAACAATCGGAAATGACGCGGGCAAGCTCGCCGCTGCGCATCTCCGCGTTGTAGTAGGGCATGCCCTGGGGTAGTACCGAGTTAAACACAACACGGCCCACGGTCGTGTCGATCAGCTTTCCATAGCCGCTTTTTGAATCGAGGTCTTCGCGCAGACACCGATTCTCCGGCAATCGTGCCTTGATCTTCGCATGCGTGCCCACCACGCCCGAAGCATAGGCCATCTGCACTTCGTTCAGTGAACCGAACGCCATGCCGTCGCCGGTCGATTCGGGCACCATCATGGTCAGATAGTAGCATCCCATCACAACATCCTGCGACGGACTGATGATCGGCGCGCCGTTGGACGGGCTGAAGATGTTATGTGTCGACATCATCAGCGTGTGGGCTTCTACCTGAGCTTCGATGGAGAGCGGCAGATGGACGGCCATTTGATCGCCGTCGAAGTCGGCATTGAACCCTTTACACACCAGCGGGTGAAGCTGGATCGCGTTACCCTCCACCAGCACCGGCTCGAACGCCTGGATGCCCATGCGGTGCAGCGTCGGCGCACGATTGAGCAGCACCGGATGATTGCGAATCACTTCCTCGAGGATATCCCAGACCTCTTCATCCTTGCGTTCGAGCATCTTTTTGGCGCTCTTGATCGTGTCGGCGTGGCCCAGCTCTTTCAAGCGGCGGATGATAAAGGGCTGGTAAAGTTCCAGCGCGATCTTTTTCGGCAGCCCGCACTGGTGCAGCCGCAACGCGGGCCCCACGACGATCACGCTGCGGGCCGAGTAATCGACTCGTTTGCCCAGCAGGTTTTCCCGAAACCGGCCCTGCTTACCTTTGATCATGTCGGTCAAGGATTTGAGCGGGCGGTTGCTGCTGCCGAGCACCGGACGCTTGCAGCGATTGTTGTCGAACAGCGCGTCGACCGATTGCTGCAGCATCCGCTTTTCGTTGCGGATGATCACTTCCGGCGCATTCAGGTCGACCAATTTCTTCAGGCGATTGTTACGGTTGATGATGCGGCGATAGAGGTCGTTCAAATCGCTGGTGGCGAAATTGCCCGAATCGAGCAGCACGAGCGGTCGCAAATCGGGCGGAATCACCGGGATCACGTCGAGCACCATCCACTCGGGCTTATTATCGCTGTCGCGGATCGCCTCGACCGTTTTGAGCCGATTGATCAGGTCCTTCGCCTTTTGCTTGGAGCCCGTTTCACGCAGCTCGACGCGGAGTTCCTCGGAGAGCTTGACCAGATCGAGTTCGCGCAACAGTTTGCGGATCGCCTCGGCTCCCATGTCGGCCTCGAACGCGCCTTCGCCGAACTCGTCGCGGGCCTGCCGGAACTCCTCTTCGGTCAAAAGCTGTTGCGCCTTGAGCGAGGTGTCGCCGGGTTCGATAACCACGTAGTCCTGGAAGTAGATCACCTTTTCCAGGCTGGTGGTTTTCATAGCCAACAGACTGCCCAACCGCGAGGGCATCGCTTTGAAAAACCAGATATGGACTACCGGAGCGGCCAGTTCGATGTGGCCCATCCGTTTGCGACGCACGCGGCTGTGGGTGACTTTGACACCGCAGCGATCGCAAATCATGCCTTTATATTTCATGCCGCGATATTTGCCGCAGGAACATTCCCAGTCTTTTTCCGGGCCAAAGATTCGCTCGCAGAACAGGCCGTCCTTTTCGGGCCGGTAGGTCCGATAATTGATCGTTTCGGGCTTCTTGACTTCGCCAAACGACCAACTGCGAATATCGTGCGGTCGTGCCAGGCTGATCTTGACCGAGGCATAGTCGTTGATGCGATCGTAGCGGGCGGTTTCGTCCACACTGCTCATCTGAAACTCCTTGGGCGAGGGCCGAGGATTTTTAGTAGCTGGTAGCTGGTAGTTGGTAGCTGGTAGCTGGTAGTTCGTGACTGTGGTTAGCGGAAGCGCTTTTGCCATTCGTGCTGAGGATTTGATTCGTGCTTCGAACGTCGTGCTTGGAATTTCCCTTAAATGTGCCGTTTTTCTAGTTGCATGTTCAGCCCCAGTCCGCGGATTTCGTTGGTCAAGACGTCGAAGCTCGCCGGGGTGCCGGCCTCGAGTGTGTTTTCGCCCTTGACCATCGACTCGTAGATCTTGGTGCGTCCTTCCACGTCGTCGCTCTTGACGGTAAGCAACTCCTGCAGAATGTAAGCCGCACCATACGCTTCCAATGCCCAGACCTCCATTTCGCCGAATCGTTGACCGCCAAAACGCGCCTTGCCGCCGAGCGGCTGTTGCGTGATGAGCGAGTAAGGACCCGTGCTGCGGGCGTGTACCTTGTCGTCGACTAGATGGTGGAGTTTGAGCATGTAGATGTACCCAACGGTGGTTTCCTGCTCGAAAGCTTCACCCGTGCGACCGTCGTACAGTTGCGCCTTGCCGTGTCGCGGCAGGCCGGCTTCTTCCAAGGCGGCGTTGATTTCATCTTCAACCGCCCCGTCGAACACCGGCGTGACGGCCCGAAAACCGAGTTCCGCGCCCGCCCAGCCTAGATGGGTTTCCAAAATCTGGCCGACGTTCATGCGGCTGGGTACACCCAGCGGGTTGAGCATGATCTGTACCGGCGTGCCGTCGGCCAGGAACGGCATGTCCTCTTGCGGCAGAATTTTGGCAATCACGCCCTTGTTGCCGTGCCGGCCGGCCATTTTGTCGCCCACCGAGATAACGCGCTTGGTGGCGATGTAGACCTTCACCATTTGCAGCACGCCACTACGAAGCTCATCGCCCCGTTTCATGGAATTGAGCCGTCGATCGCGAGCGTCGATAGCCGCCTCGACCGCCGGCCAGTTGCTCTTGTAGATTCGCTCCACTTCGGTCTTGCGCTGCGGGCTGCGAATGTCGATCGCATCCAGCTTGAACTGCTGCGCCTGCTCGGCGATGAATTTCGGCTCCTGATCCTTGGTGAGCGGCGTGCCGTCGTCGTCAGTCAACGTACGCTGCAAGACGCTTTCCATCTGGCCGATCATCTCGGAGAAGGCGGCAGCGATCACCTGGTTGCCTTCCGCCTCAGCGGCTTTCAGTGATTTCTCGAACGCCTTCCGCTCTTCGTCGGACAAGCTCATGCGCCGCGAAAATCGCTGTACGTCGATCACGATGCCCTCCACGCCGGAAGGCACGTCGAGCGAATCGTTCTTCACGTCTTCGCCAGCCCTGCCGAAGATGGCATGCAGCAGCTTCTCTTCCGGGGTCAGCTCGGTCTTCGACTTGGGCGACACCTTGCCGACAAGAATGTCACCCTGCTGGACGTAGGTGCCGATACGCACGATGCCGTTTTCGTCGAGATTTCGCAGCGCTTTTTCGCTGACATTGGGAATATCGCGGGTGAACTCTTCGCGACCCAACTTGGTTTCGCGAATCTCCACGTCAAACTCTTCGATGTGAATCGAAGTGTACGTATCGCTCTTGACCAACTCCTCGCTGATGATGATGGCGTCTTCGAAGTTGAAGCCGTCCCAGGCCATGAAGGCCACCAGCACGTTTCGGCCCAGGGCCAGTTCACCCTGGAAGGTCGCCGCGCCGTCGGCGACGACGTCCCCCTTCTCGACCTTTTGACCGGGCTGCACGATCGGCTTTTGATTCTGGCAGGTCCGCTCGTTGAGACCCACGAATTTACGCAGGGGGTACACCTCGCCGCCGATCTCGATGCGGGCGGCGTCCACGTACGTGACAGTGCCTTTCTTCCTGGCCCGCACCAACATACCGGAGTGACGTGCCACGTCGCGTTCCAGACCGGTTCCCACGACCGGCGGTTCGGTAACCAGCAGCGGCACCGCTTGACGCTGCATATTCGATCCCATCAGCGCCCGGTTGGCGTCGTCGTGTTCCAGAAAGGGAATCAAACCGGCGGATACCCCGATCATCTGACTCGGCGCCACGTCGATGTACTGAACTCGCTCGGCCGGCACAAGCTGAAAATCGCTTCGATAGCGGGCGATGATCGTATCACCGACGAGCTTGCCGTTTTCCACCAAGGCATCGGCGGGAGCGACGAACGCGTCGGCTTCTTCATCGGCGCGCAGATAGCAGACCTCGTCGGTAAGTTTCCCGTTTTTCAATTTGCGATACGGTGTCACGAGGAAGCCGTAATCGTCCACCGTAGCGTAGATTGCCAGGCTGGAGATCAAACCGATGTTCGTGCCTTCGGGCGTTTCGATCGGGCAGATACGACCGTAGTGCGAGATGTGAACGTCGCGGACCTCAAAACCCGCCCGCTTGCGGTTTAGTCCGCCGGGACCCAACGCCGAGAGGCGTCGTTCGTGCGTGAGCATAGACAGCGGATTCGTCTGATCGACCACCTGCGACAATTCGCCGCGGCCGAAGAAGTATTCAATGGCCGCCGAAATGCTTTTCGGGTTGATCAAGCTGCGGGGCGTCATGTCCTCCTGATCTTTCAGGCTCATGCGTTCCTGGACGGTGCGACGCAGCTTCAAGAAGCCTTTGCGCATTTCGTCACAGGCCAATTCGTCGATGGTGCGCAGTCGCCGGTTGCCGAGGTGGTCGATGTCGTCGACTTCGGCCTGCGAATCGCCCCAGACCAGCTTCATCATGTACTTGATCGAGGCGATGAGGTCCTCCGGCCGGAGAATCATCTCATCTTCCGGTACGTTGAGCCCCAGTTTTCGATTAATGCGGAAGCGGCCGACGCGACCGAGCCGGTAGCGGTTTGTGTCGAAGAACTTTTCCGTGAACAGCGTCCGCGCTTTTTCCAGTTGCGGCGGATTGCCGGGCCGCAGCCGCTGGTAAATGCGCAGCAGCGCCTCCTCGTGGCTCGACGTGGTGTCTTCGGAAAGCGAGTTAAGCAGGTGAGGCGTCTTCGGCAGATCCATCACCGCGACCTGCTTGAGATCGGACGTGCAGATCGTTTCGGCCACGTTCTTGCTAATACGCTGTCCACACTCGATGATCACCTCGCCGGCGCGGTCGCTGCTGGGCGGATAAACGACGTCCTCGACGGCGATCTTGCCTTCGATTTTGCCCACGCTGCGACCGTCGCCCACTTTTTGCACGCTCGTCTCATAAAATGTGCGGAGGATATCCGAATCGAGACTGTATTTCGGATCCATCGCCCGCAGCAGCGTCATCACCGAAAATTTGCCACTCTGGTCGATGCGGACGGTGAGACTATCCTTCTTGGTCGAGTTGATTTCGATCCAGCTTCCACGCTCCGGAATAACGCGGCAACTATGCGCCTTACGCTCACCGGACTCGATCTCGCTGACGAAATCGATACCCGGGCTACGATGCAGTTGGCTTACCACCACGCGTTCGGCGCCGTTGATGATAAACTCACCTCCGCCAAGCATGATCGGCAGATCGCCGAGAAACACTTCCTCCTCGACGGGTTCTTCCTTGGTAAGTCGCAACCAGACGCGCAACGGCCGCCCGTAGGTCAGACGAAGCTGGCGGCATTCGTCCGGTTCGTAGCGCGGTTTGCCCAGATCGTAATGCACGTACTCCAGCGAGATCGTCTTGTCGTAGCTTTCGATGGGAAATATCTCGCGCAAGACGCTCTCGAGCCCCTCGTCCTTGCGACGTTTCGGATCAGCGCCGTATTGCAGAAAACGGTCATAACTTTTTGTCTGAATCTCGGTCAGGTCGGGCATTTCGTGCGGTTGTCGCCGACTGCCGAATACCCGCACCTCGTTGGTTTCAAGTCGTCGTTGAACCGTGGTAGCCATAGCGAAGCTCTTCCTACGGGAAGCCGCAGAACCGGTTGTCGCATGCCCCACGCCGAAGCACGGCATGAGGGCTGCGGATCAAATGGTCCCGCTAGGTGGTTGTTTGCCGAGAGAACCGATCTTTTTCAGTTGCCCAACAAGTGCGCGCATACCGCCACTCCTCGACGGCACGCCCAGCGTGCACCTGCACTTTAGGAGAGAATATTTTGCCCACGCCGCACCGCTGTGAAAGTCACCATGTGCTACTTGATAGAAACCGTCGCACCTGCTTCTTCCAGCTCGGCCTTGAGTTTCTCTGCGTCTTCCTTCGAAACGCCTTCCTTTACCTTGCCGGGAGCACCTTCGACCAAATCTTTGGCCTCTTTCAGCCCCAGGCCCGTGGCGCCGCGTACCACCTTGATGACACCGATCTTCTTGTCGCCAAATCCTTCCAGCACGACGTCGAACTCGGTTTTTTCTTCGGCGCCTGCCGCGCCGCCGTCGCCACCGGGACCGGGGCCAACCATGACGGCCGCGCCGCCGGCTGCCGGTTCGATGCCATGCACGTCCTTCAAATAATCGCTCAGCTCTTTGGCTTCTTTGAGCGTCAGGCCGACGATCTGGTCGCCCATTTTCTTCGTCGAATCCGAATATTCGACGGCTGCATCAGTTGCCATGATCGTGTTCTTCCTTTCTGCAATGAAAAAAACGGTTAGCGAGGTGATTACCTCGTCTCACGACGCCGACACTAGGACCGGCGCTTTGCGGGTAGTAAAACGATATTGATCTATTCTCCGTCAGATTCGCCCTTCTGTTTGATCTGACTGGCCAGCGAACCGCCGGGTGCCAACAGTTGGCTGGACAAATTTGCCCCCGGGGCGAGGATCTGGCCGACCAACAGACTCAACTGCTCCTGGCGGCTGGGCCATTTCGCCACAGCGGCCACCTCGGCAGCCGACAGGGGCTTGCCTTCCATGACCCCGCCGCGGGTCTCGAACGGTTCAAACTCCTGGTCTTTTGCCAGCCGCTGAACCTCTTTGGCGAGCGAGACGATGTCTTCAGCTCCCCACACCACCGCGAGATTCCCCTCGATGCCCTCGAACGCCGCGCCCAGGGGCGTTCCCTCGGTCGCCCGTCGCGCCAGACTGTTCTTCACAACCATCAATTGGATGTTCTTTTCGCGAAGCTGACGGCGCAGCACTACGTTGGTATTGGCGTCCAGACCCACGACGTTGACCAACACCGCGTCGGTCACGCCGTCGAGCCGGTCCTTGAAATCGCTGGTGATCAGATCTTTGACGTATTTGCTCATGATTATCTAGCTCTCAACTCTCAGCTATCGGCTATCAGCCATCGGCCAGCAGGAAGACCCTCACTGATCGCCGAAAGCTGATAGCAGAGGAGGCCTTCCTAAACCGCCAAACGAACGCTCGGGCTCATCGTGGCGCTGATGTGGATCGATTTCAAATACGCTCCCTTGACCGCCGTGGGCTTCATACCGGCAATCAGGTCGATAAACGCTTGAATATTTTCGCCGAGCTGGCCGGCCTCGAAACTCAACTTACCGACCACCGCGTGCAGGTTGCCGCTCGAGTCGTTGCGAAATTCGACCTTGCCCGCCTTGTATTCCCCGACCGTTTTGCCCACGTCCGGCGTCACTGTGCCGGCGCGTGGCGAGGGCATCAGGCCGCGCGGTCCGAGTACTTTACCCAACGGCCCAACGATCTTCATCATGTCGGGCGCCGCGATGCAGGCGTCGAAATCGGTCCAGCCGCCTTTGATTTTCTCGGCCAGTTCTTCACCCCCCACTTCATCGGCACCCGCCTCGCGAGCCTCTTCGGCCTTATCCCCTTTGGCAAACACCACGACCCGTTGCGTCTTGCCGATGCCGTGCGGCAGTACGACCGAACCGCGCACCAACTGATCCGCCTGTTTTGGATCGATACCCAAATGCATGGCCACTTCCACCGACTGATCGAACTTGGTCGTGTCAAACTGTTTGAGCAAGTCGACTGCCTCAGCCAGCGCCAGTGGGCCCTGCTTGTCCTTGGCCTTAGCATGCATCGCCTGTTGGCGTTTCGTTTGTTTCCGCATTGTTTTGTATTCTCAAATTGACTCGATTGCTCGGTCGGACTCGCAGTTCGCATCCCCGGCATTTCGTGCCGCGTTCGCGTCACGCCAAACTACCACCTATCCTTCCACTTCCAGTCCCATGCTGCGGGCCGTTCCCTCGATCATCCGCTTGGCATGGTCGACGTCGCTCGCGTTGAGATCGGCCGATTTCATCTTGACGATCTCTTCAATTTGATCGCTTGTCACCTTGCCCACTTTATCGCGATTCGGTTCGCCCGAACCCTTGGCGATGTTGGCGGCCTTTTTCAACAGGGCGGCTGCCGGCGGGCTTTTGGTGATGAAATCAAAACTGCGATCGTTGTACACGTTCACGACCACCGGTATCGGCATGCCGCCGGCGTCTTTGGTCCGATCATTGAACTGCTGCACGAACTGACCCAGGTTGATGCCAAATTTTCCCAGCGAAGTGCCGACCGGCGGTGCGGGCGTCGCCTGGCCACCGGGTATTTGAAACCTCGCCGTGCCTTGTAGTTGTTTTGCCATGATTCAGTTGTCAGTTGTCAGTGAAAGGATGTGGGGGACGGAGAAAATCTGAAATCATAAATCTGAGATCCGAAATCCTTCCTCATTCCCCTTTCGTATTTGGTCTACACCGCCTCGGCCTGCCAGTATTCCAGTTCCACCGGCGTACTGCGCCCGAAGATGTTGATCATCACCGTGATGCGGCCGCTGGCCTCGTCGACGGTCGAAACCTCGCCCTCGAAATTCTCAAACGTGCCCTCATTGATCTTCACCCGGTCGCCCACCTTGAAACCGATCTTCAGCTTCGGCGCCTCGTCGGTCTTTTCTTCTTCGGTCGACACAATGCGCTGCACTTCGTGCGGCAACATCGGCGTCGGCTTGCCGCCCGAACCAGTAAAGTCGCCGATACCCGGCGTCTCCCGCACCAGGAACCAGGTGTCGTCGTTGATGTGCATCCGCACCAGGATATAGCCAGGATAGAGCTTGCGATTGACAACCCGCTTTCGCCCCCCCTTGAATTCGGTGACTTTTTCGGTTGGGACGATGACCTGATCGAAGTAGTCTTCCAAGCCGGCGATCTTTACCCGCCGCTCCAACGCCTCGGAGATCGACTTCTCACGATTGCTTTGCACCTTGAGGATGTACCAGTCCAGGGTGATTTTCTCTTCAGCTTCCTCTTCGGTGGCTG
>Ga0315553_10003670_pt1 | contig 11842 bp, 6 predicted proteins | sample SalMarSW160140MG_FD_203099 | JGI IMG/M metagenome (GOLD analysis project Ga0315553, IMG submission 203099) | Salt marsh sediment microbial communities from the Plum Island Ecosystem LTER, Massachusetts, United States - Salt Marsh Sediment SW1601-40 ... | reverse complement strand
CGCGGTCGTGACACTTCTTCAGGAAGTGCCAGATCGTGTAGTTGTTCTCGTCCGTCATCGTGAAGTACGAGTCGTCCCAGTCCATCCAATAGCCCAGGCGGATGGACTGCTCGGTCTGGATGGCGGAGTACTTGCGGACGCGTTCCTTGCACTTCTCGACGAACTCCGCGATGCCGTACGCCTCGATGTCGCGTTTGGTCTTGAAGTCAAGCTCCTTCTCCACCTCGACCTCGACCCACAGGCCCTGGCAGTCGAACCCGTTCTGGTAGCGCATGTGGTGCCCGGTCATCGCGTGGTAGCGGAGGAACGTGTCCTTGTACGTCCGGCCCCACGCGTGATGCACGCCCATCGGGTTGTTCGCCGTGATCGGCCCGTCGAGGAACGACCAGATCGGCCCGTCGGCGTTCTGTGCCTTGAGCTTGCTGAACGTATCATTCTCCGCCCAGAACTTCAGGACCTCGTGCTCAGACGGGATCAGATTCGGTTGTGTTGGGACCGGCTCAAACATCAGAAGCTCTCACCACAGAGATCACAGAGACCGCGGAGCAGACCAACAACGCTCGATTCCCTCACCACGGCCTGCACTGAGCCTGTCGAAGTGATGACACGGATGGACACAGATGCGCAATCGTCCTCGTCTTCCGCTTCTTGACCACAATAGCACAGAGGCAAACACGACCTGTCCTCCGAAGTCCCGACTCGTTGGAACGAAGGAGGAAGGGGGGATTCTAGCGGCAGGGGCGGGCTAAGTCAAGGAATGCGGCGGCTGAGTCATCCCCCGTTTTCGAGACGGGGCGAGGAGCGACAGCTCCGAGAATAGGCCCCGCCTTCAGGCGGGGTCGAGCGGGCCGGGCCTCATGTTTGGCCTTAAGCCCCGTTCACGGGGCTTGTCAGAGGGCTTTAGCCGAGACGGACAAGCCCCGTGAACGGGGCTGAGCATAGAAGGAGGGGCGGCCGCTGCTCGACCCCCGCTAAAGCGGGGGCCTGTTCTCGCCCGCCTGCGGCGGACTCGGAAAGCAGCGTGAACGCTGCTCGGGCAAGAACCTGCGAAAACTGGGGATGACTCAGCCTTTAGCAGCCCGTTGAAGAACGGCGCAAGCCGCCCCGCCCGCTCACAGAGCGGGCCTACAGCCGCGCCGAGCGGCGTTTCTTGTAGGCCGGTTCTGCGAACCGGCGGCTTTTTCAACGGGCTGCCAGGGTTGGCCGACGTGCGGAGGCCCCCAGAGCGCTTTCGCGCCTGCGCCCGCCGCCGCGGGCCGGCGTGGTGGAAAAAGAACGACAGCCGCCATCTGTTGCGCTATGATGTTGGGCACAGACTGGGACGAGGGGCCACGCCGGCGGGAAGGCGAAGGTCAGGCCAACTCTTGCGAAGGAGCACACCGTGAAGATTCCTCTGCTTGACGTGGTGAAAATGCACCAGCCGATCCGGGATGAACTGTTGGCGGCGCTGACCGAGGTGCTGGACTCGGGCTCGTACATCAACGGCCCGTACGTCGAGAGATTCGAGGACCAATTGGCGGCCTACACCGGGGCCAAGAGGGCCATCGGCGTCAGCTCGGGCTCCGACGCCCTGATGGTGCCCCTGATGGCGCTCAATGTGAAACCCGGCGACGAGATCATCGCCCCGTCCTTCACGTTCTTCGCCACCGCCGGCGCGATCGTCCGCACCGGCGGCACGCCTGTCTTCGTTGACATCGATCCGGTGACGTTCAACATCGACCCCGACAGGATCGAGGAGAAGATCACCAAGAGGGCCGTGGGCATCATCCCGGTCCACCTGTTCGGTCAGTCGGCGGACATGGACAAGATCAACGCCATTGCCGAGAAGCACGGGCTGTGGGTGCTCGAAGACGCGGCGCAGTCGATCGGCGCCCTCCACCACGGCAGGATGTGCGGCACGATGGGCACGGTAGGGATGTATTCGTTCTACCCGGCCAAGAACCTGGGCGCAATCGGTGACGGCGGCGCGGTGGTCACCGACGACGAAGCGCTGGCCGGGAAGATCGCGACCCTGCGGAACCACGGCTCGCACCCCAAGTACTACCACAGCGTGGTGGGCGGGAACTTCCGCCTCGACGCGATCCAGGCGGCGGTGCTCTCGGTCAAGCTTCCGCATCTGAAAGAGTGGGAGGAGAAGCGCCGGGCGGCGGCCGCCACGTATGCCGAGCTCCTCGCCGAGGGCGGCCTGTACGTCCCGCCGGCCGAAGTCGAGGGCAACCGTCACGTGTTCAACCAGTACGAGCTGCGGGTCAAGGATGGCAAGCGCGACGCGGCGGCGGCCAAGCTCAAGGAAGCCGACATCGGCCACATGATCTACTACCCGATCCCACTGCATCTTCAGAAGTGCTTCGCGGACCTGGGTTACCGGAAGGGCGACCTGCCCGTCACCGAGCGCGCGTGCGAGGAGGTGCTCGCGCTGCCGATCATGGCCGACAAGGAGACCTGCGAAAGGGTAGTGTCGGTCTTGCGGGGCGTGTAAGCGCACCGCCGCACCATCACCCGGCCCCTTCCCCTGGTACCGCGAAAGGTGTCAGGGCTCTGTCAGGTCCTTGACCTCAACTCGGCCACGAATCAGCCGACCATGAAAGCGGGTGTTTTTAGGAAGTGCCCGGTGACCGTACAGAGCAAGACGCCGGCGACGGAGATCAACGCGGGCCGCACGGTGAACGAGCTAATCAGCGCCGTGTCGATGGCGATGGACATCGAGGACGGCGTCAAGCTCTACCACGGGTGGCGCGTCGCGATCATCGCCGCCGACCTGACGCGGGCGATGGGCCGCGATAACCCGATGGAGACGTTCTACGGCGGGCTGCTGCACGACGTGGGCGCCGTCGGCCTCCCCTATCACCTGGTCCACTACCTAGCCAAGCAGTCGGGCGAGCCCCGCTACGACGAGCGCGCGATGGACCCGGCGGTCGTTTCGCACCCGCTCCTTTCCGCCGAGATCGTCAGCTCACTGCCGGGCATCGTCGGCGCGGCGAGGGCGGTGCTCGATCACCACGAAGACTGGAACGGGCACGGCTTCCCGCGCGGGCTCCACGATACCGAGATCGGCGTAGACGCCCAGATACTCCACGCCGCAGACACCACCGACCTGATGCTCCGCGACGACGAGACCGACGCCCTCGACAGCCTGGTCGCCCGCATCGCCGGGCTCGCATCGGCCCGCCTGTCAGCCGACGTCGCGGAGTGCCTGATCGAACGGCTGCGCGGGGGGCTGTACGAAGCCCTGATGGACACCGGCTGCCTGCCGGATCTGTTCGAGTCGAGCCGCGCCCAGGTCGGCAAGATCCCTGTCGAGCGCGGCGTTGACGCCATCGGCGTCACCCTCGACGTGCTGTCCCGGGTGGTGGACAACAAACATCCGTACACCATCGGGCACTCGCGCCGGGTGGCGCGGTACTCGCTGCTCATCGGGATCGCCATGGGGCTGGAGCACGACGATTTGACGATGCTCAAGTGGGCGGCGCTCATCCACGACGTGGGGAAGCTCAGTGTCCCGGCCCAGATGCTCGACAAACCCGCCGCACTGTCACCCGAAGAGTACCAGGTCCTCCAGTTCCACGTCAGCTACACGTTCGACATCGTGTCGATGATCACCGACCTGCGGCCGGTGGCAGCCGTCGCCAGCAGCCACCACGAGCGCCACGACGGCAGTGGCTATCCGCTGGGCTGGGCCGGCGACGATATCCCGCTCGGAGCGCAAATCATCGCGGTGTCCGACGCGTTTGACGCCATGACCTCACAACGTCCTTACCGGTCGCTGAACGACGTGGCGGCGGCCTGCCGGGAACTGCAAGACAAAGCGGGGAGCCAGTTCAACCCGGACGTGGTGAGGATGGCGGTGCCCGTCCTCCGCAACCTGGGGCTGGTCATCGTCCGCTGACCGTTCGACCTGCAGATTCCGGATTCCAGACCGCGCTGGGATGGAGCTGCGATCAGCCGGCGGGCCGGACCGCGCTGAAGCCGCGGTCGCCACCCAGCGTGTAGATGCGCCGGGCGTCTTCCGGTCCGACGTGGCTGGCTACCACCTCACCCGCGAAGATGGTGTGGTCGCCCGTAAGGAGCTTGCCGGCCAGCTTGCACTCGAAGTTCGCACACGCGTCGTCGACCAGGGGCGCCTTCACCGCCGTGGCCGGGAGCAGCCGCAGGCCGGACTCCGCCATCTTGTCGCCGTCCCGGCCCGATTTGGTGCCGACCACCATCGTGGCGTCCTTCATTGCTTCGCTCGGGAACACCACCACGAACTCCCCCGCCTTCTCGATCAGCTCGTGGCTGTAGCGGGTCAGCCCCACAGAGATCGCCAGCATCGGCGGGGAGCCCGACGTGCACATCACCCACCCGAGCGCGATCGCGTTCGGGTTGCCCTGCTCGTCCACGCAAGTGGCCCAGCCGATGGCCTCCGGATACTTCCGCTTCATCGCCTCGCCGTACGAGACCTGCTTCAACATCCGCTTCCCTCCTTCAACTCGTGGATTCCGGGCTTCAGATCACGTCCCCTGGAGCTGCATCAGGTCCGCCGCCTTGCGGAGGGCGCGCGTCTCGAGCTGGCGAACGCGCTCGCGCGTGATGCCCAAGTACTCGCCGATTTGCTCCAGCGTCTGCGGCGGGCCCGTCAACCCGAAGCGCCGGCCCAGGATCTCGCGTTCGCGCTCGGTGAGGTGCATCATGACCTTGTCCAACTCGGCACGAATGTGCGCCAGGTTCTCCTTGCGTTCCAACTCGCTCACCGTCTTGTCGGGCTGGACCTGGATCACCTCATCGGCGCCGGTGACGAACGGCTGGATGGCGTAGTTCTGCTCGGGCACCACGCGGGCGAATCGCTTGACGACGCACCACGTGGCGTAAGTGCTGAACCGCGTGCCGCGCGTGAAGTCGAACTTCTCCGCCGCCTTCAGCAGGCTGAGGTTCCCTTCGCTGATGAGGTCGTTGATCCCCATGATCCGACCGGCGTGCTGGCGGGCGAGCTTGACGACCAGCCGGAGGTTCGCCTCGATCAGGCGGGCGCGGCATTTGCTCGCCTCCGTGGCGAGCCCCTCGAGCCTGGCAAGCAGTTCGGGGCTGTCGCCCTCCGAGGGCTTCAGCGCCTCGCGCAGCCGGGCGAACCGGTACTTGATGTAGTTATACTTCCGGAACAGCGCCTGCTCCTCGTCCCGCTTCAGAGGCGGCCGGCGGCTCAGGTCGGCGAAGTACGCCGGCATGCCGTCCGGCGTCTCCTTCTGCTTGTACGCGGGATAATCCAGCGCCGGGTTGTGCATGATTCTCTCATCCGCGTCGGGCGCGTCGAACAGCGGATCGTAGCGGTATTCGACATCGGTGCGCAGGAGCTCTTCCGCGCGCAGCGTCTTCAGATAGGCCGCGACCAGCCGCCGGCTCAGGCCGACCGCCCGGGCGATCTCGGCGGCTTCCTTGCCGGCCCGGTGCGCCGCGAGCAGTTGCTCGCGCTTCGCCGCATCCAGCGGGACCCCCGAACTCGGGAAGAGCAGATTGTCCGGGTTCGCCATCTCGTGGCTGCTGATCGCGTGCCGGATCAGCCGCGCCGGGAACCCGAGCTTCTCGGTGAGCCGGCGCACGGCTTCCGGCACCGATACCTTGCCGGACCTCGCCAGCGCCCGCGCCTCGCCGAGGATGAGCTGGCGCTGCTTTTGGTTGGGCACCCGGATCCGAAATATCGGCCCCTGCCCCAGCGAGGCGATGAAGGCGTCCACTTGCGACTTCTTCGCCGCCGAGCGCTGGGCGCCGTCCGGAAAGATATATCGTCGCGTGATCAGCCCGCTGCGCCGCCACTCGGACAGCGTCTTTTCCGAAAGGTCATACAGATCCTTGATCTGATCCAGAGTCAGCAGCTCCGACGCCGCCCTCTTGCCCACGCGCAGATCGAGCGTGCCGCTGAGCTGATCCAGAAGCCTGATGAGCTCCGCCTTGAGTTCCCCGCCCTCACACGACCGGCTGTTGGGCGGCGGGCTGAACAGCGTCAGCCGGTAGACGACGAAGTTCTCGGGATATTCTCTCCCCGGCTGGACGTCGTGGATGAGGTGGTCGAGGCGGTTGAGTTGGAGTTCGCGCTGTTCGCGCGGCGAGAGCCGAAGCTGTGCAGCTAAGTCCCGAATCAGCGGCAACTTACATCTCGCCACGCGTTGGGACTCCTGACCGGCCGACACGGCGCTACGGCCATAATCGGCATATTCCCGCGCGCGGCAAGCGCGGAAACACCAGCACCACGCCTGCCTATAAAAGTATACCACACGTCGCCTTGCGGGGCAAGCGGGGCAAGAACCTGAGTCATCCCCAGTTTTCGCAGGTTCTTGCCCAAGCAGCGTTTACGCTGCTTTCCGAGTCCGCCGCAGGCGGGCGAGAATAGGCCCCCGCTTTAGCGGGGGGCGAGCAGTGGCCGCCCCTCCTTCTACGCTCAGCCCCGTTTACGGGGCTTGAGCCCAAACATGAGGCCCGGCCCGCTCGACCCCGCCTGAAGGCGGGGCATATTCTCGGAGCTGTCGCTCCTCGCCCCGTCTCGAAAACCAGGGCTGACTCAGGGGCAAGAACGGTGGGTCAGTCGGCCGACGTTTCGCCCCGGTCCGCTCTGAAGATGTCGATCTTGCGCCAGGCGTCGCTGGTAAGACGCCAGAAGGTGATGGAGCCCGCCACGGCGATGTACAGGGTCACCGCAAGCCAGGCACCCGCCACGCCCATCTTGAGGACGAACACGAACACCATCGCCAGCGGAATGAACATCAGCCACGTGCAGCCGATGGTGACGAACATCGGGAACCGCGTGTCGCCGGCGCCTTTGAGCGCGCCGTAGGACATGATGAAGAGCGCGTCGAACGCCTGGAACATCGCGGCGAAGATGAGCATCGTGCCGCCCATCCGGATGATCCCCTCGCCCGTGCCTCGCCTGCAAAAGAGGCCGATCAGCGGCCGCCGAAACAGCACGAACATGATGCCCATGAACACCATGAAGCCGACGCCCACTGCCACCGCCCGATACGCGCGACGCTTCGCCCCGTCATGGTCGCCCATCCCGATGTGCTGGCCGACGATGGCCTGGATGCCGATGTTCAGCCCAATCACCGGCATGAACGACATGTGCAGGATCTGGATGGTCGCATTCTGCGCGGCGAGAGCATCCTTGCCAAGGCTGCCGATGACCTTCATCACGAACAGCGTCCAACTGGCGTTCTCAAGGGACCAGGTCAGCCCCGCCGGGATGCCGAAGCGAATCATCCGCCACATCTTGGTGAGGTCGAGGCCCCAGGCCGTGCGTGAGCCGTACGCACGATGCGTGGGGCCGCTGAGGAACGCTCCGAACATCAGCACCGCCTGGAAGCAACTGGCCAGGACCGTTGCGATGGCGGCGCCCTCGATGCCCATCTCGCGCACGCCGAGCTTGCCGAAGATGAGGATGTAGTTCAGCGCCACGTTCACCGCGCCGCCGATCACCGCGGTGATCATCGGCACCACGGGCCGCTTGGTCGCCTGGTAGAAGGCGGACAGGGCGTAAATGAACCCGACGGGCGCCACGCGGAACAGGCCGTAACGGAAGTACGTAATCTCGTGCTCCTGCACGTGCGGAGCGTGGTCCGCCCACGCGAAGATGGCCGGTGCCAGCGGGCGCAGCAGGAGGGCCGCCGCTCCCCAGATGAACGCCAGGTAAACCGCCTGCCACACGTAACGGGGCGCGTCGCGCCGCCGGCCCCGGCCCATGCTCTGCCCCACGAACGTGTTGGCGATGGACAGCGTCCCCATCAGCAGCGAGCCGATGAGGAACAGGCAGCTCGAGGCCGCGCCGACCGCCGACAACTCCGGCTGGCTGTGCCAGCCCACCATCATCACGTCGGCGAATTGCATCGCCGTGTACGACAGCATCGTCACGATAATGGGGAACGACAGCCAGAGCACCTCGCCCAACTCGCGCCAGCCGTTGGCCGCGGGCGCGAGTTCCGGCACCGGCCCCGGCACCGGCATAGGATCCGGCGCCGGCACGGGAAGATCGGGGCTGTCCTGTCGGATCTCGTCGCTCATAGCGGATTATTCTACAGCAGCTTATCGAGGTTGACCAGCACGGCCGCGAGGACGCCCAGCCCCAGCATGACGAATAACGCCGGTCTGACCTTCTCGCCGAAGAAGGCGACGGACGCCACGGCGCTGGTCAGAATCGCCGCGATGCTGCTCAGAGTGAAGATGACCGCGGCGTCGATGTGGGCGCACTCGGCGATCGCCCAGAGCCCGGCCATCGAGCCGAGCGCCGCGATCAGCCCGCACCATAGCCACGGCACGAACCGCGCCCGCTCACGCCAACCCACCAGCACCTCGACCAGACACGGCACGCCGATGGTCAGGTACTCCCACAGCATGAACACGTCGCGGAACTCGCGCATCATGTTCGAGCTCCGGCCGACCCGGCTGGCGCCCAGCTCCTTCACGGCAATAAACGACACCCCGTTGATGACGAAGATCACGAACAGCACGAGGCCGTAGGCGCCGCGGCTCCTGCGCCGGCCGCCCTCCCCGGCGCCTGGCGCGGGCGCCGGCTGCTGCGCCGAGCCGGCCAGCACGCACAGCACCCCGGCCGCCACCCCCGCACAGCGGTACCACGCGGCCGATTCGCCCAGGAAGATCCACGCGTACACCGTCGCCGGGACGAAGCCGACTGACACCGCGCACCACAGCGGCGAGAGCGGCCCCATCTCTAACGCCAGGCGTACGAACCGGATGGTCAGATATTGCGTCAGCCCCGTGATGATACCGAGGGCGACGACCTTGGTGGGTGTGCCTTCCGGCCAGAACCCGCCCGCCGCGATACCGAAGCACAGGCTCCCCGCGACTCCGATGACCAGCGCCGCCTGGATCGGCCGCACCCCGCGCGGCTGGCCCAGCCGATAGCCGATCCCGATGAAGGCGAAGCTGGCCCCGGCAAACGCGGCAAGAAGGAGATCAGACATGAGGGGCTGTCCGCCGCTCAGGCCGGGGTGATGGAGAGCTTGACCTCGGAGCCGCCGACCTTGGCGACCCGGTCCGGCTCGTCGAGCAGGCCGCGATCGAGGCTCAGCGCCAGCGTCTCGGCCTGGATGTACTCCGCCCAGCTCTCCACGGCGGCGGCCAGCGTCTCGTCCACCGTGTCGAAGCGGAGCCGGATGCGGTCGCTCATCTCCAAGTCGGCGTCCTTGCGGAGCTGCTGGACGTGGCGGACGACGTCGCGGGCCATCCCCTCGGCGATCAGTTCGTCGGTCAGCTCGGTCTTCAGCGCCACGGCGAACGCGTGCTCCTCGGCGCCTGCGAACTTATCCGGCCAGACGCGCTCGACCACCACATCTTCCGACATCACGTGGACTTCTTCGCCGTCGATGTCAACCGCCAGACCCTCGGGCTGCTTGACGCCGCTGACCACGTCGGCGGGGGCCATCCCCGCCAGCGCCGCCGCCACCTTGCCCGCCGCCTTGCCGAGCCTCGGCCCGAGCTTCGCCATGTCCGGCCGAACCTTGTACTCGAGCACGTCGTCGAGGTTCTCGCGGACCGTCAGCGACTTGACGTTGAGCTCTTCGAGGACCTGCCCCTGGAAGCGCCCGACGCCGGCGCGGATCGCCGAATCCGCCGAGGCCACGACGATCTCGCTCAACGGCTGGCGCACGCGAAGCCCCTTCGCCTGGCGCACGCCCAGCGCCGCCGACACCACTTCCGTTACCGCGTTCATCTGCTTCGACAGCGCCTCGTCGATCAGCGACTCGTCCGCCTGCGGATACGCGCACAGATGGATGCTCTCCGGCGCGTCGGCCGTGGCACGGCCATCCTGGCCGTGATCGCTCACGGGCGAGACGCCCGTGCCACGGACCAGGTTCTGATAGATCCGCTCGGTCACGAACGGACAGATCGGCGCGATAAGCTTGCAGAGCGTGACTAACGAAGTATATAGCGTTTGATATGCCGCCAGCTTGTCGCGGTCGTTCTCGTCCTTGCTGCGCCAGAAGCGCCGCCGGTTCCGCCGCACGTACCAGTTCGACAGGCCGTCGATGAACCGCTCCGCCTGCTCGACGAACCCGTACATCAGGTAGCTGTCGAAGCTGTCGTGCGCGTGCCGGACCAGCAGTTGCAGGTTCGAGAGGAGCCAGCGGTCGATGTCCTGCCGCTCCGCCACCGGCACCGGCTCCGCCTTCGGGTCGAATCCGTCGAGCCGCGCGTAATTCGCCAGAAACGCGTACACGTTCCACAGCGTGTTGAACACCTTCCGCTCGATCTCCGCCCCGGCCCGGTAGCCGAAGTTGAGATTGTTGACGGGATTGTGTCGGCAGAAGATCCAGCGCATCACGTCCACGCCCATCTTTTCCGCCGCCTCTTCGAACCAGATGGCGTTGCCGGCCGACTTGTGCATCTCCATCCCGTGCTCGTCCCGCACCAGCGCGTGGCCGAGCAGCGTCTTGAACGGCGGGATGTTCTCCATCATCGTCGACATCGCCAGCATCGCGTAGAACCAGTTGCGGAACTGCCCCGGAAAGCACTCCGTCACCAGGTCCGCCGGGATCCACTGCGACCAGTACTCCCGGTCGCTGTTGTACTTGACCGTCGAATAGGCGACGATCCCGGCGTCGAGCCACGGATTGCCGACGTCTTTGATGCGGCTGACTTCCTTCCCGCACTTCTCGCAGCGGAGCCTCACCGCGTCGATGTGCGGCCGGTGCGGGCTCCGGCCCTCAAACTCCTCCCAGCCGGCGACCGCCCGCTCCCGAAGCTCCTCCTTGCTGCCGATCACGTCGAACCATCCGCACTCGCATTCCCAGATCGGCAGCGCCAGACCCCAGTACCGCTTCTTCGAGATCATCCAGTCGCGCATGTTGTTCAGCCAGTCCAGCTCGCGCGCCTCGCCCCACTCGGGAATCCATCGGACCTGCTTCGCGACCTGTTTGATCTCGTCGCGCCACGACATCTCGATGTACCACTCGTGCACGTTGCGGTAGAGCAGCGGCGTGCTGCAGCGCCAGCAGTGCGGATAGCTGTGGACGTATGGCTCGCTCTTGTAGAAGGCCCCCTTCTCTTTCAGGCTCTCGTAGACCGCGTCCTTGACGTCGCCGGCGAACTTGCCCGTCAGAAAGCCGTATCCGTCGACGTACACGCCCGACTCGTCGAGCGGCGCCAGCACGGGCAGCCCGATCTCGCGGCCCAGGTCGAAGTCTTCCTTGCCGCAGCCGGGCGCCATGTGCACGATGCCCGTGCCCTCCGTCTCGCCCACCAGGTCCCACGCGACGACGCGGTGGGCGTCTTTGATCGCCGCCGCGGCGGGCAGCTCGTCGAACGGGCCGTCGTACCCGAGCCCGACCAGCTCTACCCCGGGCACGTCGGCGATGAACTTGTAGTCGCCCTCCAACTGCTCCAGGCAGCCGCGGCCGAGGTAATACGTCTCGCCGTTCTGCTCGACCTTCGAGTACACCAGCTCCGGATGCACGGCGCAGGCGACGTTCGCCGCAAGCGTCCACGGCGTCGTCGTCCACACGAGCAAATACTCGCCCTGCCCTGAGCCACTCGGCCCTGAGCTCGTGGCCGAAGGGCTTGTCGAAGGGCTCCCCTGCCCTGAGCTTGTCGAAGGGCTCCCCTGCCCTGAGCTTGTCGAAGGGTTGGTGGGGCGGGCATCCCTTCGGCTCCGCTCAGGGCGGGCCTGGCCGTGTTGATCCACGGGCGAGACGCCCGTGCCACGCCGTAAGCGGAACTTGACGACGACCGACGGGTCCTCGACCTCCTTGTACCCCTCGTGCATCTCCTGCTGGCTGATGCCCGTGCCGCAGCGCGGACACCACGGCATCGAGTCCGCCCCCTTGTAGATCAGGCCGCGGTCGTGGCACTTCTTCAGGAAGTG
>Ga0315553_10003669_pt1 | contig 11843 bp, 12 predicted proteins | sample SalMarSW160140MG_FD_203099 | JGI IMG/M metagenome (GOLD analysis project Ga0315553, IMG submission 203099) | Salt marsh sediment microbial communities from the Plum Island Ecosystem LTER, Massachusetts, United States - Salt Marsh Sediment SW1601-40 ... | reverse complement strand
TGAGGACATGCACATCCCCCGCAGTAGGAGGTAAGAGACCCAGCATCATGCGGATCGTCGTGGTCTTACCCGATCCATTCGGTCCCAGAAACCCGAAGATCTCACCCTTATCAACATGGAAGTTCACACCATTAACGGCTGTGAAGTCACCGAAATCCTTCTTTAATCCTTCGACGATGATCGTCTTCTGATTAACCTTCATCTTCAGACTACCCTTACTGCAATGTCTTGCGTACATAGCGGAGTGAAAAGGTTACGATGACTACACCTATACCCGCTAGGGCTAACACGTGGGGCCAAAGGATCTCCAATCCGCTTGCTTTGAGTAAGATACCGCGTACGATCTCCAGCCAGTGATAAGCCGGGATCACATTGGCGAAAAATCGCACTACTTGCGGCATCGACTCGACCGGGGCTGCATAACCGGTAAACATAAAGTCGACCATGCCTATTAGCATGACCATCAAAAAGGCTTGGTGTTGCGTTCTGACCATGACCGAGATGACCAGGCCCTTGCTCAATTCAACGATCACATAGCCGATTGCTAGCAGGAACAAAAGTATCAGTGATCCCCGTACAGGCACACCAAAAAAGAGATTGGTTAAACTCAACATGAGCGCAAAATCAAACAGGCCGATGATCATCACCGGGATTGCTTTACCAATAATGATCTCTAAAGATGAAAAGGGCATCACAAGCAGCTGCTCGAGTGTGCCTAATTCGCGTTCGCGCGAAAAGGATAGGGCGGCAAAAATAAGCACTGTGAATTCAAGCATCAAGCCAAGCTCTGCCGGTGTTGTGTACAAAGCTGCATTTAAAGCTTCGTTGAACCAAACTCGTAAACTGGGGAAGAACCCCTCCATCGCTCCCGGGTCCATGCCGATCCTGCTGAGCGCCAGGCGATCCCCCCATTCTTGCGCGACTCCTTCGATTGCTCTCTGCGCGGTCAAGGCAGGTATGCTTTCCGCCCCATTTAGAATTACAGCCAGAGTGGGTTGGTTAGCTGCACTTGAAAAATCCTCGGAAAAATCGGGTGGAATGATTACCGCTGCATTGATATCACCCCGACGAAGGGCATCTTCAATCGTCTCAACCTCGGTAACCAAAGGTTCGAGGGCGAACGTTCCCGTATTTTCTAGATCAATAATAAAACGTCTGCTCTCCTGACTGCGATCATGATCCAGCACCATGAGCGGTAAATTCGTGATCGGGCGCGACGTCGCCCATCCGACAAGGACCAGTTCCATGGCTCCGCCGAATAACATAAAGGCTGGCAGCCACCAGTCATTGCGCAGGTGAAGAAATTCTTTGATCGAGAGTGCCCAGATCCGGCGGAATGCTTGGATCATAGGCTCAACCCAACCGCTTCCGGAAGAATAGTGCGGCGACACCTGTAAACAGGATCCCAAGACCTACCAACATCACCGCATACGGCCAGAGCACATCCATGCCGACAGCCGTAAGGAACAAACCGCGCGTGATCACCGCATAGTGTGTTCCTGGCAGGAAAATCGCCTCCATGCGCATGATTTCGGGCATCGCAGCAATCGGGAAGAAAATACCGGTGAGGAAGAAGCCCGGAAAGAAAATTAGCAAAAAGGAGACTGCCATCGCCGCAGCTTGCGTACGCATAAAAACCCCGATGATGATTCCCATGCTCAGGATGCTAAACAGGAAGAAGACCGATAGCAATAAAAAGAGCGGGAAATTGCCATTAAAAGGGATGTCAAACCAAAGCATCGCCAGGATTGGCATAAAGACAACGTTGGCCATACCAACAAAGATGTAGGGGATCATCTTCCCGATAAGCAGATCGGCCCGCCCAATCGGCGAGACCATCAGCTGCTCGAGCGTGCCATGTTCCCTCTCGTGAGCCAGGGCTAAAGCCACTGAAAGCGCCGGGAATCCCAGAACCATCGAGATTAGACCGGGAATCATATCCACCCTCGGTTCAAGCCCCGGGTTATACCAGGCCCGCACACGTAGATCGATTGGAAGCAGTGCTTCTTCTGGAATACCGAGCGCTTGCATTTGATCTGACATGGCCTCACGAATGAATCGCTCTATGCGCTGTCCGATGTGATCTACGGCAAAGTTACCGCTTTCGGGTTCGGTGCCATCGATGATGACTTGCATGGGTAACCCACGCAGTGAAAGCACCGCTTCGGAGAAATCCGGAGCGAGGATGATTGCCGCTTTGATCTCACCCTTGACCAACATCACTTCAATTTCATCGATCGAACCCACCTGGGCGTAGAGATCAAGGTCATCCCCAGCGGTAATCTGCTGGACGAATGCGCGCGAGATTTTGGTCCGGTTCTGATCAAGAACCGCGATGGGGATATGCTCAAGATCGACCGTGAGTGCATACGCCATGATCATCAATATCATGGTCGGCGTGATCAACACCATGAAGAGCGTGCCCCGATCGCGCACGATGTGCTGAATTTCCTTACGCATCACGGCACGGATGTTTCGCCGGGACACCTTACAGTCCTTCCTCTGACTCGAGCCGATTAATCAAGGAGATAAATGCCTCTTCCATACGCGGGGGTGCGGAGCGCAATGATCGGAATCCCAGACCTTGGTCCTCGAGGGCTTGCTTGAGTTCAGGCTGACGATGCTCGGCTGAATCCACGATCACATGCAAGGATTCCCCATAGGTTTGTACCTGCATCACGCCTGGAAGGGAAGTTATGAGCCTACGAGCTGCACGCCAATCCTCGGGTTGGAGTTCCAGCAAGTCTCCGGGCAGTTCGCCACGAATCGCCATTGGCGTATCACAGATAACAAGGCGACCGGCGTAGATCAATCCCACCCGGGCGCAGCGATCGGCCTCATCCATATAGGGTGTACTCACAACGATCGTTGTGCCAGCCAGATTGAGGTCTGCAAGAATCTCCCAGAACTCCCGGCGAGAAACGGGATCGACACCTGTCGTGGGTTCGTCCAGCAGCAAGATCTTCGGTTCATGGATCAAGGTACAAGCAAGGGCTAATTTTTTCTTCATGCCCCCGGAGAGATGCTCAGCTCGCCTTTGTTTGAATTCCGTCAATCCTGCAAATCGAAGCAGTCGCTCAAACCGTTCGGCAACCTCTGTCCGGTCCACATTGTAAATTTCAGAAAAGAATTGAAGGTTTTCCACGACAGTTAATTCGGCATAAAGGCTAAATTCTTGCGCCATATAGCCGACATGCGGTTTGATCGACTCGGCTTCCTTGCGTAGATCAAAACCCGCCACGCTTCCTTCGCCCTCGCTGATCTGGAGCAAACCAGCCAGGAGCCGCAGCGTCGTCGTCTTCCCGGCGCCATCGGGACCTATCAATCCAAACAATTCGCCGGGTTGAATCGAGAGATCGAGTGCATCAACAGCGCGATGCTCTTTGAACAGACGGGTTAACCCATTGGTTTGAATGATTGCTTCGATTTCGGACATCAATTGCAAATTAGCTCTTGGCTTTCTTGATGATCCAAAAGACAAGCGGAACGCTCAACGCTGGCTCCAGGGCGACACCTACGTATTTCAAGGTATCGCTGAATCCCATAGCCGGAATGACAAACCAATCGAGCAAACCTACAATGATTGTAGTTACGATACCAACGATGTAGGCGTTAGGCATACCAACAGGGAGCTCATCTTTCCAGATCAACTTAGACACATAAGTCATGATCAATCCGACCACAACCATTGCCGCAACCAGAATCAAGATTTCCATTTCAACGCCTCCTCAGTAGGTTCAGCAAGATCGATCCTTGCTGCTTGAAACCAGACTCTATTTTGAGTTGATTATCAACATCCGTATCTTTTTCTGCAGAGGCTGCCCGCAAGCGGATAACCGGAACGTATCGCCCAAGCTCCCGATACGCTGCTTCCGTGGATTCTATACGAAACCCCATAAGGCGGGCGAGTTGTTTCAATGCCGCAGGGTATCGCCGTCCATAATCCAGCATCTCGAGTTCTGCATCCTCCACCGAAAGCCGCTCTGCAACAGCGGGAAAAGATCTTCGTTTAAAGTGCACGTTCACGTTGGGTTCCTTCTGAATATTGAGCAGCCAATCGGATTTCTCACCCCAGCCTGAGGCGACGTAAAAGGCATCATCTTTCGCATCATTTCGAACCACTTCAAGGACGACATTGCGCTGCTTACCTGTTACACGCCCGATGTGTGTGAGCATGAGAAATCGCCTACCGAAAACCCAGCCAAGCCCAACTCGGTAGAACCCGATCGGCGCTCGCGCAAAAATTCGCATCATCCCGCTTGGCGGCTTTGGCTCGGAAATTTTCTCAATCATGCCTCACCTCAACTCAATAGCTTTCTCAGGACATTGCAGGACGCAGGCACCGCAGGCAATGCAGCGCTCACCATGGTGAAAGACTACGCAACGAACATCATAATCCGGAGTCCAACAACCCACCGGACACACCTCATAACATTGCCAGAGACCCTTGCAGCGCTCGGGAGCGAAATGGATTTTCAAGCTCCGTAGCTTGCGAGCCAGATATAAATGCTCTATCAGCAGGGATCCCAAATTTGGCCCTTCAGACACCTGCTACCTCCAACCTAGAACGCTTGGGACCAGCCAATAAGCCAGGCCGAGAAGACCGCCAATAATCGCTTCCCAGCCCCAGTTCGCCTGTTCACCCCTCATGAGCGGAGACATCCCCTGCAACTCCGCGGCTATAAAAACGGAAAGCGCGGTGACGCCGATAGCGCGCGCGAATAAAATATCGACGGATGCCGAATCCCAGAGTGCTGAATATAAGAGCATTCCCACCAATGCGATCAGCACCAACGGCAGACTCTTTGCCAGGCCGTCACGTCCCGGCAACCAGGGAAGCGTAACAGCATAGAACAACGATAGCGCGGCTATGGCGATTAGCGTCGGCCAGAATATGCCGTGCCAGAAAATCGCGATCGGGATCAAGATCAGTAGAGCGTAAAAACCCAATGTAACTGTGGTCATCTCCAGCCGGTCGCGCAGCGGGAATTGCACCCAGCGCATGTCGTCGGTTTTTTTTCGTCCACGCACGAGATAGTCGGGGATGTCATCAGCCCGCGCAGGTCCCCAGTGAACGCCCCAACCGGTCTGCTCGCGGATGCGCCAGCCTTCGACCCCGTTGGCGCAGAGCTGCGGGAGGATGAGCGCGTGGTGCTGGAGATACTCACTCAAGCCGCTGATATGCAGCGCGCCGATGATTTTGTCAGCCGTGAGGAAACCCCCACCGGCGGCGCACCATACGTTAATGCCGGCCGAATCCACCACCAGGATCCAGGCGTCGACATCTCTCTCGATCGCCCTCACCAACCGCCGAACGGTGAGTTCGAAATTTCCGGTGACAAGCAAGGGCGATTCTCGACCGGGTTCCCCAACCGCATAGACACCGGGTTTCACCTGCGGATATGGTGGGATGATCCGTAAAAGGGATGTCCACAGATCGATCAGGACTGTCCTTAGAGTCCGCCCACCGGTCAATCGACCGCGGAACATCTCCGGCTTGCGCTCAGACTCATCCTGATCCACGGGTGTCGCCAAGTAGAAGCGCAAGCTGCCAGCCAGCTTAGTCGAGAGCACTTCACAGTCGAAACCAGAATTGGATAAGACGCCCTCAAAGTTCACCAGAGGCTGGGTCGCGGTGCGGGTGAGCAGCCATGTGAGGAGCCGCAATGGAGCGCGTACGATTGTAAAGAGAAGCCGGTCTCTCATCGAAGCAGGTTTCGCCTCGTCGAGCACGGCAAGCTTCCCGTCGGGAGTGAGCAGATTTCGCGCCGCCCTCAGAATGTGTCGCCGCCCCCGTTCGGTCATCTCGCTGAGCGCCAGGCTGCTGACAATTAGATCGAACGATTGCGGGTTAAAAAGCTCATCGATCATGACGGCATCCATGCGCTGGAGATCGATACGCCCCTCTACATCGTCATTTTCGATTCGTTTAGCTGCTTCTGCGAGCATCCCAGGGCTGATGTCGATCGCCGAGACTTTCGCTCCAGCCTTCGCCATCGCTACCGTCAGAGCTCCGGTTCCACAGCCGATCTCAAGAACACGCGTCCCTTCATGAATGAGTGTTTCCACGATTTGATGCTGCATCGCTTCGAGGCGGCCGAGTGTGAGCATGCGGATGCCGCGGTCGTAATCGGCTGGACGCCTCTCGAGCCACTTCATAAAGACTGTGGCCATCTATGACTCACTTTTTCCTAATCCGTGCATGAAAATCCTCGCGGGCAAATCTCCAAGGTGATCCCAATCCAGGATCTCAGGGTCCAGAAACCACATGAGCGCCATCCCTTCCACAAGGCCGATGGCAGCTGTTGCTGCGTCGTCAGGATCGACACCGATAAACTCACCAGTGTCAATCCCTTGCCGGATAATCTTTGATAGGATGGCCTGGTAGCGCCGATAATATCCACGGATGGCCTCTTGAACTTCACCTTTGTGGGCCGCTAGCGAGAAGAACTCGTAGCCGAGCGGCATGCGCTGCTCGAAGTGTCTGATCTCACTGATTGCCGCCTCAAAAAACAGATGTAACCGTTGACCCGCCGCCCCTCCCGCGGTGACGAGATCCTCCGCCTCTTGCATATCTCCAACAAACATACGCTCCATCAGGGCGAGTATAATCTCGTCTTTGCTCTTGTAATACCAATAAAGCGCACCTTTCGAGAGGCCGGATTCAGCAGCGATGTCATCCATGCGTGCCTTATTAAACCCGCTCCGGGTGAAGACGGTCTCGGCAGCATCGAGGATCTGCTTTCTTCGTTCCTGTTTGAGATCGGTTTTCGAACTCATTATAGACTGACCAGTCGGTCTACCAAAATATATAGGGTTACATCGGCAGTGTCAAGCAGGATAAAACAGGTCTGCTATGCTATAATCCGCCGCATGTCTGAAGAAGATAAAAACACCCAGCTCGAAAGCCAACAAGAAACCGATGACGCGGGGACGATCAAATTTACGCGCCGCTCCTTCTACAGCGCCCTGCTGCCGGTAACTTTTGTTACCGGCCTGGCCGCCGGGTATCTGTTTTGGGGCCGCGACTCTGTCCAGCCAGCCAACCCTTCTGCTCCTGGGGTTGTCGCTGAAGAAACCACTCCTGGATCACCCGAAGAACCCACGCGTTTTGAAATCAGCACGGACGACGATCCGTCGCTCGGTCCCGATGACGCGCTAATCACGATCGTCGAGTTCAGCGATTTCCGTTGCCCGTACTGCGGCGTGTTCCACGTGGAGACGTTTGATGCCCTTATGGCGCAATACCCGGGCCAAATCCGATTTGTGTACCGCGACTTCCCGGTCGTCGGCGGCTTCGAAGCTGCGCTGGCGGCGGAATGCGCCAACGAACAAGGCGCCTACTGGGAGTTCCACGATCTGCTTTTCTCTGGTGAATACTCGAACTTAGACCGCGACGCGTTCGCAGCCTACGCTGAGAAACTCGATCTGGACGTCGAAGATTTGCTCGCCTGCGTGGATGAGGAGCGTTACAGTGAAGAGGTTGAGACGGATGCTCGCTACGCCTCAGGCCTCGGAATCACCGGCACACCAACTTTCTTCATCAATGGGATTCCGATGGTCGGCGCGCAGCCGCTTGAAGCTTTTATCCAGGTCATCGAGTACGAACTCGGAGAGTAGTTCGCACACTCATGCTGCCTCATACGTCCCAATGTCCAATTTGGATAGAAAATCAAGCAGCGTTCGATTGAACTCCGCCGCCGCGTCGATCGGTGTGGCATGGCCGGAATCGGGGATGACGACCAGATCTGCTCCGGGGATGAGGTCAGCCAGTTCCCTTTTAGTTTCCATCGTTACGGTCTGATCATTTGCCCCGGCGACGACGAGCGTCGGGGTGTTGATCTCGTTAAGACGGTCGCGGATGTCGAAAAGGGTAGCTGCCCATATCGCCCGCAAATATGCGCTGCGCGGGTTCGAGGCAATGCGCTCGGCTGCCGCCTGACGCAGAAGCTCCTGTCCCGGCTCGGGGAAAAGTCCCGCCGCAACCCACACCCCCACTCGGTCCATCCGACCCAACGCCACAAAGGCAATCCTTACAAGCTTCCGGAAAAACCCGCTTGAGCCTGAGCGCAGCTTAGCAAATGTATTGACCAATGTCAGCGAGCGGACAGCTTCCGGGTGGGCGAGCGCCAACTGCATCGCCACCGCCCCGCCGAGTGATAACCCCACCACATGCACCGGTAATTCGGCTTGCTCTTTCATCATGGAAGCGATCTGGAGGGCCATATCCTCAATAGACGGCCAACCTGCCGGTTGGCTGGATCGGCCATGACCGGGCATGTCGAGCGCCAGAACCCAATAGATTTCACTAACAATCGGGATCTGTAGCCCCCAATCCTCGCCGCATGAACCCAGCCCATGCAGGAATAGAACACCGGGACGTTCGCGTGCTGATGGGTTGTAGATTTCGTAATAGATTTGACTATCTTTCACCCGGTGAAATCCCATGAATCCAGTTCACCTCTGTGGCTTTAGCAGGATGCCATCTGCTACCTTGTTTGCGGCTGCATGCAATTCGCGACTATCAACCTTAGGGCTTTGCCACTTCGACCACCACCATGCGATGGTCGGAAGCGAGGGAGTCGGAGACCCAGGCATCCACTGGGAGAAGGTCACGCACAAATACGAAATCGATGCGGGACTCCGGATCGATCGCGGGACTCGTAAATGGAGCCGGCGAAATCCCCAACAATTCAAATGGATCAGCAAAACCCGCTTCAAAAATCTTCCCCACTTCAGGACTGTCAGGTTCGGCGTTGAAATCTCCTCCAAAACTAGCGGGGGAATGATCCCCGATGAAGGCCAGCGCCTCCTGGATTTGTCGCATTGTGTCCTCATCAGAAAGTCCCAACCATATACCGTAGGAATGCAGGTCCTTGCCATTCCATGTGAGCGCGGCGTGAACCACACCTGTGGGCTCCTGTAAACTGCTAACGAGCGTGGAATCTTCTGGTACCTCAGGGCCCTTATAAAGTAGCGCTATGCCGGTCAGATGCTCAACCGTAGGGAGATATGCGACGTTCATCCCCAACCTTCGGGCGAGGAAGTAGGCGTTGTCGGCACAGTAGCTCGTCATGCGTCCCGTGTCGACTTCCTGCAGCGCGATCACATCCACACCTTCTCTCTCGATCGTTCGGGCGATATCCTCCATTGTGGTGTGCCAATCGTCATCATAACCATAGTGGATGTTGTAGGTCGCCAATCGCAGCGTATCCTCTGGCAGCGGTTCCTTCGCCTGCGGCCATACAGATATTCCCACGATTATCACTGCAAGCACAAAGGACCCCCACAGCCAGCCCGATTCTTGCTTGAAATCCTGCTGTGCATTTATTTCTAGACGTTTTCGCAAGAGCCCCCAGGCAAAGAATAGACAGGCTGCCAAGTATACGGCCCAGCCCATCCCTTTCATCTGCGGCAGCGTATAGGGATACGTAAAAGCGAAAGCGTTGAGAAAATCGAGGAGCAAGAGCAGCAAGCCGCCCAGAGCCAAAGGCCAACCCGGTGACCTCACTGGTGAAGCATTATCGCCCAGGAGCAAAACGAGCGCATATACCGACGCTGCCTGAGCTAGCAGCAGCGCAACTGCTGCCCCCGCTCCGCTTATGAAATAACCGAGCAACAGACCGCCAATGAGGAGAACCGCGACGGCGATGCCCCCGCCCGATTTTCCTAGCCGAACGCTAACAAAATCACCAATGTGAGGGAGGAGCGGGAGAAAGGTGATGGCCAGCAGCAGGGCCGCGATCCATGGGTATGGGGTATCCGACCAACGGGCGATGCCATTGGGGAGAGAAAGAAGCGATGTCTCAAGAAAGAAGAAAGCCCCCAAACCCAGCCCGCCCACCCAGGACAGACCGCTCAGCCGATGCTCGGGCCCCCGATCATTCTTTGTCAACCATAGCGAGATACCGATCATCAACACCGACCATAGTGCTACAGGGATGAGTGAGGCGTTCTGCAGGCTGATGTCAAACGTGTCGCCGACGATGCGCAGGATCATCTCCAAAATTACCCCTAAGAGGATCGGTTTCCAAATATGTATTCGTTTTCGCGCGAGCCAGAGCGCCAGGTAGGATCCGCCCGCGGCGATCACGATCAGCGCTCCCCAATAACGAACCCATTGATCGTTCACCGATAGCGCTATTCGCGCCAGAGCTGTTATTGAGGCTAACGCTGCCATTTTGCGGGCTGAAGGTTTTCGGGCCAGGATTCCAGGCACAAGCAACGCCCCAACGACAAGCAGATTACTCACCACAAGCCAGGCATCCATAGGGCCCTCGAACACCTGATCGTAGATGAAGCCGAACATTGTGGAGAAGATCACCCGCAGCGCCTGGATAAAGAAGACAACGATCCAAGACGCGATCATTAACTGCAAGGTCATGTGGTTACCCTCCCTTGGGTTTACTGGTTATTTGTAATGTGACCAGCATCCTGATCGATCCACACTGAACGCAAGGATCCGATCAGGGTGTTTCAACCCGCATCGTCTCCAACATCTCGTCCAGCGCTGTGAGCTCCGGGAAAAAACTCTCTGGGTCTTCGAGTTCTAGCTGGCTTTCGATACCTATGATATAGGCATCATAGGTATTGATGAATCCCTCGTATTCATCGCCGATGAAGGATTCACCATCCGCAGGTAGATTGGGATGGGTGACCGGCAGGATCGCGGAAATGATATAGATGCCGTCGTCCGTCAGACCTTGAAATGCGTAGAAGATGTCCTGGTTGTTGATTGGCCAAGCAGCCTGACCGTACTGGCTCACGAAACGCACGCCGGATCCACCTTCAAACTCGAGATAATCCACCTGCACGGTGATCATCTGACCGGCGTTGAACAAAGGCAGCACCAGGGGTACGCTATCGGGATCCTTTGGTTTCAGCGCGAGAAAGGCCTCCAACTCTGCCATTCTCTCCTCCGCAGACTGATTGACCTCAAGGAAGTCCGCTACCGGGTAAATCGAAATATGCGCTTTATGAAAGGTTCCGCTGAGAGGGTACTCATAGAAGGTGAAATCATCATGCTCGGGGACCGAGAACCATTCCATCTCAAGTTCGGCGGGGAGAACGGAAGGGAGGGCATCGTAATCCTCACCCTCGGGGTAGGAGAAGCACAATACATTGAAGCACACATCCGGTTCGGGCTGTTCAGGAGATTCGGGGGTAGAAATTGGTTCGAGAAATTCTTGTTCCAGTTCTCCTATCTCTGAAAACTCGACCATAGCTGTTGCAACTGCTTCCAGATCTGCGAAATCCACGCCCTCAAACACAGATTGCACCCATGGCACCGCGAAAGCCAGAACTGCGCAAAACATTATCGCCATTAACCCCGCGCACCCCAAACCTACCAAGAGGCACGTACGACCCGCATTTCTACTGGACGTCCCTGCCGGTTGGGCGGACTGCTTGCTCACCTCCTGTTCAGGCATGACATCTTGTGCAGGTTGGGCTGTCGGCTCGGCGTTGCGGATTGTCGCCTGCGCTGGTTTCGGCGCCCCGCACTGCCCGCAAAAACTGCTCTCTTCGGGGATATCTGCCCCACAACGTTCGCACTGCATCGTAACCTCCACTGTAGGTTTTCGGAGCACATGTATTTTGACTACAGCATACACTCAAATGGGTAGTAACACTTGAAGTTCAACTTGTCGATCCCTATCGATACTGAACGGCGGATTGGATCCCTGCACTTACCCGCTCAGCCATCCTCACGATCCCGCTCTGGTCCATATTCAACATCTCCAGCAGCTGCCCCGGCGTCACATTACCCTTCCCCGCCTCACCCAGCAACCGCTGCATCCCCTGCCAGTAGGTGATCTGCGCTGGGTTAACATTCGGGTTCGCCT
>Ga0315553_10003668_pt1 | contig 11846 bp, 11 predicted proteins | sample SalMarSW160140MG_FD_203099 | JGI IMG/M metagenome (GOLD analysis project Ga0315553, IMG submission 203099) | Salt marsh sediment microbial communities from the Plum Island Ecosystem LTER, Massachusetts, United States - Salt Marsh Sediment SW1601-40 ... | reverse complement strand
CAACAGAGGCCAAGGTTGCAGCAGGTTTGGCTGATGCTATTGTAGAGGTTACTGAGACTGGTAGCACTATCAATGCCCATGGATTAAAGATTATCCACGAACTGATGCAATCAAACACCATACTTATTGCAAACAAAAAATCCTGGGAGGATCCATGGAAGAGGACTAAGATAGAGAACATTGCATTACTCCTTAAGGGGGCCTTACGGGCTGAAAATATGGTAGGCCTAAAGATGAATATACCAAAGGAACGGTTGGATGATATAATCTCATTGCTTCCGAGTATCACATCTCCAACTATGGCAAATCTATTTCAGTCTAATTGGGTATCAGTTGAGGTAATGATTGATAAAAAAAAGGTGAGGGAGCTTATCCCTCAATTAATAAGGCAGGGAGCAAAAGGTATAATTGAATATCCTTTAAATAAGGTGATTTAACTATGTGGATTCCATTGAGAAAATCAGGCATTATACTAATTTTTATCTCTTTTACTGTTATCTTGACTGGTTGCGCCGAGGATAAAGCCCTTACAAAGAGGCAATCCCTGGCAAAGCAAAATCTGGGGAAATCCTTTTTAGCACAGGGAGATTTTACAGCTGGTCTTAATGAACTCCTAAAGGCAGCGGAACTTGACCCTGAAAATCCAGAAATACAATATAACCTGGCCCTTGGCTACAGGTTCATGAATATTCACGGTAAGGCTATTACACATTTTAAAAAGGCGATCGAGCTACAACAAAATTTTTCCGAGGCCTATAATGACCTTGGCAATACATATTTAATTCTTTCTAAGTGGGATCTCGCTATAATATACTTTGAAAAGGCCCTGGAAAATAACCTTTATGCTACACCCCATTTTGCTCAGAATAACCTGGGTCAGGCATACTATAAAAAAGGTGAGTATAACAAGGCAGTAGAAAGCTACCTAAAGGCCATAAAATACCAACCTTCTTTCAGCATGGCCTTTCATAATCTTGGAATTACCTATGAAGCTATGAATGAGTTGGATAAGGCCGTAGGTGCGTATAAAGAATCGATACAATATGCGCCCGAAGATCCTCGATCCCATTTCTATCTTGGCAAGCTTTACTTAAAACGTAATAAACCATCTTTAGCTATTGAAAAATTTCAAGCAACCATACGATTAGACAAAACCAATACCTTCGCTCCTGAGGCAAAACATCTGTTAGAAACGATAAAATAAGCGTATGAAAATTGCATCCAGAGCTATAGATTTCCGCTCCTTCATCGTTATGGATGTATTGGAGAGAGCAAGTGTCCTTGAAAGGCAGGGTCAAGATATCATTCATCTTGAGGTAGGTGAGCCAGATTTTGATACCCCACAATGCATAAAAGAAGCTGGAATTAAGGCCATTAAAGAAGGGAAAACCCACTATACCCACTCTCAAGGAATACCTGAGTTGAGAGATGCCATATGTCGACATTACATGAAAAAGTATACTGTTAATGTCGACCCCGAGCAGATCATTATAACGTCTGGCACATCGCCGGCACTGTTATTGATTTTTTCGACTTTCTTGGAACCAGGAGATACAATTATTGCCTCTAATCCGTATTATCCGTGCTACCCTAATATTATCAACTATGTTAGTGGAAATTGCGTATTTGTAAATACGAAAGAGGATGATGGATTTCAATTCCACCCAGAAGAGGTTGCGAAAAAGATAAACTCCCGCACTAAGGGAATCCTTATAAACTCTCCCTCAAATCCTGTCGGAAATCTCCTTTCAGCTGAGAGAATGAAACGTATCGCTGATCTTGGGACATATATCATTTCTGATGAGATATATCATGGCCTGGTATATGAAGGTAAAGCGCACACGATTTTAGAGTATACGGATAAGGCATTTGTTTTGAATGGCTTCTCCAAACTCTATGCCATGACAGGTTGGAGGCTCGGATATGTGATTGCACCAAAAGACTTTGTCAGGCCCATGCAAAAGATGCAACAAAACTTTTTTATCTCAGCAAGCAGTGTCTCCCAATGGGCAGGCCTTACAGCTCTCAGCGAAGCAGAGGAAGATGTTGAAAGGATGAGAACCATATTCGACCAAAGGAGACATTATATAGTCAAAAGGCTCAGAGAAATTGGTTTTGGAATCAGTATTGATCCTGTTGGAGCATTTTATGTCCTCGCTAACGCAAAACATCTGTCCAATAATTCCTACGAGCTGGCGTTTGAGATACTCGAGAAAGCAGGAGTGGGTGTTGCACCAGGAATCGATTTTGGAAGTAATGCTGAAGGATATCTCAGGTTTTCCTATGCAAACTCCCGTGAAAATATCACCGAAGCACTCCTAAGGATAGAGCAGTTTGTAAAAAATAGATAAATAGGGCATTGTCAGTGGTCAGTCGACAGTTGTCCGTAGTAAAAAATATATAGTAATTAGTTTTATTGGTTAAATTAGTTATGTGTTAATTGGTTGTTCCGTAATTCAATTAAAATGATAAAACTAATACCGAATTAAATCAATACAACGTAGCTTAGTTGGGGCTTTGTAGGGGAACATTTTAACAACAAACAACTGGCCACTATCAACGGACATTACTGCCAATGCAAGTCTCCTTTTTAAAAAGCGCCGCCCTTCCTGAACAACTCCCTCCTTCAGATAAGCCTGAAATTGCCTTTGCAGGCAGATCGAATGTGGGAAAATCCTCCCTTATCAATAGACTAATTAATTGCCGAAATCTAGCTCGAACAAGTTCGAGGCCAGGCAGGACAAGATCTATCAATTTCTTTTCAGTTGGAAAAAATTTACATCTCACAGATCTTCCTGGTTATGGATATGCAGGGGTTCCATTAAATGTGAGACGAAATTGGAAAAAACTTGTCGAGACCTATCTAAAAAAAAGATCAAATCTAAAGGCTGTTGTGGTCATTATCGATATAAGGCGGAAGTTGAGTGAAGGGGATTTAGATCTCTTGAACTGGCTAAAGGTGTTTCAGATAAAACCAATTATTGTACTTACCAAGGTAGATAAATTATCAAAAAGCGAGGCCCGCAGACGATTTGATCTGTTTTCAAAGGAGATCATAAAGGAAGGATTTGGTCCGCCTATCGCTTTTTCCGCTAAAACAGGCCAGGGAAGACAAGAACTCTGGGAAAAAATAAATGAGATAGCCGGAAGTGCCTAAAGTGCTTAAAGCCCGCCCTGGCGCTATTTGCTCTAATCAGTATACGAAGTCTATTGGCTAATACTTGCTTGAATTAGCCTATTAAGCTTAAATGCCAGGACTGGGCCAGGGTTACAAATGCCTAAAGTGAAGGAAAAAAATCATTTTAACTTTCAGAGTCCATAAGCCTTTATCTTTTTATGAAGATTGCTTCTTTCAATTCCTATAGCTTCTGCAGTTTTAGAAATATTTCCCCCGAATTGTGCTAATTTACTAGCGATAAAGTCTTTTTCAAACATCTCTCTGGCCTCCTTAAAACCATCAAAAGAAAAAAAGGAATCCAGCTTACTCTCTTCAATTCTGGATGTGTTAAAAGGGGGGGGTATATCTTTTGCATCGATTACCTTACCAGGATACATAATAGCCATCCTTTCTATAAGGTTTTTAAGCTCCCTGATATTCCCTGGCCAGGTATATTTATTTAGCAATTCCAGGGCTTCAGGGCTTAGAAATTTGCGTTCCTTTTTTGTATCAATAGAAAACTCATCCAAAAATTCATTCACAAGTTCTTGTATATCATCAACTCGCTCCCTTAATGAAGGAACTCTAATAGGTATAACATTGAGGCGAAAGTAGAGGTCATCCCTGAATGTTCCCTTAGCAATCTCTTCTTCCAGATTCTTGTTGGTTGCAGCGATAACCCGGGCATCAACCTTAATTGTTCTGTTTCCACCTACACGCTCAAATCTCTGCTCTTGTAAAATGCGCAGAACCTTTGACTGAGCCTTTAGGCTCATGTCACCAATCTCGTCTAAAAACAACATCCCATTATTAGCCTGATCAAATTTTCCCCTCTTCATAGTGGTAGCCCCGGTGAATGAGCCTTTTTCGTGTCCAAAAAGTTCTGACTCGATCAAATCTTCCGGTATAGCAGCACAATTAACCTCAACTAAAGGTTTGTCTTTCCTTTTGCTTAATCTGTGAATTGTATGAGCCACTAATTCCTTACCTGTACCATTTTCTCCAACAATAAGAACCCATGCATCAGTTGGAGCCACAATCTTTATTTGCTCCTTTAACTCAGTGATGGTTTGACTATGTCCGGTTATGTGATACCTTTGTCTGTCTCTCTCCTTGAAAAGATCAAGTTCTGTTTCCAGCCTATTGTATTTCAATGCATTATTTACTGATAAAAGGACCTTCTCCAGCGAAAGAGGCTTTTCAATAAAATCATAGGCACCCAATTTTGTAGCCTTAACTGCGGTTTCGATAGTGCCATGACCTGAGATCATAATTACCTGCACACTTGGATATAATTCCCTAATCCTCTCCAGCGTTTCTATGCCGTCAATATCTGGCATCCAGATATCCAGCAATATAATATCCGGAATGGTTTCCTTTATTATATCCAGTGCCTTCAAACCTCCATCGGCAGTCATAACCTCAAACCCTTCATCAGAAAGAATACCATATAAGGATTGGATTATGCTTGGCTCATCGTCTACTATAAGTACGGTATCTGCCATGTTTCTGTCCGTAGTCCGTTGCCCGTCGTCCATTGTCTTTGCAACTGACAATCCCGATCTATCGGGACTGACAACTGACATTTTTGTTTGGTTAACTTTAGGCCTGCCCATCCCGCTGTGTGGGACAAGGTAGGCCGGTACTTTACAGTTAAAGCCCCATCATTTCCCCTGCAATGTGGGCAGCTTTTTTGGCAGCGCCACCTCGACCGAGTTGCTCATGTACTAATTTTAGGTTTTTTTTCATATCTCTTTTTAAGGTTTCATTTTTCAGGATGGTTACTGCTTCTTCTGCTAAACAAAGGGCCGTTGCTTTACCTTGAATCAATTCTGGAACGATAGCTTTACCCGCAACTAAGTTTACCAGGCCAATATGAGATACCTTTATGAGAAATCGACCAAGCATATAACTTAAGAAAGATACCTTATAGGTTATTACCATAGGGGTTTCCATTATTGCTGCCTCTAAGGTAGCTGTCCCTGAGGCAATTAAAGCTAGATCCACTATTTTTAATATTTCCTTTGTGTCAAGTCTTTCAATTTTAATATCTATTTTGGCATTTCTTATATAGGGTGCGACAACATCTTCTTTCACTGTGGATGCTAAAGGTAAAATACAATACAGGTTAGGATACTCTTGAGAAATGATCTCGGCTGCCCCGATCATTGCTGGCAGTAAGCTCTCAATCTCCTCATCCCTGCTTCCAGGCAAAAGTCCGAGTATCGGAGTCTTATTGTGGTTAATATCTAAACTTTCCTTAATCTGTTCCTTATCCTTTTTAGGCAACGATATATCCAAAAGTGGATGGCCCACATATTCTGCTTTTAGACCGTGATTCTGGTAAAATTCCTTTTCAAAGGGCAGAACTACTGCCACCCTGTCTACCCTTTTAGCTATTTTTCTTACTCTTCCTTCCCGCCATGCCCACACCTGGGGTGGAATATAATAAAGAACGGGAATACCAAGGGAGTGGGCTTTTTTGGCTAAATGTAAATTAAAGCCTGGATAGTCAATAAGCATCAAAAGGTCTGGAGGGGTAACTTGTAATGACTGTTTTAAATCTCGTAATGCCCGGAAAATATATCTGCTTTTTGGTATAATTTCGGTCATTCCCACCACAGCCATAGCTGATAATTGATGCATAATCCTGACACCAGCTCTCTCCATTTCGGGACCACCGAGACCAAAAAATTCAATATGGGGGTCTAACTCCTTTATCGACATGACCACATGCGCCCCATAAATATCCCCTGAGGCCTCTCCTGCAACAATCATTACACTTTTGTTATTGCTCACAATTCAGGACTATGTCTTTGCTTTTATTTCTTTTTATCTGGTCAATGATAGAAAGTGCAACAGCTAGGGCCTTTTTCCCATCAACTCCCGTGACTTTTGGCTCTGTCCTTGTTTTTATAGACTCAACAAAGGATCTAATCTGATCGGCCAAGGGATCACTATCAGGAAATGCATCCTCTTTATGAGCTAACGAGGGTAAATCGGTAAAGCTTTTTTCATTCCCTTTAAACTGGGTTACACTGATCTTTCTCTTGCTATAATCAATTGATATGCAGTTATCAGGCTGGAAGATCCTCATCATTCTAAGAGATTCACTTGAAACCCGGCTTACTGTTAAATTTGCTACTGTACCATTGGAAAAGATTATCCTCACATTAGCAATATCTATCTTATCAGTCACAACAGGCATCCCAACGGCATGTATCTCTGTAATCTCTGAATTCACTATGTGCAGGATAATATCCAGATCATGAATCATAAGATCTAAAATCACATCTACATCAGTACCTCTGTTTGTAAAAAAGGCAAGTCGATGCGAATCAATAAAAAAAGGTTTAGAAAGTAGTGATTCCATCTTAACTACAGCAGGGTTAAAACGTTCTATATGTCCTATCTGCAAAATAGCATTATTCTTTTCTGCTACTTCTATCAGTTGATCTGCATCGCTTAGTTTAAGGGTAATAGGCTTTTCAATTAGCAGGTGTATGCCATGATCTAAAATATCATGTCCAATTTCAAAGTGTGATACTGTTGGAACTGCCAAACTAAGGCCATCTACAAGTGAAAGGATCTTGGTATGGCTATCGTAAGCTTTTGTATTATACTTACGTGCCATTTCTTGCGCCCTTTCAAGGTTTATATCAACAAGTCCAACAAGATCTATGTCTTCCATAGAGGCATACTTCTGTGCATGAAACTCACCCAGGTAGCCCACCCCAACAACACCTAATTTTAATCTCTGGTCCGTTGCCTGCCCTGTTAAATTCCCGCCTACAGGCGGGACCCCCTTTGGGGGATTTAACGGGGTGAATTGTCGGTTGTCTGTTGTCCGTCTCTTCATACCGCTTACTCATTACTAGCTATTGCTTTATCTTGACACTATAGCAATACTATTACTGTCTGCCAGCTGTATCATTTCCTTCCTATCAAAAACGAGGGTCTTGTCTGCTTCAATTGCCAAAACAGATGCATTAACCTCTGACATAGCGATAACTGTGCTAATGCCAACAGCAGGTAGATCAAACCTAAGATCCTGGTTGGGTTTACAGACCTTAACAACAACCCCACCTTCTGTAGCTAATGCTCCTCCCCGTAATATCGTTGTATCGGTTCCCTCTATAGCCTCTACTGCTAAGACTGTTTTTCTTCTGACCACAACGCAATGCCCTATATCAAGACGACCCAATTCTTTAGCTACCATCCAGCCAAATTCTATATCATCCATCTCCACTTTACTCGGTTTTCTTTTTGTAAGACAGCCGGATGGTACCAGAAGTTCCGGGAGATAATCAGTTGAACTCACAACGTTTATTCCTTCTTTTTCAAGCTCCCTAGCCACAGCCCTTAAAATGTCATCATCATGGAAAATTAATAATTTTCCAATGACTTCTAACCCTTTTAGATCCGGTTTTACATTAGCAAACATTTTGGCCTTAGTAATTGCACCTGCCATCAGAGCATGACGTACATCCCTTGATTTGAAAGTGTTGAGTAGATGACCAAATTGACCAAGTCCTATCCAGGTAATTTCATCAACTTTATCAGCCAGCTCTGGCATAGTCTCTCCTCTATGTGCCACTGCGATTACCTTTAAACCTTTTCTCTTGGCTGATTCGGCTATCAAAAGAGGAAACTTACCGCTTCCGGCTATAAGACCAATCCTATCTATTATCGGTTGTCCTTTTTCCATTGTCCGTATATATTGTAAGAAATTGTTTTCGGGGTAAATTACTCAATTGGATGCTTGGATCTTAAAGCTTGATATTTCCTCCCACTTATTGATTGTGATTATTCAGGTTTAGGTTTCCAGCCCGCCCTGGCGCGAGGTCACAGGAAAATGATCCTATTTTGGAAATATTTTCGGAGCTTTGAGTCTATAACCAATCCTTGTATGCCAGGTCTGGGCCAGGGTTTCAAGATTCAAAACAGCAGGATCTGGCATAAAGGTTTAACCTAATGGTATATGATGGTTTGATATCAATTATCTTCTCTTTACCTCACAACCCCCCTTTTTGAACTCACTAAAAAATCAAGCAACATCTGCAGCTCCTTAAAAGGCGGTATCTCTTTCTTGACCCTTTCCAGTGCTTCATTCAACAGATGATGATCGCGCCATATAATCTTATAGGCCTTTGTAAGGTTAGTTATCACTTCTTGATGGAATCCTTCTCTTTTAAGGCCCATATGATTTAATCCATATAATTTAACCCTGTCTCCAGAGGCTATCATGAAAGGAGGAATATCTTTGACCGTGGCTGATTTCCCTCCAATAAAAGCGTAGGCTCCTATCCTGACAAATTGATGTATGGCTACCAGACCCCCAATGATTGCATGGTCGCCTATCTCTATATGACCACCAAGAGTTGCAGCGTTTGACATAATAATGGAATTTCCTAAAGTGCAGTCATGGGCTATGTGGGCATAGGCCATCAGGTAATTCTTGTTGCCAACTTTTGTAACTTTATCCTGTTTAGTTGTAGCCCGATTAATGGTTACAAACTCCCTTATTATATTTTCATCCCCAATAATGACTCTGGTGTCCTCACCCTGATACCCGATATCTTGAGGAGGTAAACCAAGAGAGACAAAGGGGTAAATTCTATTTTTCTCCCCTATTATTGTATTTCCATCTATAACTACATGGGAACCAATAACAGTATCCCTGCCTATTGTCACCTTTTCTCCTATGATCGAAAATGGCCCGATTGTAACCCCATCAGCTATTTCTGCTTTTAGGGATACTACTGCAGATGGATGAATATCGATTCCCATTTTTCTACCTTAATGCAGCCATTAATTCAGCCTCTGCCGCTATTTCCTTGTTTACCATTGCCTTGCCTTTCATTTTCCATATTCTGCTTCCTTTTCTCATAGCAGTTAGTTCAAAAATGATCTGGTCGCCAGGAAAAATCGGTTTTCGAAATCTTACCTTGTCTATAGCTGCAAAGTATATGGCACCATCCCCTTTTTGTGACATACTTTCTGGTTCAGATAATCTTGCCAGAATTCCGCCTACTTGAGCCATGGCCTCTATCACCAAAACGCCAGGCATAATGGGTTTTCCTGGAAAATGACCCGTGAAAAAATACTCATTAATAGTGACATTCTTGATCCCAACTGCCCTCTCACCCACCTCGAGTTCCGTAATCATATCCACAAACAGAAATGGGTGACGGTGTGGAATTATCTTTATGATGTCCTTGTAAGTGAGTGGCAAATCCATTTCACATCTATCCTCTTTTTAATTGTTCTTCTAATTCCTTAACCTTGCCTTCTAACTCTTTCAACCTTTCAGAATACTCGGGGAGTCTCCTGATATGGCCGCTTGTTTTCAGCCAAAGACGATGAGGCATTGTCGGGATGCCAGAAACCACTTGACCTGCCGGAATAGATTTGATCACACCAGATTTTGCAGCAATCATTACTCGATCTCCAACCTCAATATGATCAGTAAGCCCGACCTGACCACCAATAATGACATTCTTTCCTATTTTAGTGCTTCCTGCAATGCCTACCTGAGCAACAATAATGGTATTTTCATCGATAACTACATTATGCCCAATCTGAACAAGGTTATCGGTCTTTACTCCTCGCTTTATTACTGTCTTTCCAAGGGCAGCCCTATCAATAGCATTTTGTGCCCCAATTTCAACCTCATCTTCTATTTGAACAATACCTATTTGGGGAATCTTTACGCTTATATCGCCATCCCTGGCAAAACCGAAGCCATCACTCCCTATAACAGTGCCTGCGTGAACTATTACTCCCTTTCCTACTACACAGTCAGACATTATTGTTACATTCGGATAGATAACACTTCCCTTTCCCACTGTGACCCTGTCACCAATATAAACACCTGGAAAAAGAGTGACTTGATTACCTATTATAGCTTCCCGACCAACATAAACAAAGGGATAGATAGATACACCTTTTCCTATGCGGGCTCCTTCTCCAATAATAGACTTTTTGCTTATTCCCGGAAAACGAGGAATCGGAGGGGAAAATATGGCCGCAACCTTGGCGTAGGCAAGAGAGGGATCAGCAACTATCAATTGTGGCCCTTGATAGGGACTGATGACTTCTTTACCAATAATAGCAGATGCCTTTGTTATTCTGACCTGATCCCTTAATCGGGGATCTGAAAAAAAGGATATCTCTCCTTTCTCGGCCAAAACAAGGGAATTGATTCCCTTTATTAAAACCTGATCATCACCTTCTACAGTGCCACCTATTGATTCAGCTATATACTTAAGGGTTACTTCCAATGTTAACCAGTACCTGATATGTGCTGAAGCCCACCTAGGAGCCAGGCCCTTTTAATCAGCCTACTAAATCGATAAGCCAATACGTATTTGATCAACATAGTAAGCCTCTCTGCCAGCCTATCTCGGTGCGACGTGCTTAAATCAAACCATTACATGTGTAAGTGCTATATATTTTTATCAACCTATTAAATTTATTGGCTAGGGTTATACGTTAAATGTTGTATGATTTTATTTAACTACTCACCCTATTATTAAGCGTTCATGGGTTTGAAGGTTCAGAGCAAGCCGAAACCCTCCTGTCATCTGGCGGGCAAGTCTGAACCTGGAAACGCTTATCCCGATTATTATTTATTTGCTTCATTCACCTGCTCGTAGGCCTTGATAACCTGGTCAGTAATATCAATCGACTCAGAAAAATACAGAACACCTCCTGCCCGCTTTTCCATTATCAAGGTGTAGTTTTTTTCAGAACCTATCTTTTCAATAATCTTTTCTAATTCTTTGAAAATTCTCTGTTGTTCTTTTCCCTGTAACCTTGTCATCTCTTCATTTAAATCCTTGTAAAGATATTCTAATTCTCTGGTCTTCCTAGTAATGGCTCTCTTTTTACCATCTTGGGCATCCATACTCAACATCATAGACTGTTTATCCAATTCCTTTTTTAATTCCAAAAGCTCTCTCTGCTTTGCATCAAGCCTCCTCTGGAGATCATCTTTCTTCTCCTTGAGAATCTGAATGACCTTTTGCCCTTCTTTAGATTCCTTAAGACATCTCTGAAGGTCAAGAACACCAACTCTGGCAAAATCCTCCGCTAAAACTACACTGTAAACTAGTAGGATTACAACGATAATAGCAGAAAACAAGAAACTCTTTTTCATACCTCACTCCATTCTTGATGTAATTGCTGTTATATGAAAATATAGTAACGAAAAACTTAGTCCATCGGTTCATAAATTCGATAACGTATTCATTCACTCAGGACAAAGTGCTGAGTGAGCAATCCCACAGACTATTCTCATAAAAATACGTAACCATATTTGCGAATCGAAGCACTTAGTTTGAATACTACATTATTCCTCTTCTATTAGTCAACCACGTTGGGATCATGCTACACACAACAAACACTAAAATGGTGTTCCGATGGTAAATTCCCATACGCTTTCCGACTCTTTAGGCTTGGGGTCAAGATTTTTTCCCCATTCCAACCTTAGAGGCCCTACTGGCGAATACCATCTTATGCCTACACCGGCGCCACTCCTCATTCCACTAAAGGTATAGCTCTCATCTTTAGTAAAGACATTTCCAGCATCAAAAAATAAAACGCCCATTACCCCTTGTTCCTTCTGTAGAGGAAAACGGAACTCGATGTTGTAGACCATCATTTTTTCTCCGCCTATCCGATCACC
>Ga0315553_10003667_pt1 | contig 11846 bp, 9 predicted proteins | sample SalMarSW160140MG_FD_203099 | JGI IMG/M metagenome (GOLD analysis project Ga0315553, IMG submission 203099) | Salt marsh sediment microbial communities from the Plum Island Ecosystem LTER, Massachusetts, United States - Salt Marsh Sediment SW1601-40 ... | reverse complement strand
TTAAATCCATAATCATCTCCCATTAAAACTAAGCCATCCTCCCCCCAATCAATTAATCGTTTGATCAATTCAACTTGAAATTTTCCTCTTTCATCAAAAATTTTTTTAATGATTTTGGGTCGAGCTAACATCCTACTAAATTGTTGTAGCCCGAAACATTGCCAAGACGATTCTACTAATCCACAAAATGAAGGCACAGTATATATTTTTCCTTTAAATTTTTCTTCAATAGATTTACCAGCTTTATATACAGATTCTCTAATAGGATCGTCAGGATCAGGTTTAGGAAAAGATTCATAATCTTCAAAATTCTTAAAATGACCTCTCATGTAATAAAGGATATCCATATTATCAGCAGGATTTTTCTTAAAATGCATAACTCTACCTACATCATCAATTATTCCCTCTCTTGTATATTCTACAGGATAATTAGAAAGGTAAAGGGAAAATAAATCTATACCTGCTTTTAGGTAGAGTTCAATTCCCGGGGTAAGGGTATCTGCTACTTTACTAGATTTATCAACAAACTTCTTAAGCAGAGCAGTATCTCCCTTTAACAAATCAAACGTTTTAGCTAAAAGATCTCCACTTCCTTGGTAGCCGTATTTAAGACCAAAGTGTTCATATACCTTCAAATTATCTATCGCAATTTCAAAAGAAGGTACTCTGTCTGGCTCCTCATGATTCATGCTTTTTAAGATTCTTTCTTTAGCATCCATTATAATTAGTGTAAAGTTAGGAATTATTAAATATAATTTGAAATAGAAAAAAAAATTTAATTTTATAATTTAATTTTAAAAATCATTTCAAGTAGGAATTCTGTCAATAGATTTATAAATTGACATAAATTTACAACTATAAAATTAGTTATGTGAATTTGATGCTGATCTCAAGGAATTTGTGTAAACTTTCTTACAGAAATATTCGAAAAACTGTTTCTATTAATCTCATTCTTTTTATGTTTTTGTTTCTTATATTTTCCTCTAATTCTCTAGCCCTGACACCTCAAAGTTTATATTTGAATAGGGTTGGTTTCCTTAATATAGAGGTTGGATACGATGTTCACATAGTTGATGATTACGCGTATGTAACAAATAATGATGGCTTGATGATAATTGATATTCAAAATCCTCACAACCCTCAAAAGGCAGGAGAAATACTATGTGGAGGGTCATTAGGATTTGAAGTTGATAATAATATCGCATATATTGCATCAGTCACTAGTGGTTTTATTATCTCAAACATATCTAATCCGACTAATCCACAATTATTAGGACAGAACAGCGCTGGAGGGGCGATTAGAATTGCATTTTCAGGTTCGCGTGCTTATGTAACTTATATCGGAGGGGGATTTAAGATCTTTAACATCAGCGATCTTACAAACCCCACTTTTTTAGGAGAATATAGTGATACAAGAAGTGACGCTATAGAAATTAAAGAAAATTTTGCCTATTTCGCAAACGCGGAAATAGGATTAAAAGTGGTAAATGTTTCTAATCCTAGTTCACCACAACTTGTAGCAACAGTTTCCCAAACGGGAGGAGCTAATGATATCCATATTACCAATGATACATTATTTCTTGCATGTTGGGGGGCGGGTATAAGAGTAATTGATATTTCTGATCCGACAACACCACAAATACTTGATTCTTATGTTGATAACGATGGAGGAGAGGAATTAGGAGTAATAGAAAAAGACAATTTGCTTTACGTCGCTGATAATTGTGGAGTTGAATTATTCAATGTTAGTGATCCTACTTTAATTGTTGAAATAGCTGAAAGGACGAGTGATGTGAGCGCTGCCCACGATATTGATGTTGATGAGGAATATATCTATGTTGCGTTGGGGGGCGGAATACTAATTCTTGAAGTAAGTACAACGCCTGAAAGTGACGATTCTGAGTTCTTCTTTTATTTAATAATAATATTGGCTGTATCTGCTGCAGTAGTATTAGTAATTTCAAGCCTGATTTATTTCAAGATTCTCAAACCAAGGAAAGGAAAAAAAGAAGAAATCTAATTTATCTTTAGACCGTTCTTATATTTATATTTTATAATTAATGTCAATCTGATTGAATCATTTTTAATTATGATTTTAGAGAAAACGGTTGAGTTGTTAATACAAATTTAATGATATCATTAAATAATCCCTCCAAAAATAAATCGAATTGTAGTAGGATTAGGTTGCTCTGCTGTAGAACAACTTAATTGATTTAAAGTGATGATTCTCTAATTTAAATTTATATTTTTTTTCCTATTTGAAAAAATCATATTTTGGTTGAGCTTGCTAATATAGCATTCATTCCGCTTGTATGAAATTCGACTAGCTCTGGTAATGATGATAAGATGGCCATCGGAAGTTTCACAGGTAGGGGGATTTTGAAAAAGCTTTTCCTATCATCAACAAGGATTATTCCAAATATTTCTTTTATGTTTAATGCTAAATCTTTGATTATTTGAAAAGAATAAGCATTACCATGTTCAGGAGGAAGAAAACGTTCGATTTTGGAGATAATTTCTTTAATTACCTCAAATGCGGGGGAATTAAGACGATAAAAAGTTAACTGCTTATATTGGTCGATATAAACTTCAGAGGCATCATCCAATAAGATAATTCTAATATTAAGTTCTTCAGCTTTTTGAATTAATAATGTGAAAATCTTCGTATCAAAGAAATTGAGGGGAAAAAAGGATACAAAGGATTTTTTTGCTGTATCTATAAGCATATAGATAAAATCTTGGATTGCTTCTAGCCCAGCTACGCCCATAAAAGGAATTTCCTCTGCTTCTTCTGTGCTGTAAATTTGATCAATAATCTCTAGACTTTTGTTTCCAATTGCTTGTATATGCCTAGAGTAATTAAGAAGATGCTCTTGAATTTTTTCTTTTGGCTTAATCATAAACAATTTCTTCTTCTTCCTATGAATTATGTTTACTAATCCTTTTTTTTGGAGCAATACAAGATTTTCATAAATTTTTGGTTGAGGAACTCCACTGTATTTATGAATCTCTCTTGCGCTTAACACGATGTATCTAATTAGAGTATCTAGAATTTGAGCCTCATATTTTGTAAAATCAAATTCCTTTAATAGAGGTTCTAAACGATCCATATTTATATTAAAAATATTTTTATATTATTTACTACTTAAGTAGTATAATATTTTAATTTTTGGTTTTGAAAAAAAATGTCAGAATCAGTCTTAAATAATCAAAATAAACAACAAGAACTAATTACCATAAAAAATATAACAAAGGAGTATCCAAATACAGTCGCATTAAAGGATATATCATTTAACATTCGGAGAGGAGAGATTTTCTGCATAATCGGTCCAAACGGTGCCGGTAAGTCGACCATCGTTAAATTACTAACGGGTCAGATTAAAGCGTCTAAGGGGGAAATAAGGGTGCATGAGTTCCATACCATAAAGGATAGGAAAAAGATTCTAGGGATGTTCGGGTTAGTACCTCAAGAAATTGCATTATATAACGAATTAACTGGCAGAGAAAACTTGGAATTTCATGGTCGTCTCTTTGATCTTTCTAAACAATTTATGACTCAAAAAATAGAGGAACTTCTAACTATGGCTGGGCTTATTGATCGCCAGCATGATTTAGTGAAAACATATTCTGGTGGTATGAAGAGACGATTACAGTTAATCCGCGCATTATTGCATGAACCAGAAATTGTGATTTTGGACGAACCAACTTTAGGGGTTGATGTTCAGTCTCGAAATGCAATACATAGATATATCCGAGATTTACCTTCCAAAGGGAAAACCGTGTTATTAACCACGAATTATATGGAAGAAGCAGAACGGTTAGCTGATCGCTTAATAATTTTAGATACTAAAATTATAGATGGTCCAGGAAGATTATTAGAAATTCAAGAGAGAGTATTTCCTAATTTGATTATAGAGTTTAAAACTGAGCGCGCTATGTTAAAATCGGATTTCCTTACTATATTTCTCCAAAAAGAATTGAAAGGGAAAATCATTTCAGAGAAAGATATGAGTGAAAAACATGTTCTTCTTCAAATTATTTTTGATACCATCCATATAGAGGAAATATTTGAGAAATTTATAGCATATACTAAAGCTAACGATATTCCAATTGAGGAGTTCACATTAAAAAGACCTAATTTAGAAGATGTATTCATAAAATTGACTGGAAAAGAATTTAGAGAGTGAAAATAGTGAATAGTATTGTAGATGAACGTAAAAAAGCAGTCTATAAAATTAAAAAATGGTTTCGAGATTTACGCACAATACTTAAAAAGGATTTGATTTCTACTAAAAGGGTAAAAAAATATTTCTTTTCTGGGGTAATTCCTCCTCTTGTAATGCTATTCGTGTTTACTTTATTTTTACAGATAAGCAATCCAGAAACATATACTGTTATCGTGGTTGATGATGACAAATCGCAATTTTCTGAAATTATGGTTGATTATGTGGCAAATATTAGTAGTGATTTTGCACCTTGGTTTACAACAATAGAAATTGATACATTTGATGAAGCAGTAGCTCTATTACAAGATTTTACATATTTAGGGTTAATTTACATACCGTCTGGCTTCGAAGCAAATATAACATCTGGCATCCCAGATCAAAAAGGGATGGTTTACCTAATAGTACAAAATATCAATAATGACTATGTAAAAAATTATATGCAGCGATTAGATGAAGCGGTCCTTACTTTTAATGAAGAAGTGCATGTATCAGCAGGTTCGGTAGATCTGTTTGCTGTAAGCCTGGAAAAGACATACGTTATCGATCAATCGGTAACTAATGCTAAAAGTATTACATTGGGCATAATTGCCATGTATGGAATTATTTGTGGATTGGTGTTTGGAGCTTTAAATATCGCAAAAGAGTACGAAGATAACACTATTCTTGAGATAGCTAATAGCCCAGTTCGTCGCACCGCATATATGGCTTCAAAACAATTAATTGCGGTAGTTCTGGGAGGATTAGTAATTTTAATACTCTCCATTCTTCTATTCCTACTTTTTCACATCGAATTTCGGGGAGATTTATCAATTGTTATCATCTCATTCGTGCTTATTACTTGGATTCATTCAGGGATAGGTTGCTTAATTGGTTTAAAATTTAAGCGTACTATGCCGGTAATCTTAGTCTGTATCATTGTCTCGATGTTACTTTGGTTTTTTACTGGTGGTTTTGCACCTTTGAATATTCTAGGCGAAAATGTTGAATTATTCTCACGATTCATCCCTGCTACTTATTGGACAGAAATTTTAGTAGCAGAAACACTTTATCCATCATTCTCTTATGTTATACCCCGCTTAGCAATTTTAGTAATATTGAGTATAGTAATCACGTTGTTTTCATGGTATTTAATTTCTAAGGAGGGATTTAGATCATGAATTCACAGAGAATGAATAAAAATAGAAAAGCTATACGACTTTTCTTGAGTGAAATTATGAAAAATATCCGAGTTATAATTCGGGGTCCTACACGCACAATTTTGATTATATGTATAATTTTTCCGTTACTTTATCTAACTTTTATGAACATGATCTTTGGAGTAATGGACTTCAATTATCCAATGGCAGTAGTAATACCAGATTATAACTCAAATGAGGAATTACATAATGCGCTTGAATCTAATGATATTCCTAATACTGCCCAGTTTTTGGATTATTTAGACAATAATAGTATTGTTGGGCAAACAATTGTAAAAAGTCATATCAGTGCATTAGGTATATCGGTGGATGAATTTGAAGAAGAATTGAAATTGCAGGAACTCTCTTTAATCGTGACGTTGCCCTTGAATTTTAATAATATTATCAATCAAGTGAAAAATGGGAGTTGGACTAATGGAAGTATCACGATTAAACTACATTTACTAAACATGCATGAGGATTATCTGAAAAATATTTATTTTGGATTTCAAAGAAAATTGAAAGCTTATTACGATGAGGTTCTATCTAATGAAACAGAAATAAGATATGAATATTTAGACGCCGATCCAAATCGGATTACCTTTCCACGAATGTGGACAATAGGTTCAGGCGCTTTGGTATATCTATGCCTAACTTCTTCAATGATTATTGCCGCATCTTTCATTTTTAATGAGAAAACTGATCAGATGAAACAAGAATTGGCATTAGCTTCTTCAGAAAATCAGATTATAACTTTTTTTGGAAAGATAAGTGCTACGTCAATTTTAACTCTTGGTTTAAACTTTGTAATTGGCGCTATAGTTGTCTTTTTATGGATTGGTCTTCCAATACCAGTTGACATATTGGGTTTTATAATGATTACATTTGTAACAGTAATAATAGGCGCTTTATTTGGTTCAATGATAGGAGCACTAATCCCAGAACAAGTATTTACGGTTCCTACTGCAGCTTTTATTGCTTTAACAACATTATTCTTATGCGGTGGTTTTGTGGATATTCAATTATTTAATCCAGTCATCCAATCAATTATAGAATGGGTTCCATTCACTTATTTATACGCCATTTTCAAAAATACAATATTAACTGGAGATTTTGCGCCTCCAACATATGTTGTTGGCATAATTCTTTATATTGTGATATTTACGCTCGCAGGATTATACTTGTATCATAAATTTGTGATATCATCAAAATAATAATTCTACTAAACTTTTTTTTTCTTTACTAATAGCTTTCTTAGCTTTTTGATTTATAACTATACATCTGGAGGGATTAATACAGAATAATTCCCACTTTCGATATTTTTTCGGAGTTCCATTAGGCTTAAACCGACTCCGTAGCAATAAAGGGTTTTTTTGGGTAGGATTTTGATGAAAACAGGATCTTCATTTTCAGAATTCATTTTACTCACTTGTTTAATATTCATTTTAAGGATTTTTGGACCATTTTCAAATGCTTGATGTGCTTCAGAATTATTATATGGCACGATTTCGCCATTTCCTTGAAACTGAACGCAATTAGCCGGAACAAAACGTAGAAAATGATGAGGGAAAGGAATTACAAAAGAAATAGAGTTATTATTTTCAACATTTTTTACTTTTTTATAATGCTTTTCAGTCAATATATAAAGGGCGAATTTGGATTCGGGTGGGGATACAGCATATAAAATACTTGTGGAATGTGAATTCCCATTCTGATCAATAGTACTTAATATACCATACGTCTTTTTTCTTAATTCTTTTTCAATAAATTCAAAATTAGGTGTTTTTTTCGACATAATATTCACTTATGTATTTTAATCTTTTCTTAATTCTATTTTCAACCATATGGGTAAATTTGCTAAAGTGATTTTTTTAATTGAGAAATTTCCCTTAAAAAATGATTTATTTATGATTTCTTTTACTTCAGCAATTTCATAAGTCATCTTTAATTGCTTTTTTAAAAAGATTGGGATTATTTTTCTATTAAAAAAACTCTCTTTTTGTAGATTTCTTTTTATAGCTTCATCAAGTTCATCCTTATTATATTCTTTATGAGATTCGAACAGGATGACTTTACATTGAGGTTTTAAAATGCGATGAATCTCATTTAAGGCGTCTATTGGAGAATTCCAGAGATAAAAACTCCCCGTACAAGTTATAAGGTCAAAATAATCATTGCTAAAATCAGTTTTTGTTATATTTCCTTGTTTTAAATTGACAGATATATTTATAAGGTTTAATTTGGCTATTTCAATCATTTTTTCTGAAATATCTAATCCGTATAATTCAATTTTAGGATTTTTTTCAAACATTTCTGCTAGTAATCTTCCATGTCCGGTTCCAATGTCCAATAAATTTCCTTCATTAATATTACGTATTAATTCTTCTGTAATTTGAATCCTTTGAATTCTCATCGAATCTTTTTTCATCATAGAATCATATAATTTAGCAGCAAATTCAGGAAATTTGATGAAACTGTTTTCTCCCCGATCCTTCATTATTTAAATCCTAAATTAATTAACTTTAAAAGTTTTTTAAAAGGGTTGGTACGAAAATCTTATGAAAGTATCTTTAACTTTTTCTTCCGATACTTTTTGTTAATTAAGGAGGGTACACAATTCTTTATAAACTTGGAAGCTGATAATTTAATATTATTGATAACGACATTTTTTAAGAATTATGTAGTACAATTTCATTAAACAATAGATTGCATAATTATAAATATAATATTGACTTATCTGTAAAATATATTGTAAATCGCTAAAAAAATAAGACTTAATTAAAGGATTATTCTTCTAGAGATAAGAATCTAGTTTCCAAAACCAAAGATATACGTTCGATTCGGCTATCAAATTAGAAGGAGATATATAATAAGTACTAATTTTGAAAAACTTGATTGGGGAAGCCATTTCTGTTATTTTTATGAAAATAAAGATAATTTACTTAAAGTTTTAGCCTTATTCTTTAAGGAAGGTTTAGAAAATAATGAATATTGTATATGGGTATTATCCGAGAATATTACAGAACATGAAATAATCGATTATTTTTTAGAAAAATATTACAAATTGAATGATTATATAGAAAAAGAACAAATTAATTTTTATAATTATAAGGATTGGTACAGCAGTTTCGGTCCATTTAATGCCAAAAAGATACTTAATAGCTGGATGCAAAACCTTAGCTATGCATTAAAAAGAGGTTATAGTGGTATAAGGATTACAGGTGATACTCATCTAATCAGTAAAGAAGATTTCGATGCTTATTTGGATTATGAACTTCAATTAAACTCTCTAATTAAAGAAAAATTTATAAAAGCAATTTGTACTTATCCAATTTTTAAATATCAAAAGCACCAAATTTTAGATATTGCTAGTTTACATCGATCAGTCCTCATCGATATTAATGACACACAAACAATAATTCAACATAATGAAATTAAGAATAATCTTAAGGCTAAAAAAATTTTAAAACAGAATTTACAAAATTTTCAAAGAATTGAAAGTATTGGATTACTGTCAATTGGAATAATACATGATTTTAGACATTCTCTCTCTATCATAGAAAACAACATCAATTTAGCATTACTGAAAATAGATAAAGGGGAGGATGTATCAACATTTTTAAACGAAGTTAAGTCGGCTGTAAATGATTCCTCCAAAGTTGTAGATGAATTATTTAATTATGGGCAGTTAACTGAAATTGAAGATGATATTAGTATAAATCAAATTATTACCGAATTAGTGAATTTACTTGGTTATTTAATCAATGATCAGATTTTAATCGAAATGGATTTATCGCAGAATCTATGGGATATTCGGGGAGATTCTGGAAAAATTAAACGGATTTTAATTAATCTTATCAATAATGCCAGGGATGCTATGCCCACTGGAGGGAAAATAACGATTTTGACGAAGAATTTAAGCCTTAGCAAATCTACAAAATATGAAAGTTTTACTCTAGATCCTGGTAATTATGTTATTCTTTCTGTAAAGGATAGTGGAGTTGGAATGGATAAATCAATTTTACCTCATATATTTGAAACATTTTTTACTACAAAAAACTCTGATAAAGGTACAGGACTTGGGTTAACAATGGTTTATTCATATCTAAGTGATTTTAAAGGCAAAATTGAAGTTTTTAGCAAAGCCAACGAAGGAACTATATTTAATATCTACATTCTCGTTGAGCAAATTTGAGCTCTTATCTTTAGAGCCTAAAAATTTTCAATAATAGTTCAGAATTTAAAATTATGGACTTTCCATGCAAATATTTATATGTGTAATATACCAAGAAATATCCGAATTCAAGAGCATTAAATGATTTATATCTACTAGAATGTGATCGGGGTTGGAAATTTCCATTTGGGGAATTAATTTTAAAGCAAGTAAGATAGTTTATATAAGATTTTAATAAAAAAAAAGTCAGGATTTATTGAGTTTTTTCGAAGAGCTTTAATCCGAATTTTGTTAAGATAATTTCTATTTCAGATGAAAGTTTTCACATTCAAGGTACCAGGTACCCTTTTGGTCTTGAAAATACAGCTAGAGCGTTATGTGAAGCAGTTATGGCAATTGATCATGAGTATTTTCGTGAAGCGGCTAGTGATAAGATCGTTCTAAAAATTCTTAAAACCATTGCGGCAGGAGATCAACATTGTGATACAATTTACACGCTAAAAGAATAGCACTATTAGAAAGCAATATTATTCTTAAATTCATAAGGGCTGAAGCTAAAAAATCTTATTTATTTTGTATATTATGAAAAAGTTGAGTGAGAATAAGGATTTAGTTTATAGTGAAAATATCCTCAAGTATTTTAAATTATTTGTTTTTGAAATTAAATATTCTGATGTTAAAATTTACAGAGTTTTTTGGTTAAAATAAATTAGTAATTTAATTGCTATACATAAATGTAGGAAAAATGAGGAAAACATTAAAAAAGATCTTTTATTAATATTAAGCAAGAATCCATGGTGGAAACTTATGGTTGAAAAAATTCGTCAACAGGCTGATGAGTTAGGTATAACCCAACTCCGCAAAACTGTACTTTATGGACACCCATCCAAAACTAGACGCACTTTTAGTAGGGTAGTGCCAAATTTTGATAACGAAATGCGAGATTATCTTAGTCAATTCGATCCCACTGTTATTGATGGTAGAGCTGGTGGAGCGAGAGCCCATACGTATTATTTATTAGCGCCTCAATTAAAAGTTTATATTGAAGATACTACTCATTTAACAGGATGGGCTGACAAAGCTTTAAGTCATGCTCTAAGAATTACTATTTATGGAGATACCGATGAACATATTCGAGGAATCGCTAATCTTTTAAACCAATTATGGGATGGTAAAATTCTTGATAATATAATCTGGAAAAAAATTGAAAAAGTCTATAAAGTCAAAAATGAGGATTGTATCGCCACTTGGAAAGCGCTTCTTTAAATAAAAGGAGTTAAGCGCAAATTTTCTAATTTGAGTGAGGATGCAAACTTCAACTTTTTTTTAAATTTTATCACTTATCATAAAAGCATTATGATACAAATTAGATTGCTTTATGTCTTAAAATTAAAAAAAAATATTACAAAAAAAAATAATATTACAAAAAAAATTAGGTTTCTCCGTATTTCTCTTTCCAGATTGGATCGTTTATTTGCAAAACCCTTCTTTGGACTTTTCCTACCATGGATTTTGGAATTTCTTTTATAATTTCAATTTGTTTAGGGCACTTATAATGTGTAATATTGTCTTTACTCCATGCAATTAGCTCCTCAGAAGAAATTTTACCCACTGAATCATCTTGTAGTTGGACCCATGCCTTCACTATTTCTCCTGTTTCAACATCAGGTAATCCAGCAACAGCTACTTCCATTACATCAGGGTGAGAACCTAACAAATCTTCTACTTCCTTTGGAAAAACGGAATAACCTTTATATTTAATCATTTGTTTCTTTCTATCTCTAATAACCATTTGTCCATGTTCGTCCATGTATCCAATATCCCCTGTTAAACACCATGTTCGTCCTTCCCACTCCTTTAATACTTCAGCTGTGGCTTCAGGTCTATTTAAATACCCTTTCATTACTTGGGGACCACATACGCAGATCTCTCCAGTAAAATCTATTCCATATCCTTTTAATTGTCCCTTACTGAAGTCTTCTGAGTCGAAGATTGCCCATTCAACACCTGGTAATGGTAAACCAATGGTGCCCGCGGTATCTGTTCCATTAAATGGCCCTATACTTACTGCAGTCGTGCATTCCGTAAGTCCATAAGCCTCAACAAGTCTTCCACCACCGATTGCTTCAAACGCATCCTTTACCGGTTTATGTAGCGGTCCCGCGCCACTAACACACAGACGAAACATATTAGCCAATTTAGGTTCGGGATTTGCTTTTAAATAGCGAGTTAGACCAATGAAAAGGTTTTCAACTCCTGGTAAAATAACCC
>Ga0315553_10003666_pt1 | contig 11850 bp, 9 predicted proteins | sample SalMarSW160140MG_FD_203099 | JGI IMG/M metagenome (GOLD analysis project Ga0315553, IMG submission 203099) | Salt marsh sediment microbial communities from the Plum Island Ecosystem LTER, Massachusetts, United States - Salt Marsh Sediment SW1601-40 ... | reverse complement strand
GATATCGACCCCGCAGAGATTGGAAAGAATATCCCCACCGAGGTTCCGGTAGTCGGGGATGTAAAAAGCGTGCTCACAGCCCTGAATGAGGAGATTGAGAGAAGGGAGCATGTGGATTGGCTTTCCCAAATAGAACAGTGGAGGCATGAGTATCCGTCGCTAGAAATCAGGCAGAGCGATGAGCTATTGCCTCAATACATCGTTAACCAGATCTACGAAGCCACACAAGGGGATGCTTTAGTGGTTACCGGGGTGGGGCAGAATCAAATGTGGGCGGCACGATATTTCGTTTATACCAGGTCCAACAGCCTTATTTCTGCGGGAGGTTTGGGGCCCATGGGGTTCGAACTACCCGCGGCCATGGGAGTCAAGGTCGGTTGCCCCGAGGATGTGGTATGGTGCGTTGCCGGCGACGGCGGCTTTCAAATGACTATCCAGGAGTTAGCTACCCTGACACAGGAAAACATTGCTGTAAAAATAGCTATCATGAACAACGGGTATTTAGGCATGGTAAGACAGTGGCAGGAGCTATTCTATGAACGGTGCTACGTTGATACGAAGCTTTGGAATCCCGATTTTGTCAAAATTGCCGAAGCGTATGACATTCCTGGTGTCAGGGTGAAACGCAGAGAGGAAGTCATCCCGGCTATACAGAAAGCCACGGAGTACCCTGGAGCTTTTCTTATCGACTTTCTTATCGAGCCCGAGGAGAACGTCTTTCCCATAGTGCCACCAGGGGAAAACTTGGCCAGATTTTTCGCGCCATCAAGGCCAGAAGTATTAGGGGGCAAATTCTAAGCACAAAGCACGAAATGCTAAACAATATTAAAACCCAAAACTCCAATGATCAAAAGAAGAGGTTTTTGAATTTGGAAATTTGAAATTGTTTAGAGTTTAGAGATTATAATTTGGGATTTATCTATTGGGGGGCAAATTGACTAATACAAAACATACCTTAGTAGCTTTAGTGGAGGATAAACCGGGGGTGCTTAATCGAATAGCTAGTTTATTTCGAAGGCGCTCCTTTAATATTCAAAGTCTTGCTGTAGGTGGTAGCGAACATCCCGGCTTATCGCGCATGACCATTGTTTCTGTCGGTGATTCTGCTCAGATAGAGCAGGTGAGAAAACAACTGGACAAGCTAATCAACGTGATTAAAGTCTCTGATATAACCGAAGGAAATATAGTGACCAGAGAATTGGCCTTAATTAAGGTGAAGGCTACTGCCTCGACAAGAAGCGAGATTATGCAAATCGTTGGCATTTTCCGGGCTAACATAGTTGATGTTGCTCCAGGTTCACTGACAGTGGAGGTGACCGGTGACGAAGACAAGGTGAATTCTCTGCTCGGGCTCCTTAGTGATTTTGGCGTTAAGGAGATTTCACGAACTGGCAGGATAGCCTTAACTCGCGGAAGCAGTTCTTAAGTAACTGCCGATAGTTGATAGCTGACAACTGAATGTTAATAGAGGAGGGATTATGGCTAAAATTTATTATGACAAGGATGCTAACCTGGATTTGCTCAAAGGAAAGACAGTTGGCATTATTGGCTTTGGGAGCCAGGGACATGCTCATGCCCAGAACCTGAGGGACAGCGGCTGCCAGGTCATCGTTGCCGAGTTACCAGGCACTGAAGTCTGGAAAGCAGCAAAGAAAGCTGATTTTGAAGTGGCCACCGCCGCTGAAGTAGCCAAAAAGGCAAATATAATTGTTATGCTAGCTCCGGATACTGTGCAGCCCAGAATCTATCGGGAGTCGATTGAGAAGGAGATGGCCCGGGGCAAGACACTTATATTTGCTCATGGTTTTAGTATCCACTTTTCTCAAATCGTGCCTCCAGTTGAGGTCGATGTTAGCATGATAGCGCCTAAATGTCCGGGACATATGCTCAGAAGGCTTTATACCGAAGGTTCAGGACCTCCGGCCTTGGTGGCTATCCACCAGGATGCCTCGGGGAAAGCAAAAGACACAGCGCTGGCCTATGCCAAAGGGATCGGTTGTGCTAGAGCCGGGGTTCTGGAAACGACTTTTTCTGAAGAGACCGAGACCGATCTGTTCGGTGAGCAAACGGTGCTTTGTGGGGGAGTCTCGTCCTTGATAAAGGCTGGCTTTGAAACATTGATAGAGGCTGGCTATCAACCTGAGATCGCCTATTTCGAGGTTTGTCACGAGTTAAAGCTCATTGTTGACCTGATTTATCAAGGTGGGTTGAGTTATATGCGCTATTCGGTAAGCGATACGGCGGAGTATGGTGATTACACGCGAGGCCCACGGGTCATTGATGATTTGGTCAGGGAAGAAATGGAGCAAATCCTGGCAGAGATTCAGGATGGCAGCTTTGCCGCAGAGTGGATTTTGGAAAACCAAGCCGGCCGGCCCAGCTTTAATGCTATGAAGCGTATGGAAGCAGAGCATCCCATCGAAGTTGTGGGCAAAAAGCTCAGGGATATGATGCCCTGGCTGAAGGGCTAGGTATTATTAGAAAAACTTGCTACGCCACATTACTGCGAGCTTTAAAAAATTTTTGTAAAACCTGGTAGTAACCTCCTGCGCACACGCTAGCACAAGATAGTGCATTTTGGTCAGCGTTATCTTATAATATTGGAAAGAGACTGGGAGGTGTGGCGATGCTATATTGTCAATACTGCAGGAAGAAAATAGATGAAGATTTGGTGTTTTGCCCTGTATGTGGGGAGGTTTTAGTTGAGGAAGATACAGAATGGCAAGAGTTTCAGCTTCAGGAGGAGGTTGATGAGGCGAAAGATAGGGCAAATATGTATATTATTTCGGCAATAGTTCTGGTAACGGTGGGAATGATGGGTGGTAGTATCCTTTTTATCTCACCGAGTCTGCTTGGGCTTTTTGGAATTGTGCTTGTTTGCTTGGGCATTGGATGTACTGCGGCGGCTGATCGATATGAACGCAAAGCCAGGAATTTGAAGAAACAGCTCAGTCGGTGCAATTAATCTGAGGCTTCATTAATAATACTGGCACCTGAATTTACAATATCTTCTAGTTAGTCCTCGCAGGGTATTTCTCACACAAGCTTCCTGGAATTACGCTTTACTGAGCCGGATGACGCTGGTTTAGTCTTAGATTCAAAAAGGCTGGTTTGTGGTGGGGGTAATTGGGATAGTATTGCTGGGGCCCTAAAAATAAAACATTCTCTTTCAGTTCAGCGATAAGGTCAGCTGGGGTCCATTCATTTTGCGCTACCTAGCCTCGCGATTAGTTCATTAAGGCAAAGTACGCCTTAGTTCAAACACAACCGGGTTTGCTGGGTCAGGACAGGCAACCGTAGTCTTGTTTCGGTCTTGTTCCCAGGGGAACGAACCGCCGAATTGCAGGACCTGAGCAAAAGGAAAAAGGGAGTAAAAAGCCCATGAGCAAAGGTTAGACGGAGTCTGTTGTCCGATGATAAACTCATCACCAGCCTTGTGTTGAGCTGCGCAAGTCCCCTTCTGTGATATTACCTTAGCTATCACATCAGACATCTCAACCTCCTAGTTCACTATCGATTGGATTAATACCTCTTGCCTCCATTTCTGGTTAGGTCGACCTGGGTTGTCTATATAGTATATTATGGTATGGCTCAGTACAAGCGAGTGGCGGATGTACAGGATGTGCGTCGTCCGTCCATACCAATTATCTTTGTTTTGCCGCCGTGCTCACCCAAGCTTAATGGACATGTGGAAAGGGCCCGGAGGACCTACACTGAAGATGCCAATGTGGCAATGCTATAATCATAGAGTTTAGGGCGATGGAGGTTGCTCTAGCAAAAGTAAGAAGGGAGGCAGGATTTTGAGCTTCAAAGTAGTTGATACCTTCTATGTGCCCGGGACAATTCCCACCTACGATGAGTTATTGACCAAGTTAGGAGCAGAGGTGGAAAAGACTTTCTGTACTACTGAGGATGAACTTATCTCCGCCTGTTCTGAAGCTGACGCCGTCATAGCAGTGGGAATAAGAATAACGCCCGGGTATGTCTTTAGTCCCAAAGTAATCGAGAATCTGAACAAATGCCGACTGATTGCCCTTACGAGTATAGGTTATGACAATGTGGATATAGCCACAGCTACAGAAAAAGGTGTTTGTGTTGCCAATGTTCCCTATTATTGCTTGGACGAGGTCTCAGACCACGCTATAGCACTTATTCTCGCCTGCGCCAGGAAGTTTTATCAATTATTTCCTGACATTAAGAGCGGGAAATGGAGTACACAGGTAGATTACCTGAGCGCCTTGAAGCCTTTACATCGGCTATCTGGGCAAACTCTAGGGCTTATCGGCTTTGGCAATATAGCTCGTACCCTTGTCCCAAAAGCCAGAGCTTTTGGCTTCAGAATCATTGCCTACGCCCCCCATGTGCCTGACATCCTGTTTAAGACATTTAAAGTGGAATCAGTAGAGCTCGACCAATTGCTTAAAGAGTCGGATTTTGTTTCCATGCATACCGCTCTCAGTCCAGAAACCAAGCACATGATGGGGCTTCAGCAATTTAAGAAGATGAAGCCTACCGCTTATTTCATTAACACAGCCCGGGGAGAACTCGTGGATGAAAGAGCTCTTTATACTGCCCTTTCAGAGGGGCTCATTGCCGGTGCTGGGTTAGACGTATTAGATACAGAGCCTCCTGGCTCCGATAATCCTTTACTCAAGCTTAATAATGTTCTCATTACCGGTCATTTTGCTTACTATTCCGAGGAGTCACGTGAAGAATTATTTAGGTGGCCCTGGGAAGAGGTAGCCAGAGTATTGCAAGGGGAGTGGCCTCACGGCTTGATTAATCCACAGGTCAAGGAGAGATTTAGGGTTAAGTGGGGCGCTAACCTCAAGTAAGCAGAGTTCATTATGGCTGAGATGGCTTTGGCAAGGTGGTAAGGCGAGAGCTCGTAGCGCCTTCGCGCTGTAAATATTTCTTAGGAGAGATAACCAGTGTGTGACATAAAGTCTATGGGTTATGGCTGCCCAATGGGAGTTTAGGCCCTTGTTTGATAATTATGCTTGTGCCGCGTGCTTTGAGAAATTTCTCACACCCCCTTGACAAAGTTTTAGAGATGTGTTACGATAATAGTGCTCCAAGTAATTGAACAAGGACTTGGCGAGTGTGGAGCCGACCACTGAGTAAGCGGAAGCTGAAAAGTGCTGGGAGGTAAAAGGCCCAGCGCAAGGTAGGTGGAAGCAGAAAGGAAGGTGGGTGGAGAGTCAAGGAAAGTGAGATTACTTGGGGCGTTTTTTATCCCCAGTTTTTGTTTTTATTGTGTTATAAGAGCTATAAGTATTGCCACAGAAAAAGAGAGATAGGTTAGGGTTGGTTATTGTATCTTCTCGCCTTTGATTAGCTCGGGGTGGAGGATGCCAATAAAGGGCAAATTACGGTATTCTCCCTTGTAATCTAATCCATAACCCACTACGAACTCATCGGGAACTTCAAAGCCTACGTAATCAAGAGGAACATTTATCAATCGACGTGCTCTCTTATCAAGCAAGGTACAAACGCGAAGACTAGCAGGATTGTGAGCAGAGAGATGACTGAGAATGTAATTCAGTGTCATGCCAGTATCTACAATGTCTTCAACCATCAGTACATGCTGACCTGTTATGCTGCTATCGAGGTCTCTGGTTATCTTGACTACCTGACCATCATCACCATAGTATGAGATAGCCATAAAGTCCAGGGTAACCGGAAGGGAAAGGTGCTGCATCAGGTCAGCCATAAAGCAAACAACGCCCTTCAAGATGCCTATTAGCACTAATCGCTGACCAGTATAATCGCGCGAAATGCGTCTGGCTAGTGTACTTATCCTTCGTTGAATTTTGGCGTGGCTGTACAAAACTCGATCGATCCCCTCTACTTTAGCTTCGCCTAGAGGACCATAACCATATTTGGCTAACAGCTTGAGAAAGTCATTTTTGTTCAGAAGTCTGATATTGACTTCAGGGTAAAGTTCTCTAAGTTGGCGCAGCTTGCGATTCTTCTCGGTTAGCAGATTTTGTTTTAATGTAGTGAGTTCAACATAAAGGTCTAGCTCGGGCAAATAAAAATCGGGAGTGAACATCTCTGCTATCTTGTCGCCCTCCCACCTAAGAGGAAAGGAACGAGGCTCATAAAGCCATTCAATACAATAAAAGTCCAAAAGTCTGGCGAAATCCTCCTCGCTGGGGTGAGCAAAACTAGTTGGCTTCAGCGTAGTAGGCAATGGAGATACTTGAGACGATTTTCTTCGTCTCTCATTTGCTTTATAGCCTTGCTCTAACAATTGATGAAGCTCTGCTCTCTCAAAGACGACGGCGCAAATATCAGCAACACTGAGGAGGAAGCTTTTATCAGCTTCGGAGAATTGATGAGGCTCGCGAGTGTAAATTCGAATCTCTCCGATAGCTTCTCCTTTCCCAAGTACAGGAACCCCAAGTACAGAAGATATTCCTTGCGCTAGTGCTATTTGGGGATATTGAACTCTTTCGTCTTTAGCAGCATCGGCAATAAATACCACCTTACCCTCAAGGATATCCGGAAGGCTTTTACGGGCATCAAGAGGGCCTTTTTTCAGGTAAAGGTCGCTCAACCCATACGCGCCTACAGTGATCAAATATTCCTTTTGGGGATTGAGGGATAAAATGCGGCAGCCATTTGCCTGCATTGCTTTGGCAGTGCTTTTAGCTACGGAATTGCAAATCCTCCTTAAACTAAGAGCCGAATTGGCAACTTTAGTTATCCGCTTGAGAGCTGAATAATAACTACCTCTCGTTCTACCCATTTTTATTGTACTCTATCCACATTTAGTGAAGCCACAGGCGAGGCAAATGTTGCAGCCTTCCTGGTAAATCAAAGGACCACCACAATCGGGGCATTGCCCGGCCCAACTTTTAACCATTTCAGGATTTTGGGAAGGCGTATTTGGATTAGCGGTCTTTTCCTTAGTGGCGGTCTTTTCTCTAATGTACCTCTCCAGCACGCTAGCGATAGCATCGGCACAGGACAAAATAGCATGTCCCTGCTCCCAGGCAATAGAAGGGCATCTGATGCCGCGTAGTTGCTTTACAATAGAATCTATATCTATTCCAGACCTTAGAACCAGGGATGTTAGGCGGCTAATAGCCTCAAGCTGCGCAGCCGCACAACCTCCGGCCTTTCCTAATGTGGAGAAGACTTCGGATATTCCCTGACTATCAAAATTTACTGTTACATAGATGTAGCCACACCCGGTGTTTACCCTCTCAGTTACACCCGTGGTAACTTTAGGCCTTTTTCTGGGAGCTAGCTTACCTTCAGCCCTTTTTACCCCCTCACCTACAGTGAGAACCTGACTCTCTCGGCTCCTGTCTCGGTAAATAGTTATCCCCTTCAAGCCTTCCTGGTAAGCCAGCTTATACACTTTAGCTATATCCTCGGGTGTCGCCTCGTGAGGGAAATTGACTGTCTTGGATACAGCACTATCAGTAAATTTTTGGAAGGCTGCCTGCATCTTAACGTGCCACTCAGGAGATATGTCATGGGCAGTGACGAAGAGCCTTTTTATGTCTTCAGGAACTTCTTCTATGTCCTTTAACCTCTTTCCTTCAGCTAGCTGCTTCATTAAATCCGGGGAATAGAACCCTCCCTTTTTGGCTGCCTCCTCAAAATAAGGATTCACCTCTACAAACTCTTCGCCTTCCAGGATATGACGCACATAGCTTAAAGCGAACAATGGTTCAATGCCACTGGAGCAGTTAGCGATTATGCTCAAGCTGCCAGTAGGAGCAATGGTAGTCCGAGAGGCATTTCGAAAACGAGGACCATCCGGCATGTCATAAATGCTTCCCTGATAAGCAGGAAAAAGTCCCCTTTCTTGAGCTAGCTCTATAGAGGCTTTATCCGCCTCTGCAGATATGAAATGGGCAATTTCCTCAGCCATAACAAGCCCTTGTTCACTATCATAAGGAATGCCAAGCTGAATCAGCATGTCGGCAAAACCCATCACCCCCAGACCTATTTTCCTGGTAGTTTTTGTCATCTCCGCAATCTCTGGCAGAGGAAATTGGTTGACTTCGATAACATTATCAAGGAAGCGGACTGCCAGCTTGACTGTTTGAGATAGCTTGTCATAGTTAATGTATGGCTGGCCATGACTATGATGACTGGAACCTCCTTTATCCGCCACCATCTTGGACAAATTTATGGAGCCTAAATTACAGGACTCAAAAGGAAGCAGAGGTTGTTCTCCACAGGGATTGGTGCTTTCTATTTTGCCCAATTTAGGCGTGGGGTTATGCCTGTTTATCTCGTCAATAAATACAACGCCCGGGTCGCCGGTGCGCCAAGCCATGTCAACTATTTTCTTAAATACCTCTTTGGCACTAAGCTTATCTGTCACCTCTCCAGTTCGCAGGTTCATCAAATTGTAATCGGTGCCTTTTCCCACCGCTTTCATAAACGCATCGGTCACAGCTACAGAAAGGTTAAAATTGGTTAGAGCTTCTGGATCCTCTTTAGCCTCGATGAATTTCAAGATGTTAGGATGCTCAACATTGAGTATTGCCATATTGGCTCCGCGGCGCATGCCACCTTGCTTTATGACATCAGTGGTGGCATCAAAGACTCGCATGAAAGAAACAGGGCCGCTAGCAATGCCGCCTGTAGAACCCACTCTATCCCTTTCCGGTCTAAGTCGAGAAAAGGAAAAGCCGGTACCTCCACCACTTTTATGAATCAAGGCAGTATATTTAACCGCATCAAAAATAGACTCCATAGAATCCTCAATAGGTAAAACAAAGCAAGCTGATAATTGTCCCAGTTCGTGACCGGCATTCATTAATGTAGGTGAGTTAGGTAGAAACTCTAGGCTTTCCATTAATTGATAAAAAGCTTCTTCATAAAGAGAGACATCTGCCTTGGGATTGTAGGTAAGCTCAGCTGAGGCAATGTGCCTGGCGACACGGCGAAATAGCTCTTGTGGGGTCTCAATGACTCTCCCCTCTCCATCCTTTGTCAAATATCTCCTTTCCAGAACCCGTAAGGCATTATCGCTAAGTTTGATTCCGGAAATGACTTGACTTCTGGCCTGAGGAGAAAATTCATCTGCAGTTAGAATCTCCTTAACCAGTGCCTGAATTTGGGAAGGGGACACAGGCTGTTTGGTTTGCAGGGGAACAAATTCCTCCATGCCTGGGAAGGGTTGAGCTACCCCTAAGCGCTGGCTCACTTGCTCTGCAAACTTCTCTAGCAATTTCCTATCGCTTATACCCATAGACTCGGCAGCGGCGAAAACAGCTCGAGCTACTCTATCTCGACCAATAGCTTTTTGATTCTCTTTCCGACGGGTTTTGGGCATTTTATCTCCTCTTGCGACCAGCTGGGGAATTAACCGCCTCAGAAGAGGGCAGCGGTAGCTGGTTTGCTGGCGTTAGCTCTCTTCGTATCGCCAAGCTATCCACCTCTTGTTTTAAAGCGCCGATATCGGCAAATTCCCGGTAAACACTGGCAAAACGAATGTAAGCGATGTGGTCTAGTTTTCTTAATCCCTCCATGACCAAATCACCAATATAGGAACTGGAGACCTCGCTTTTGCCCACCTTGTAAAGCTCAGCCTCGATGGTGTCCATAAATTTATCGATGGCGCCTGTAGGAAGGGGGCGTTTCTCACAAGCTTTGCGAATACCCAAGGAGAGCTTATCCCGGCTGAATTCCTCACGTCGTCCATCCTTCTTAATAACGAAGATATCATGTGGCTGTATCCGCTCGTAAGTAGTGAAGCGAGCATTGCAGGCGAGGCATTTCCTTCGGCGTCTCACCACTTCGTCTAGACTCCGAGAATCTATCACCATTGATTCCTGACCGCCGCAGTAAGGACAGTTCACAAGTTTCTCCTAAGAATTGTGGTATGGAAACATTTTACCACTAAATGTAGTAAAATGCAATACCTCCGCGAAAAAAAATAGGCTCGATGGTGGACAATTCCAGGAAAATATGCTAGGTTTGAATTCACATAGGACCAACGTGATTAAAGTTACACTATGTTCGTGGTCAATGTCACGAGAAGGATTTTAAAGAGCATTGTTCGAGGAAGTCTTACCAGGTCTTTGTAGAATTAAAGTTCCTCTCCCCGGAAGTCCTCTAAAAGCCACCAACTCTTACGTTATAAAGGGGACAGAGCGGTCTTTAATTATTGATACTGGATGGAATCGAGAGGACTGCATGACGGCACTAGTTTCCGGATTAAAGGAATGTGGCGTGGACTTCAGACAAGCTGATTTCTTCATCACGCACATGCATGCAGACCACGCAGGTTTAGTGTCAGCTCTGGCTGGGAAAGGGGCGAGAATCTACTTTGGCTGGGCGGATGCGGAAATTATGAGGTCTACTGCGCCTGAGCATTGGGAGAAGCAGCTTAATTTCGCTCGTAAATGCGGCTTTCCTGGAGAGGAGCTTGAAAAGGCTATCAGAAGCCACCCCGGCCGCAGATATAGCCCGAATACTTCCTTGAACTTGTGTGTCTCAAAAGATGGAGATATGATAAGCATCGGGGATTACCTGTTTGAATGTATTGAAACCCCCGGGCATACTGCAGGTCACATTTGTCTTTACGAGCCCAGCAAGAAAATATTCATATGTGGTGACCATATCCTTGTTGATATAACTCCGAATATCACCCTTTCCTCCGAGGAGGGAAATCCATTAAAAGAATATCTGAAGAGCTTGGACAAGGTTTATGATTTGGACGTTGAACTTGTACTGCCTGGTCATAGACGTATCTTCAGGAATCAAAAAGAGCGAATTCGAGAACTTAAGCAGCACCACCAAACAAGGCTTGATGAGGTCATCTCTATTCTGGGAAAAGGTAGGAAAAACGTCTTCCAGGTCGCATCACAAATGACCTGGGATATAGATTACAAGTCCTGGGATTTATTTCCTCCGGCACAAAAGTGGTTTGCTTTTGGAGAAGCTATGGCTCACCTGAAATACCTTGAGGAGGAGGGGAAGGTGGAGAGACAAATAGAAGGACAAGGGCTAGTGTTTTTCACGGGGGTATCAAATGACTGAAGCAAAAGTTGGCGTAATTGGCGGAAGTGGGCTTTATAACATGGAAGGGCTGACGGAGGTAGAGAAAGTAAAGATAAGCACGCCCTTTGGCGAGCCCAGCGACGCTATCATGTTGGGGAATCTGGAAGGCGTAAGGATTGCCTTTCTTCCCAGACATGGCGAAGGACATCGAATAAGCCCCAGTGAATTACCGGCGAAAGCCAATATCTACGCCTTGAAATCTCTGGGGGTGGAAAGGATTATCTCTGTAAACGCCGTGGGCAGTCTTAAGGAGGAGATAGAACCTCTGGATGTAGTCATTCCTGACCAACTAATAGACTGTACCAAAGGAAGAGCAAGCACCTTCTTTGCAGATGGAATAGTGGGGCACGTCTCTCTCGCTGAACCTTTCTGTCCTGTTTTGAGTCAAATCTCGTTTGAGGCAAGCACCAAGGTTGGGGCTAAGGTACATAAAGGTGGTACTTATCTGGTTATGGAAGGGCCGCAACTCTCCACCAAGGCTGAATCACAACTTTACCGCTCTTGTGGTGCTGATGTAATTGGGATGACAGCTTTGCCTGAAGCTAAATTAGCCAGAGAGGCGGAAATATGCTATGCCACGCTTGCCCTTGCCACCGATTATGATTGCTGGCATCTGACTTATGAATCGGTGACTACGGAGATGATTTTAACCAACCTGCGGAAAGGCATTGATACTGTCAAGAGAATCCTGAAGTTATTATTACCTTCCATACCGCAGAAACGAGACTGTGCCTGTGCTAGCGCCCTTAAATATGCCATAGTCACTGGAACGAAATACATACCGAAGGAAAAGAGGAAAGAGCTGGGGCTATT
>Ga0315553_10003665_pt1 | contig 11853 bp, 8 predicted proteins | sample SalMarSW160140MG_FD_203099 | JGI IMG/M metagenome (GOLD analysis project Ga0315553, IMG submission 203099) | Salt marsh sediment microbial communities from the Plum Island Ecosystem LTER, Massachusetts, United States - Salt Marsh Sediment SW1601-40 ... | reverse complement strand
AGGCCTACACTATATAAAAAAATCAATAAATACGATATACAGATATGATCTTGCAACGATTTTATGTACAAGTCATTTTCAGGGTCTTACTCCTTTCGGCAACGGCTTTGATCTTTACCTGGTCCTGGACCAATCTGCATCACCTGTTTACATTCATCACGTTTGGAGTGTTATTTCTTATTCAGGTGGTGCTGATGATCTTCTTTTTAAACCGGACAAACCGTGATCTTAACCGGTTTTTTGTAACGCTGAAAAGCGGGGATCTAACCACAAGTCTCACCGCCTCTCCGAAAAAGACTATGCGTGAAGGGCTACAAAAAATTGTGAATGAAATTTTAGAGAGTATCCAACAGGTTAAGATTGAAAAAGAGTCCCACTATCAATACCTGCAGCAGGTGGTTGAACACGTAGATGTTGGGCTTATAAGTTTTGAATCGAACGGCAAAATTGATTTGTTAAACAGGGCTTTTAAAACCATGTTTAAAGTTCCTTATATAAAATACACCAGGAACCTGAATGCTATTCATCCGGAATTTGAGAAAACACTCAGTACTATTCAGTCAGGTCAGCACAGAATGATGGTTGTTCCCGTGGAAGAAAACATCCTGCATCTGGTTCTCCGGGCTACAGAATTCAAACTCCATAATAAAGAGATCAAGCTGGTTTCTGTCCAAAACATTCAGGCGGAACTTGATGAGAAGGAGCTCACTTCGTGGCAGAAGTTAATCCGGGTACTCACCCATGAGATCATGAATTCTGTTTCACCCATTTCATCGCTGGCTACTACACTTACACGAATGTTCAGAAAAAACAGCAGAACCGTTGAAGTTTCAGAATTAAGCAGCAATCAGGTGGAGGACACTGCCAGGGGACTTGAAATTATCGGGACACGGTCGAAGGGATTACTTGAATTCGTAAAGCAATACAGAAAAGTAAATCTGTTGCCAAACCCCGTGTTAACTAGTGTCTCAGTCCTGAAAATCTTATCCCACATCCAGATGATGTACACAGAAGATCTGTTAAAAAAACGGATATCCTTCCAGTCGAAAGTTATACCTGAAGATCTTTGTTTACATGCAGATGAACAGATGATTGAACAGGTATTGATCAATCTAATGAACAATGCCATGTTTGCAATCGAAGAGACTGAAAATCCTTTCATCAAACTCAAGGCCTTTATGAATAAGGATCATCAGCCAATACTGCAAATTACAGATAATGGTTCCGGTATCGCCGAAGAGATACAGGAAAGTATCTTTGTTCCTTTTTTCACAACCCGCAAAAACGGATCTGGAATCGGATTGAGCCTGTCCCGGCAGATCATGCACCTGCACGGGGGAACCATAACGGTTCAGAGTACACCGGAAAAGGAGACCACATTCAATCTATTGTTCAAACAGGAAGCAGGCATAGAAAAATGATTGAGAACCAGACAAATGGGAGATCAATTATTATCGATCACCTGAACCTAATTGATCTGGACTTTTGTAAATGGTTCACTGCAAAACGGACATATAGTTGACCCTGAATAAAATCTTCCGCAGGAGGGACAGGATTTGTATATTGCATAAACTGAATCAGAGGAAATACATGAACCGGTCATTCCACTAAGAATAGATGAATTTATCTCGTTTTCTTTTTCAAGAAGTTTAGCTTTTATTTCCCTGATTTCAAATTCGGTTTGTGCCATTTGTTCCTTTACTTCATCCCTTCTTTCCTCATTCATAGCTGTATCTTCTTCAAAGAACCTGTTCAGGTAGATCAGTTTATTTTCCAGTCTTTCCAGTTCACTTTTCAAATCATTAATAAAGATCAGTTTGGTTTTTACATTAGCTTCTTCAATCAGGTCGGACCAGTTTTCAATGGAGTTCACACACTCTTCCTCAAGTAATTTGCATCTTTCTATTATTTCTTCAAAATTAGAATTTATCAGATTGTAATTCATTTCTTTCTCATTCAGCCGTTCAATGTATTTTTTCGTTCTTTTTTCAGTTTGGAGAAGGTTGAAAAACAATAGTTTCCAACTTCGTATGGCTAATTTCCCACGAACAATCATTAGTTTCTCATCCGTCAGATCGACCCACTTCTTTATCAGTATGGCTCCAAACAATCCTGAAACTAACGCCACGAGAATTGTAAAAATCAGTTTTAATGTACCACTTTCTGATCCTACAGAAAAGTTCAATAGTAATGCGAGAAATATAGTCAGTAAAACGACCCATGGATCAAAAACCATTTTAACAAAGGTAATCCATCGTTCATAGAGTTTGATCTGTTTCTTTATCATCCCATTTGCATATTTATACATTCCAGTGCCCCGGTTAACATCCTTCCTGATGCATGTAATGAAACTGTGGCAAAAGTTTGTAATTATTTATTTTAAAAGGTAATCAATTTTTTCGTAAAAAGAAAAACCCGGTTGGAATTATTGTCGCGATTGTCATAACGGAAGAAAACAGGAATTAATATCGGGGAGTTTTCTGAATCTCCTAATTGGCTGAGGTACTGACTGTCACAAGATGTAGCCAAATCCCTTCGTAAAAATTGGCTTCTAATTCATTAATTAACAATAATTTACATATTCGTCCTATAAAAGTAGCTCTTCGTGATTTGAATTGCAGTGTTCGTCAAAAACAACCTTTGTTTTATATTAAAATCATTGACATGTAGACTAAGTTTGTCTAAATTGTTATAAATCTAAAAGAGCTACAGAAAAAATATTCGCCGTTTTGGATTATCGAAAAACGAAAAATAAGCAATTACATTTTGCACTGTATGTTTCCAGGGAAAAGATAAATATGATTTCTTTTTCAGCAAGCAACTAAGATACGATGGAAGAAGAGACGACACTGATCAATTACAAACAGATTGAGAATGACCTGGAGGAAAATCCATCCAAAGATACTGTATATATGGATGGATATAAATTGGTGCAGACAGATGAGATCGTAAAGAACTATGTTCCCAGGAAGGATCGTGGTTTTGAACGGAGAGTTATCCATGAGTCGAGTTTGCCGGTTCTGAAATTCATAACGGATCATCTGAATACACAGAAGGTAAATAAGGTTATCCTTACTTCATCAGGAACGATGGTCACAAAAAAATTGTTAACTCCACTAAAAACATTAATCCAAAGTAACAATATACGGGCCATAATAGATTTTAAGCTAACGAATCAAAAGCGATTTATCAACAAATATTTTGAGGCAATAAACTGGCTCCTTCCGGATGCAGGCATCTATATTGGACGTGTTGAAACGAACCGTCAGCGGAATATTCGATTGTATGGTGACAAGAAGAATTTCTTTATCAAATCATGGATTCTGTTTGAGTTCATGTTCCATCGTGTTTTACCTAAAATTAATTCTTTAAAGGCATTATACTTTACTCTTACAAAAGGGAAATACCGGTTCCTTTCGACTGCGGAAACATTGGGCAGACTGGTTTCGTGTGGTTTTGAGATCATCGAATACAAGATCATTGAGAATTTCACCTATTTTGTTGTCATGAAAACCCGTGAACCATCTTTTAATATGTCTCCAACCTATGGGCCACTTGTAAAATTAAACAGGGTTGGAAAAGATGGAAAGATCATCAAGGTCTATAAATTCAGGACCATGCATCCCTATTCTGAATACATACAGGATTTTGTCCTAAAGCTTAATGGCTATAATGCTGTTGGTAAACCGGACAATGACTTCAGGCTCACTCCATGGGGTAAAATATTCAGAAAGTACTGGTTGGATGAAATCCCCCAACTGATCAACGTATTTAAAGGGGAGATGAAGATTGTAGGGGTCCGGCCATTAAGCAGGGTCCGGTTTGCTGAATTCCCGGAAGATATGCAGAAAAGAAGGATTAATTCTAAACCCGGTTGCATACCACCCTATGTTGCTTTGAATATGCCATCCGACAAGGGAAATATCGAAGCAGAAAGGATTTACTTGGATGAAAGGGAGAAGCATGGTATATCGACAGACATCAGTTATATCCTTAAGGCCTTAGCAAACATTTTTACTAAAAAGATTACCAGTTCTTAATCTAGCCTTATTATTTGAGTGTTTTCTTACCCGACGGAGTTACATCTACCCTTTTTTGAAATTCAAACACCTGTGGAATTTTATATGATGAGAGTTCCCTGCTGCAGCAACGCAATATTCTCTCTTTGCCGCTTTCAGGATCTGTCCCATCTGTAAGAACCACAATGGCTTTTATGGTCTCCCCCATTAATTCGTCATACTCTCCAATTATGGTACAATCAATCACATCAGGCACAGATAAGATAACTTCCTCTATTTCTTTTGGGCTGACCCTTTTCCCCCTCACTTTAATAATTTCTTTCTTCCTGGCTACCAGGTATATAAATCCCTCAGAGTCTTTTTGGGCCATATCTCCAGTATAAAGCCAGCCATTTTTGAGGGTTTGACGATTGCTTTCCGGGTCATTCAGGTAACCCAGCATAACATTGTCACCTTTTGCAACGATCTCTCCTGTTTCACCCACCTTTACAGGTTCATCATTTTCATTATAAACTTCGAGTTTTACATCCGGTATCCCTTTCCCAATGGAACCCAGTTTTTTAAGGACCAGTTCTGGAGGTAAATAGGAAAGCCTGGCTGTAGCTTCTGTTTGACCGTACATAACGAAAAATTTCTTATCGGGAAACGCTTTCACAAATTCTTCAATAAAAACATTATGAAGCTTGCCTCCTGCCTGCGTAACATATTTCAAATCAGGGAATTTGGTGTTTGTGAATGTTTTGGATTTCCTCAGAAGAATCTGAAAATGGCTTGGAACTCCTGCGAATCCTGTACATTTGTATTTTTTTAGATTATCCAATACAGAACCGAGGAAAATAAAATTATTATTGAGCACGACGGATCCTCCAACTTTCAAATGGGTGTGAAGAAGGGACAGACCATAACAATAGTAAAAAGGCAGGACCACTTCCATGATGTCATCGGAAGTAATACCCAAATATTTAATTATTGAATCTGTATTGGATATGATATTTATATGACTTAGCATGACACCTTTGGGATAGCCTGTTGAACCTGAGGTATATAGAATCTGACAAAGTCGGTTTTCATCAAAGTCTGGAGGTGAAACAGGATCTCGGTGTGCATCCCCATCCAGAACTTCCTTAAGAATAGTTTCATCAAATACAGTAATTCCTGGGGTGTCATATCTCCCCTTCAGGTTACCTGGCACAAAAGCATACCTGCAATGAACTGATTCAATAATATAATTCAGGTTATCCTTTTCAATTAATGGACTCAACGGAACACATACATTTCCTGACTTCATGATCGCGAGGTAAGTCATTATGCAAAAAGATGAATTCTCACTGATTAAGAGGATATTATTGTTTTCTCCAGCAGTCAGTCGGATATACTCAGCCAAACAAACACTGGTTAAATAGATATCCTTATAGGTAACTTCTTCGATTGGACCGAGGATAAACTTCTTATTCAGATCTTTGGAGCAAGTGAAAAAATAATCAAAAACATTCATGCCATAGGGTAATAAAAGTTTCAACTATTTCATTTTCATTTCATCATACAAAATCGGATGGCGTCTTAAGTATTCTGTTGTTTTTCTTTTTCTTTCAAAATTCTTATATACATTTTTAATTTCCTGAGATGTTTTCTCAAGCACAACAGCAACTTCTTCCGGATCATATCCATTCTCCCAGCCATACCATAATATATCCATCAGGTCAAAGGGGAGTTGATAAAAGAATTCTTCCTGAGTCTGTTCAGCAGAATAAGTATCAGTGGTAGGGGTCCTGCAAATAATATCCTGGGGAATCCCCAGGAATTCTGCAAGCTGGTAAACCTGGGTTTTATACAGGTGCCCGATGGGCATGGTATCAACTCCACCGTCACCATATTTGACGAAAAAACCCTGTTCTATTTCATGCTTATTGGGCGTGCCAACAACCGCATAATGCAATCGTTCTGCATGATGGTAAAGCATCGACATCCTAGCTCTCTGCTTAAAATTGGAAGAGGCAACAATTTGAAGATATTCTTTTACGGGCAACAATTTACTTCTCTCGCTGCTGTCTGGATCGACGATAGTCAGAGAAAACACCGGTGGGAGATTTTGTTTCAGACTACTTTGCTTGATCCCAATTTTAACCTTAAACAAGGCAGGATCATATTCAGGGAAAACCCGCTTAATTGCTTCATCCCTTCGGCGATAACAACCAAATCCTTCCAATGCCGGTGTGATATCTTCAACAATCGTTTTCACACCATACTGTTGAGCCAGATTTTTTGCCAGCTTTAAACTATCAGGATTGGAATCTTTCTCGGGCATCATTATACCCAATACATTTTCCGCACCAACTGCACGGGAAGATAGGGCTAATGTAACTGAAGAATCAATCCCTCCACTTATTCCAACAGCTGCACCATGTCTTGCCAGTTTAAACTTAATATCATCCCTTAATGTCGCAACAATTTTTTCAGACGTTGCAGCGATATCCCTAATTTTTATCAGCTCTTTTGAGAAAGTGGGTTTCTTTTTCATTGTAATTAAACAGGTATTAAGTTCATTTTCAGTATGTATCATCAGATACTATCTTGCATTTACCGAGGTTTAAACCAACCGGTACTTCGCGGTATTTCTGTATGAATTGCTTGTGCAAAAGCTGCATAGAAATTATTCCTGTCAAAGCCATACTATCGGTCTCAGAAATCTGTTTGGCAAGCCGCATGTTTGATACCAGTTTATTTACTGACAGAAGATTAAAAATTCCGGTATTTGTCAACTCCTTTTCAGATAGAATTTCAGGAAGGTATTCCGGTGTATTGGTGATGAAACAGCTGGCAACAGGTGCGCGGTAGGCTTGTTTGGGTCGGTTAATAATAGGATCGGGTAATTTACCTTTCATTAATTTTTTTAAGAGATATTTCTCGGTCAGTCCATTTAATTTAAGATCAGGTGGAAGGTTATTACAAAACTCTATAATTCTATGATCCAAAAAGGGGTATCTGCCTTCAACAGAGTTGGCCATTGCCATCCGGTCACCTTGCGATGAGAGAAGATACCCTGACATAAAAATTGTTGTTTCGAGCCACTGAGCTTTTGCCAGGTGGTCCATTTCATTAAAGTTATCGGGTAACATCTTATGAAGTTCAAGCAGAGGGTCATAATCTCCAATACTATTATTGAATGACTCTGAAAAATGATTTTTAATGCGCGCTGTATTGTTCCACCTTAATAAATGTGAGTATACCGTTGAAGTTGTATCTCCCAATTTATAACCAAAGAAAAACTTCAACATATTACTTTTTGTATCTTGCATTTGAGGAAGATAGGGATACAATTTTTGAAGCAGGAGGGGTCTGAGCTTAGACTGCGGGTCTTTTGCCCAGAATCTTCTGATCATCATCTCCTTAAAAATATTGTAACCTGCCAGTATTTCATCAGCACCTTCCCCTGTAATAACGACCTTGAAGTTATTATCCCTGACTAATTTTGAGAGAAAAAACATGGGGGTTGGAGCTGTCCTGAGAAGAGGAATCTCTGCGTGCCAGACCACATCAGGAAATTTATCGGCAATATTTTTTGAACTACAGGTAATCGAAGCATGATCTGTTTGCAAAAAATCCACAGCCATGTTCTGGTAATCCGATTCATCGAACTCCCTTTCGATAAATCCGATCGAATAGGTTCGTAATATTTCCGGGAAGATGCTTTTTATATAAGCTGTTGTAATGCTGGAATCAATACCTCCACTAAGATACGCTCCGACCGGAACATCAGCCCTCAAACGGATTTTCACTGCGTCCATGAACAATGAATGAAATTCTTCCATTGCTCTATTTAGGGTAATTTTTATTTCATTACCAACATTAGGAAAGGACAACTTCCAAAATGATTCAATCCTGACTTTCCTGGAATCAATAACCATGTAACTTCCCGGAGTCAATTCAAATATATCTTTAAAGATAGTATTGGGGGATAATGTTGTCCAGAAAGTAAATATTTGTGTTAATGATTCCGGGGAGATTTCAGGAGAAATTTCAGGAAATTCCAATATTGCCTTTATCTCTGAACCAAAAATCAGAACATCCTTATGAAATGCATAAAATAACGGTCGGATACCAACCCGGTCTCTGGCTATTATCAATTCCTGATTCTTCTTATCCCAAATAGCTATAGCAAACTGACCATTCATCTTAGCAAAACTATCTGTCCCGTATTCCTCAAACAGATTAACCACCACCTCTGTATCACTTGAGGTTTGAAACACATACCCTTTTTTTATTAATTCCTTTCTGAGTTCAATGTAATTGTAAATTTCACCATTAAAAACGATCCATAAATTTTTACTTTGACTTGATATGGGTTGCTGTCCCGTATGAAGATCGATAATGCTTAGTCGAACGTTCCCAAGTCCGATATTCCGGTTCAGGTAAATACCGCTCTCATCCGGTCCCCGGTATTGTATTCGGGATAACATGAATTTAATAATTTCCGAATCGAATGGATGATTTCCATGACGACTAAATATTCCGGCTATCCCACACATCCAATGATAAGGTATTTTAAAATAATAAGTGGATTTAGTTCTTTCTTGAAACAAACTCTGCAATTGCATTAATGGTCTCGAAATTTTCTTCTACCAAATCAGAGTCTTCAGTTTGTATATTGAATTCTTCCTCAAGAAAGGAGATAAGTGTAACAAGGCCCATAGAATCAAGAATCCCTTCCTTAAAAATCATGGTATCATCATTTATTCTACTACTATCGTTAAACGTGGAGTTTCTGACATACTCTTTTATCTTCTGCTTAAGTAAATTTTTATCAATCATCAACGAATGGTTGTAAGGTTGCTTAATTGTTGTGGCTTCAAAATCCCTTGTGCTCTCAAGAGCTTTCAAAGATATTATATTTGACAATTAATATGTAATTTTTTCTGCATTTCCTTTCCTATTTTGAACATTTTTTTTCTCATATAAAGCCAGACAGATCAGGATTATTGATCATTTCAGCTGATCTCTTGTTTTAAAACTTTGGGTATAAAACAAATGATTAATCCAGTGAGTTAATCCTGTATATTGGTTAGAAACCGGAATAAATCAACCATTGCGTCAAAAAAACACTTATTAATGAAGTACAACTTTCTGGAAACGAACATCACCTCCGGTTTCCAGTTTCATGAAGTAAATTCCTTTTTGCAAACCTGTCAGGGTAATTGTTTCGCGGGAAAATCCATAAAATTCATATGATGCATGTTCCCTGCCGGAAATATCAAAAATCTTTATGCTAAGCATTCCAATGGGATTTTCTGTTGAGATGGTCAGATCCCCTGCGGAAGGATTAGGGTAAACAGTAATCATGGTCTGAATGTTATCCAAATTTGAACGAGAGACTGTGAAGCCGTCCCATCCGGCAAGTCTGGCCATCATCCACCACAATGCTTTTCCCTTCAGGTAACAATTATAACAATGCGAGTGTGCACATTCACTGCACGTCAGACACTCTTCAGGATAATTATTACACCAGTTTGTACACCATGCACAGTCATCGCTGGTATTCGTATAATAGGTGCCATCCGGATCCCAGCTCTCTATGTCTTCAAAATCGAACAATACCTTTCCATTGGCAATACAATATTCCAGAAGCTGGTTGTTCGATGCACGAAGATTGTTCCCGCTGGCTGCACCCGTCCCATCGGTATGACCGGTCATATAAACAAACTGTACCTGGGGAAACCTGGCCTCCAGGACCTCAATTGAATCAATGTATCGTTCTACCTCTGCTGAATCATTGGTGCTCATTTCCCCACACCATGACCACATCGAAACATTAATATCCTGATTGTTTGTAATTACATTTACGGTTTTTTGCATTCCTGAGGCTGTTCTCCAATATTTATCCGGTGTGATATACGTACCATCTTCCTGTCCATCAAATATGCAAAAGGCTCCCTCCTCTAGAGGCAAAGCACTGCCCAGTACAGCAAAATCGTACCCAGCGAAATTATTCTCAATCATTGTTAGACCCGTGATAAGTTGACTGCCGTGTGAAGTATGAGCATAGTGAAATTTCATTTTTGCCTGGACGGAATCAATCCAGTTGGCAGGTATTTGGGTTAAATCCGTGCATCGATGATCGATTATTATTGCTTCCTGTGCATGCAATGAATTTAATTTCAAAAGCAGTATCAAAATCAGTAAACTAAATAAATAGTATTTCTTCACTTAATTATGGATTATTTTAATAAACTACTCTCCCACGGATTTTCAAAATCAATTTGCTTTTATCAATCTCAAAATCCGAATGTCGTTATCCAGCATTGCATGAATAAAATAAACTCCCCTGGAGAGCTTCTGAACATTTATAGCTATACGTCTTTGGTTTGAAAAAGTAAACGTGTTAATGGTTTGTCCGTTCACATTTTTCACAGCAACTGTAATTTCAACATATTGTTTTCCCATATCCAGATACAGGACCTCACTTACAGGATTCGGATAAATGGTTATATCAGGGGATGAAACCTGTTTGTTGATGCTGACGGCTGTAATGAAAAAACAATATGAAGTAGTCATGCATCCGTTCTGAGATATCTCAACATAATAGGAACCATTTTCTGACGGAGTAAAACTGCTTTCATTTGCCCCCGGAACAGATTCATGAGTATTGCAGTCAATCCACTGATAGTACGAATATCCGGTTATGGCATGCAATGTATTGTCAATTACCGAAACAGAAGGATCAATGGTATACACTTCCAGTTCAGTAACGATGGAACTATCACATCCCCCTGAGGATAAGAAAGAATCATGGTATACACCGGATGTTTTTTGATAGGCCCCTTCAAGATATACGCTGTCACCTTCACAGATACTGATTGAATGTTGTAAATTATATACCGGAAGCACTGTCAGGTTTGTTTCAACAATACTATCACATCCGTGTATCGAAGTGTACACATCCTGGTAGGTCCCGGGTTCTGTCTGGTTGGCACCACCCAGGTAAATGCTTTCCCCTTCACAGATGCTTGCCGATTCCAGCGTGTTGTAAACCGGATACACTGTTAATTCTGTTTCAACAACGCTGTCGCATCCATGGACGGAGGTATACACATCCTGGTAGATTCCTGGTTCTGTGCGGCTGGCACCACCCAGGAAAATGCTTTCCCCTTCACAGATGCTTGCCGATTCCTGCATGTTGTATACCGGATACACCGTTAGCTCCGTTTCCACTATACTGTCGCATCCATGGATGGAGGTATATGCATCCTGGTAGATCCCCGGTTCTGTCCGGTTGGCACCACCCAGGAAAATGCTTTCCCCTTCACAAATACTCATGGTCTGTTGTATATTGTATACCGGATGCACAGTTAATATTGAAGCGATCACACTATCATTGCCAGCCGAATTCATCAATGTATCATAATATACTCCAGCTGTTTTCCGGTAAGCTCCACCGACAAAGAGGCTGTCTCCGTCACAAATACCAACGGATTGTTCAATATAATCACCCTGAGATTCTCCATCCCATCCGGCAAGCCTGGCCATCATCCACCACAATGCCTTTCCCTTCCGATAACAATTATAACAATGGGAATGTGCACAGTCACTGCAGGGTAAACATTCTTCCGGATGACTGTTACACCAATCCGTGCACCATGCACAATCATCACTGGTATTTTCATAATAATTCCCATCCGGATCCCAGCTCTCTATATCTTCAAAATCGTACAACACCTTTCCATTCGCAATACAGTATTCCCGAAGCTGGTTGTTCGATGCGCGAAGATTATCCCCGCTGGCTACACCCGTCCCATCGGTATGACCGGTCATATAAACAAACTGTACCTGGGGAAATCTG
>Ga0315553_10003664_pt1 | contig 11855 bp, 12 predicted proteins | sample SalMarSW160140MG_FD_203099 | JGI IMG/M metagenome (GOLD analysis project Ga0315553, IMG submission 203099) | Salt marsh sediment microbial communities from the Plum Island Ecosystem LTER, Massachusetts, United States - Salt Marsh Sediment SW1601-40 ... | reverse complement strand
ACGAAGGGGATGCGTCGCCCCCAGCGGGAGCGAGTGCGGTCGCTCCACCAGCCGATGAGGGGGTCGTCCAGGGCCTCGATCAGGCGGGCCGCCGTGAACAGAGCGCCCAGCACCAGGATGTTTATTCGCTTCTCTATGTCGGCATCGGCGGGCGGGGCGTAGAAGTAGATGAGCCACAGGTCCTTGGAGCGGGAGATGACGTTGCCCCCGAAGCTGCCGGAAGCGTAGAGCAGCCTGTTGAGTCGGGGTAGTTCCTGGGCCTCGTTAGCCACAATCCATCTCTGGCCTCAGGCGGCACTCCATCTGGCGGACTGCAACCTAGCGACCGACCCTCTCCTGGGTCAGCGCTTCCTCGATGGCCGGCGCATACACGCCCCACAGCTCGCGCGGCAGCAGGCGGCCGATAGCTACCATCACCTGCTGGCTGGCCAGGCGCTCGCGCTCTCCTTTCTCCACGCTGCGCGCTACCTGGATCGAGAAGGGCGGGCCAAAGGACGCGATGAGTCTCCCTTCCTCCTCGAAGATGCCGACGGGGAGTATGGGTATGCCGCGGTTGCTCAGTGAGAAGAGGAACGAGCCCACCCCCGGCATGGGTTCGCGGAGGTGTCCCGTGCCTATCGCCTCAGGGAAGAGGCCAATGGCCTCTTCCCCATCGCGCACCACGTTCAGAATCGTGCGCAGGGCGGCTGCCCGGCCCACACGCCGTTCGGCCGCACGGGGAACGATCACCAGTCCGTACACCTGGGCGAGGCGTCGAAACAGCCAGCGGAGCGCCCAAACGGGCACGGGGAGTGGGCCCAGGCGGAAGTTGTACCATTCGCTCGTCATCAGCCAGCGCAGCGATTTCTGGCTGGTTCGCCTTTGAGCCACGGCCTGCGAGGCTAGCATGCCGCCCCAGAATACCTTCAGCCCCGGCCGCTCGTAGTGATTGGCTACCAGAACGAAGGGACCTTCGGCCGGGATATGCTGGTCGTTGCGAGCCTGAGGCTTGGGCCTGGCAGCCATGAGGGTCGCTTCCACGTCCGCAGGTAGGCTGCGCGTCCGGCCGCGAAGCACTGCCCAGACGAATCTGAGGATGAGAGAGATGCGGAGGCGGTACACCTCTTGCCGTTCTTGAGTCGACTCGCCCATGCTTTTCACTCGCGTCAATTATAGCAAGGGCCGCTCGTTCTGGACCGCGGCGTTTGCCCTAGTCTGGTGCATCGTTGGCATTGGAAGCACGGCCGGTCGCTGCTGGAGGTTGGCGGCTATTCCGTCGCAGATAGAAGACGTCCTCAAATCGTAGATTCATCGCCCAGATCGCCAGCAAGCCAGTCAGGCCAATCCAGATCGAGATGAAGACGTGCGTTCCGATGGCGTAGCCCGCCGCCAGGGTTCGGTCGACCCCGAAGAGAGCGACGACCTCCTGGACGGCGACTTCGTACACGCCGATGCTGGTGGGGGTGAGAGGCAATGACACAACCATGTTCGCCCCAATCATGATGACGAGGTAGGCGCTGAACGGCAGGTCGAGGCCAAAGGCCTGGCCAAAGAGCCAGAAGACCACCACCTCGATGAGCCAGGCGGGGAAGGAGATCAACACAGCCAGAGCAGCGAGCCGAACATCGCGCAGGGAGGTCAGGCCGTCAACAAAAGGAGGGATGAACCCGGCTGCGCGGTCTCGCAGCCAGCGAGGCAGCCAGCGGGTCCACCTGGCTTGTCCAAGGTCGGCTGGGAGTTGTACGCGGGCCGCCAGGGCGGCTGCCAGCAGCCCTAGCGCTACCAGCCCTGCGAAACTCCAGAGGACGCTGGTTCGCAGGGCTGGGACGTCTTGGAGTGATAGGCCAATGACAAGCAGCGGGACGAACGTAGCCGCGTCCAGCAGCGTTTCCACGACGATGACGGTGGCCGTGAGCTCCGCTCGCGGTATGTTGTACCTTTGGGCGGGTACCTGAATCCGCACGAGGTCGCCCGCACGCACCGGCATCAGGTTGTTGATCATGTTGGAGATGAGGAACGTACCGAAGAGGCCGGACAGAGGCAGCCCGGGGATACGGCCGAGGAAGATACGCCAGCGGAGCGTATGAATCAGCTTCGATATGGTGAAGATCAGCAAGGCCGCCACGACCCAGGCGTAGTTCACCTCGGTGAATGTTTGCAGGGCCTCGCCAATGTTAACCCGCCAGGCGAGCAGCCCCAGGAACAAGAGAACGAATGCCAGTTGGAACCAGACGCGCCGTCTACGGACCACCTGCCTTTTGATGCTCATCGGCTATTCCTTGCTGCGCTGGTCAAACCAGCCGCCGGCCGCCTAGATTCTATCGCGAGCGCTGAGCGGCAACAACTTCGGGCCGCGCTTTGGTGGCCATGTTTGACTGGCGTCATAGTATACTGTAGTTGCAGAGAAGGTGGTCTACCATGCCCATAGTGACCATGTCCGGGACGATAGGCAGTGGCGCCCGCGAGGTGGGTCAGCTAGCGGCAGAGATCCTGGGCATTGACTACGTGGATCGGCAGATCATGGTAGATGGCGCCCGCCGCCTGGGCGTTAGCGCCGAGGCCGTGGCCGAGCGATACGAGCATTGCGCAGGCTTCAGGGAGAGGCTGGCCAGCATGCTGCGCACCTTCCTGGAGCGCTCGGCTGCGGGTGGCGTTGAAGACCCGCTAGTAGGTAGCGGCGGTCTGGAAGTGCTCCTGGCTCGCTCCTACGCCGAGACGGGCGCCGAGGTCAGCGGCTCCGCTCAGGAGCTAGACGACACTGTCTACATAGAGACGGTGAGCGCCATCATTAGGGAGTTGGGTCAAAGGGGCAACATCGTCATTGTGGGTCGTGGCAGTCAGGTGATTCTCAAGGAGCTGACCAACGCCCTCCACGTGCTCATCCAGGCTCCCCTGGAACTGTGCGCCCGCCGCATCGTTGAGCGCGACCAGCTAACACCCGAAGAGGCCAGCAAGAAGGTTCACGAGCTCAGCAGCGGCCGAGCGGCCTTTCACCGCAAGTTCTTCAAGGTGGACGTGAACGATCCCGGCCTCTATGACCTGGTGATCGATACCAGTCGTCTGCCTTACGCGGCAGCGGCGGAGATAGTCGCTCTGGCGGCGCGGGCCAAGGAGAGCTAGGCCACCTTGCTGGTGGCCCTACTTTGCCTCACTTGCCTCTAATCGGTTGAGGGTCTCCCTGAGGATGACCTCGCCTCGTTCCAGGCGGGCTCGGATGCCCCAGGGGCCTTTCAGCGGCAGGTTGAAGGTGAACGCTTGCTCCTCTCTGTCGGCGGGCGTGGCGCCCACGACGTGGAGGAAGCTGTCGGCCTCGGCTGAGCTCTCCCCGAAGACGCTTACCAGCAAGTAGCGGGTCTGGTCTATCCAGCGGGCGTGGTCGTCGGGGACGGACCCCAGTCCTCGCAGGTGGGCCAGGCGCTCCAGTTGGCGGCGAATCCTATCAGCGGCTGACATGAGACTCGATACCTACGCCGAGCATTATAGCCAGACGCGAACAGCAGGGATAGGCCGGCGGTAGAGAGTGCCGTTCGCTGTTGATTCTGCGCTGCCGCCGCCCTAGACTCAGAGCTATGTGGCGAGGGCGAACCGGCGAAGAACCGGCGGCGGCAGGCGGTGCGCCTGCCGGACGGCGTGAGCCTCTGTGGACGGCTGACTTCCTGATCGTCCTGGCCTGCTCGCATCTTGTCTTCGCCAGCTTCTTCTCCACCTACACCACTCTGCCCTTCTATCTGGAAGATGCAGATAAGTGGCAGATCGGCCTGGTGGTGGGCAGCATGGGCATCGCCGGGATGTTCATGCGGCCCCTGGCTGGTCTGTGGGCGGACCGCTATGGGCGCAGACTATTGATGGTTATAGGCGCCGGGGTTGCAAGCCTCAGCTTGGCGGCCCAGGCCCTGAGCCACGACCCTTACCTGCTGCTGCCGCTGCGAATGGTGAATGGGGTGAGCATGGTGCTCTTCGTAACCGCCGCCTTCGCCACCGTGGCCGATATCGTACCCGCCGACCGTCGGGGGATTGCCTTCGGCTATGTCGCCATGATGAACAGCCTGTCCCAGGTCTATGCCCCTTGGCTGGCGCTGACGATAGCCAGGACTTGGGGATTCACTCCCTACTTCCTGGCGGCGGCTGTGGTCTCTGGTCTGGCCTCGTTGCTGAGCAGCCGCGTTGGTGGCGGTAGAGGCGGAGCAAGGGCCCCGGAGGGGTTCACGGCCGCTGCCCTGGTGAGCCGCAGCACGCTGCTTCCTGCTTCCTTGTTCCTATCTTTGGCGGTGAGCTTCGGGGCTATTCAGGCCTTTCTGCCTCTCATGGCCGAAGATCGAGGCCTGGGCAACCCCGGTCTCTTCTTCGTGCTGTACGGCTTGGCGGTCGTGCCCCTGCGACCCATGGCGGGGGCCATAGCCGACCGCCGTGGCCGGGCGGTAGTGTTTCTTCCGGGCCTGGCTGTGGCGGGTCTGGCCATGCTCCTGCTGGCTGGCGCCTCGATGCAGGGGATGATGCTGGTGGCGGCGGTGCTCTTCGGTCTTGGCTTCGGTGGCGCTCATACGGCCCTTCTGGCCTGGACAGTGGACCGGGCTGGGAGCGAGCGGCGAGGTGTGGCCATGTCCACATTCGGTCTGGCCTGGGACACGGGGTCGGGCGTGGGGGCGCTAACCTTTGGCCTGATGGCTGGGCTCGCCAGCTACGGCGTCGTGTTCGCTATCGCCGGTGCCCTTCCCTTGGCGGCCAGCATGCTCTTCGTGGTCGGCAGTGGCCTGCCCAGAGCTCGGGCGCCTGATACGGGCGGCTAGTAGAAGTCGAGCTCGTAGTCGCCACAGCGCTCGCGGTGCTCTCGCCTGAGACGCTGGCAGAGCTCCTGATAGGGGAGGGAGTGGATAGAATCGGTGGTCATGATCACGGCGTCTTCGTGGTTGTCTGAGTAGTAGCGGTGGCGAACGCCAACCTTCTTGAAGCCGTACTTTTCGTACAGGGCCTGGGCCGCCTGGTTGGACGCTCGGACTTCGAGGGTGACGACGTCCTGATCGTTGAGGGTGGCCAGTGCGATGGCAGCGATGAGCAGGAGTTCGCCGATGCCACGGCCGCGGTGGCTCTCGCGCACGGCGATGGTGACGATGTGGGCTTCATCCAGCGTGAGCCAGATGCCCACGAATCCCACGATGGGCTCGCGGCTGGTCTCGGCCTCCTCCTCCTCGGCGCCAAACAACCGCTTGAGCTCGCCCAGCCAGCGCCCCACGCCCACCGGCGGCACCGCCTCCTCCGTCGGTTCGGCGTCCGCCAGTGGGGCCGCTGCCTCCTCGGCTCCCTCTCGCTGCTCCACGGCCACTAGATAGCGGGCCAGGCGGTTGTGCTTGAGCTCCCGCTTGAAGGCCGTCGTCGGCCACATGTTGAGGAACGACTCCCGCTCGATCTCCATCACCTGGGAGATATCGCCTAGATCCATGGGGCGCACCTGATAGCGAACGGTCGTTGCCTGCATGCCTGTCCTCCGGTGGGGTTTTCGGCCATTTTAGCACAGAGGGCAAGGGGGCTCACGCTGGGGCTGGCGGGGAAACTGGTTCAGCGTTGGTGGGTTAACTACCGACCCCCGCCTAAAGGCGGGGGCATCAGATTCAGCCCCTCCTGCCCCATCCTTCAGGGGGGTCGAGAATCAAGGCACGAACGGCGAACCGGCCATCCGCCAAGGGGCTACTTGACAGATCGCGTTAAGGGACATGCAAGTAAAGTCCGCCTGGGCTTGCTTTTTGTGCGATGATGTGGTATACGGATATGGGGCTTACCATAACTCATCTTGCTCTGGCCCGGGCTGTCGGCGGCGAGCTTCGGTTTGCCTGCCGAAGGAGGTGAGTGGCCATGAAACGATGGCTTCTGCTCGCCGCGGCAGGAGGGCTGGAGTGCACGCAGGCGGACGTGAAGGTGGCCTGTCCCCCCGGTCTTCCCACGTCAGAACCAGCGCCCACCCCCGCGAAAGAGTAGCTCTGGGGTCATAGGGGGATGACATGAAAAAATTGCTGGCGGCGCTGGCGGCGCTGGCGGCGCTGGCGGTCCTTCTAGGGGTAGGCTTGGCGGTCTTCTTCGGCCTGCTCGCCGATCCAGGCGGAGAAGAGATATCGGGGGAGGCCCTGGCGGGGGGCCTGTATGAGCTAGACGTATCGGAGGGTCGGACGTGCGACGACGTAAGGGAGATCGTGAACCCTCCCGTACTCGAGAGCCTGCCGCCGGTGGTGGCGGTCGTCGAGGCGGAAGACATCCAGTTCTCGATCGAAATCCTCAGCAGGAATGTCTCGTCTCTTATGGTATCGAGAGCCCAGTCCGGCCGGCCCTTCGCCGACGAGAAGCAAGCGCTCAGGGAGATCGAGGACGGCATCATTCTATACATTGCCCTTGTCAGGGAGGGGCGCGGTGTCTCGGAGGACGAGGCGCGGGCGATCGTGGAAGAGGGAATAAACTTCTCCTGTGGCATAGCTCCGGAGCACCTGAGCAAGGAGCAACTGGTGCGCGCCATCCAGATCGACCGCACAACAACCAGATTTGTCCAGCAGATGATCATCGATAGCAGCGGCGCCTCGGGGGCCCGCGTAGGCCTAGATCAGGCGATAGCCGACCTCATCACGCAGGCGCGCCCAACGGTCAAGATCACTGAGGTCGCTTTGGCCGCGGCAGGAGGGCTGGAGTGCACGCAGGCAGACGTGAAGGTGGCCTGTCCGTCCGGTCTTCCCACGTCAGAACCAACGCCCACTCCCGCGAAGCCGTAGCCGGCGGGTCAGCGTCAGCGGGGCCTATCTGGGCTGCCGCCTCCTGGCGTACCAGCCGCCTGCTGCGAGAGCGACCAGCGCCGCAGCCGCGAGTCCGGCCAGAGCTGGGTAGTTGGGGGCCGACGAATCGGAGACGTTCGGTAGCTCTGCCACGCCGCCAACGGCAAAAGGCGTGGTCGTGGCCGTCCAGGTCAGCTCGGGCGACTGGCAGTCGCCTAGGTCCAGCAGGAACGTTCCTTCGGCGCTGGTCTCGCTGGGGAATTGGCCTGTCACGCTGGTGGCCAGGGGGGGAAGTGTCGCTTCAAACTCGTCATCGACGATGGCGATGGTCTCCGAGGGGGGCCAAGTGAACGCGTCGTGCGTGTAGTCGCCGCAGGGGATGTCGGTGAACGTGAGGTTCAGCACTTCGTCGCCACCGGCAGATACGTCGAAGTCGACTTCCCCGCCGCCGGAGTGCGTTCCCGTGTAGGTGGCGCTGGGGATCGGCTGGGCCGAGGCATGCGGCATCGCTAGGAGGAGCCCCACCGCCGCAACCACAACGGCGAGGCCGAGGATGCGTATCGTTTTCATCCGCCTCACCCGCCTCTGTTAGGGGAGCTATTAACATAAACCTAAACAGTGTGGATGTCAAGAGGCCGTCTCCTGCAGGTTTCGTGGGGGATATTACGCGTTGTGCGCTCGGTGCTACTGGGGCGCTGCCGAAAGGACGGCCACCGCCTCGATCTCCTCGTAGGGGCTGGCGGAGGGGACGTTCTTACGGCTTTCCGCGGTCCTCATGTGCGCCTCGAGCGGCTTGGGTTTCCAGAAGGCCTAGCTGCTGGAGCTGTTCCCGGGCCTCTGCTATGGACTCTGGCAGGAACTTCGGCTTAAGGCCGTGCACGATGGTTACGACCTCCTCTGCCGAAGCTCCCTCCACCAGATGGCTTACGTAATGTACGGTTGCATATACCTCGAGCAGGTAGGCTGGCAGGTCCCCCAGCTTAGCCAACGCATCTTGAATTCGGCCCTGGTAGGGCGCTAGCGCGCTTGCCCAGCCTGGCTCCGCGTCGCACAATTTGGTTACGTGGAAGCCATATCCGGAAATGTCGGCCTGCATATCTATGAAGCCCATCAGGCGTAGCTTGAGAAGATCGTTGTCCAGCTGCCGAGAGTACGGCCCATAGTGGTGCATGCGGAACGTGTAGCCGAGCGGGATACCGTACGACTCCTGAAGAAAGTAGGCCAGCTTCTGCAACTTTATCTTGCCCACGTCTACCGACTGGGAAACCAGCTGGGAAACCAGCTGGTGAAGCACGGCGAAGTTCAGATCCTCGCCTCCGAAGAATGGCTCAGGCTGTTGTGGACTCATATTTCTCCCCCCGTTCACGCCATGTAGGTCTTGCAGGCGAGGGTAATCTCATCTTGTAGGCTGGTTTTGTCGCCCACGTCTGCGTACAGCCGTACTTGTCCTATTTCCGCCAGCCCTGCAAGGGCGTAGGAAGTCTTAGCAAACGATACCCACCGCCCCGCCTCAAGCTGTATCGGTATATCGACATCTTCGCGACGGTACCGCTCCGGGTGGTCGGTCGCTTGGTCCGCCCAAAGGCCGACGTCAGGGAAGCGAGTCTTCACGTGCTTAAGGAGGGGCCCGAAAGCTCGTCGGGCTTCCATTCTATCCGGATGCGGCAACGTAGAGAAGACCATCTTCGGGTGTCTCCTGTTTCTCACCATCCAGGCTGCATTGCGGCTGTCGGCGTCGGCCTTCTGTCGCGCCGTTGCCAGCACCTCGACATCGTCCCACCTGAGATAGTCTTCGATAGCGGCCGGACCTGGATACTTAGCGGTGTCATAGCGCTCTTCTAGAAGTTCGCCAATCAGATCTTCGAGGACGAGATCATAGGCACGTCTCACCTCGTGGAAGTAAACCTGCGTGAACATGAAGTACCGTGCCAGTACTAGGCCTTCCAGGCATTGGAAACCGCCCTCCTCAATCGCTAGCTTCATGCTTCCGGCTTCGTCGCTGTAAAGGGTGAGGCTGCGCACGATTCTGCTCAGGTCGTAGTTACCGTAGCCGACACCGCAATAGTGGCTGTCGCGAAGAAGGTAGTCCATCTTGTCCACGTCCCATGGGCTTGAGACGAGCTCGCCAAGAAAGCCAATGGGATGAGTCCCCCTGAGCAGATCCACTACCTTTTCCTTACTGATGTCGAAGTCCTTGAGGGTCCTGTCGATGATCTCTCCGATTACCGTACTCAGCACAATTTCCTGGCTGTAGTTCTCGTGGTCAAGTTTTTCGGGGAAGAACCGGGCCTGTCCAGCATGGGAGAACGGTGGGTGCCCCACGTCGTGCACCAAGCCAGCTACTCTGGCCAGCACAAAGATTCGGCGAGACTGCTCCTCAAACTCCTTGTCCGACCAGTTGAATTCCTCACACATCAAGTCTTTGCTGTTCTGGAGGATCCTCTGAGCAGCCTCCCCCGCCAGATGCATCACTCCAATCGAGTGCCCGAAGCGCGAGTGCTCCGCGCCGTGGTACACGTAGTACGTAAGCCCAAGCTGGCTGATGCGCCGCAGGCGCTGGAACTCCGGCGTGTCGATTATCTCCTTCTCGTGCGGGAACGGCTCAATGAATCCGTGTACCGGGTCGCGGAACTCCCCAACAGGCTGCAGCTGCGGATATCTACCTGCCACTGTTAATTACCTGTCATGTATTTTATATCGAACATGCGTTCGTTTGTCAAGGCCTTTTCGGATTTACTCCCACAATTTCCCCTGGGGCGACTCCGGCTGCTCCTTGGGCGGCAGGCCCAGGTGCTCGTAGGCGTGGCGAGTGGCTACGCGTCCGCGAGGGGTGCGCTGAAGGAAGCCCACCTGCATCAGATAGGGCTCGTAGACGTCCATGATGGTGTCGGCCTCCTCGGAGATGGAGGCGGCGATGGTCTCGATGCCCACCGGCCCGCCATCGAACTTGTCGATGATGGTGTGCAGGACCTTGTGGTCCACCTCGTCCAGGCCCAGCTCATCGATCTCCAGGCGGGACAGGGCCTCCTGTGCCACCTTCTCGGTAATGACGCCGTCGGCCATCACCTGGGCATAGTCGCGCACTCGCCTGAGGAGGCGGTTTGCCACCCGAGGCGTGCCGCGGGCGCGGCGGGCGATCTCCTGCGCCCCCTTGTCCTCGATGACGATGTGCAGGAGGGCGGCGTTGCGGCGGGCCAGGCCAGCGATGTCCTCCTGCTGGTAGAAGTCCAGTCGGTAGACGGCGCCGAAGCGATCGCGCAAGGGCGGGCTCAGCAGGGCGTAGCGGGTGGTGGCGCCTATGAGGGTGAAGGGCGGCACCGACAGGCGCACGCTTCTGGCTCCCGGGCCTTTGCCCAGGATGATGTCCAGGGCGAAGTCCTCCATGGCCGGGTAGAGGATCTCCTCAGCCGCCCGTGGCAGGCGATGGATCTCGTCGATGAACAGCACATCCTGCTGTTGCAGGTTGGTGAGGATGGCTGCCAGGTCGCCCGCCCGCTCGATGGCCGGGCCGGACGTGAGGCGAATGTTGACCCCCATCTCGTGGGCGATGATGTGGGCGAGGGTGGTCTTGCCCAGCCCCGGCGGCCCGTAGAGAAGGTGATGATCCAGGGCCTCGCCCCGCTTCTGGGCCGCCGCGACCGCGATGCGTAGGTTGTCCTTGATCTTGGCTTGGCCCACGAAGTCGCCCAGGCGCTTGGGGCGCAGGGTGGTATCGAGGGTAACATCCTCTTCTTGCTGCTTGCCAGAGGCGATGCGCTCGGCCATGTTCAGTACAGGGAGGTTCTCGCCAACCCTTGGCGTATTATAAGCCGAGAGTGGTCATTCGTCTACGCGCTTGCCCAGAAAAGGGCCGCTGGCCTGCTAAGGCTCGCTCAGGATCACGTGGACCTCGCCCGCGTCGGGGCGAGCGTTGTCGGGGCCGTCGGCCAGAAGGGCGCCGCCGATGATGTCGTCCCTGCCGTCGCCGTTGACATCGCCGCTGGCGACCGAGAAGCCCAACTCATCCTCGGGTTCGGCTCCAAGGATGGTCAGCACCTGTTGGCCAGGGACGCTCATCTGCTCTTGGCTCAAAGCCGCATCGACGGTGGCTGGCCACTGGGCTGAGCCCAGGAAGACGAGGACCTGCCCCGCCTTCTCGCGGGAGTTGGCCGCCGGCGCCCCGACCAGCAAGTCGGCCAGGCCGTCGCCGTTGACGTCGCCGCTGGCCAGGGAGTGACCGAAGAGGTAGTTTGGGTCGCTGCCGATAATGGTGACGTCCTGCGTCTGCTCGGCAATGTCAATGTTGTTGGGCAACTCCGCCGAGCCGAAAATGACATAGACCTCGCCGGCATTGTTGCGGCTGTTGCCCAGCCCGTCGGCGTTGCGGGCGCTAACGAGGATGTCATCCACCCCGTCGCCGTCGACATCAGCGGCAGCCAGGACGAAGCCCAGCCAGTCGCTGGCATCGGCGCCCCAGATGGACAGGAATCCCTCGTCATCGGCCAGGTCAACGGTTCCCTTCAGCTCAGACGAGCCGAAGATGACGTAGGCCACGCCTCCGTCGGCGCGCTGGCCGTCGGGGCCGTCTGCCATGTGCGTCCCCAGGAGGATGTCGTCGATGCCGTCGCCGTTGACATCGCCGCTGGCGGCGAAGTTGGCGAGAAAGTCCTCGCCCTTAGCGCCAAGGATGGTGAGGTCATGCTGATCCTGGCCCACATCGATCGTTCCCGTGAGCTCGGGCGAGCCGAGCACGACGTAGGCCTCGCCGGCACCGCTACGGGCGTCGTCCGGGCCGTCGGCGCCCGGTGCGGCAAGAATGATATCATCGACACCATCGCCGTTGACGTCACCGGCCGCAAGGGCGTAGCCCAGGTAGCCGCTTGCCTTGGCCCCCCGGACGGTGACGTCCTGCTCGCCGAGCGCCGTATCCACCGTGCCGCTCAGGTCAGGCGATCCGAAGATCACGTAGGCTTCGCCTATATTGATGAGGCCGCTTTCGATCCCGCCTGCGAGGCCGCCGGCGAAGCGAGCGCCGACCAGGATGTCATCGATGCCGTCGCCGTTGACATCGCCGCTCGCTACCACAAAGCCGAGGTTGTCCCCAGCTTCGGTGCCTATCACGGTGAAGTCCTGTTGACCCTCGGCGAT
>Ga0315553_10003663_pt1 | contig 11856 bp, 14 predicted proteins | sample SalMarSW160140MG_FD_203099 | JGI IMG/M metagenome (GOLD analysis project Ga0315553, IMG submission 203099) | Salt marsh sediment microbial communities from the Plum Island Ecosystem LTER, Massachusetts, United States - Salt Marsh Sediment SW1601-40 ... | reverse complement strand
CTATCATTAGCAAATAATGCAGAAAGACTCCAAAATGAGTTGCCATGGTTCTATTTGCGCAAAAGATGAAGAAAAAAGTAGGCGCCGTCTTGACAAAGCTCTTAAGTCAATTCTCGGAAGTTACTCTTGAGACATGCTATGGTAAATGTAGACCATGGTTGTCTGGTGACGACGAATGTCTGAAGATGGTGAATTCCGGGAGGTATTTCCCGATCTCAGTAAGGAACTTGAAGAGAAATCCACGAAGACGTTCAAGATAGATGGTGTCCGGACAATGGCGGAGGAAACAGAATCTAAGGGAGAAGCAAAGACATTCACACCGGATGTCGTTGACTATATCCGACGATGTGACACGGTGTCACAGGCTTTTGAAATCGTTGATTATCTGATGAAACGAAATGAGATCAACGCAGCTCAAGCTAGAGAGATAAAAAGCCAGATTAAAGCGGATGGTCTTAGAAGCTTTGGCTCAAAGAAGGAAAAGGATCACTACCTCCACCACGGAATTGGTGAGGATTAGTAAAAGAGCGCCCCACAGGGGCTTAGACTTTCATCAGTTTTACATCTTTATTAGAAGCAGCAATGTAACTAAAGGACACTAGGGGCTGTGTCTAACCCGCAGCTTGCCAGGAGGGGAGAATTTGACGAAGAAAGTAAAGCTAAGTAGGAAACTTTCGAAGATTGTTCATGAGGCGGTTTTGGAGGGATTAGAAATCTATGATATGCACAAGTGGAAACTAGCATGCAAAGGGTTTGCACCCATCCACTATGTGAGTAGTACTAGAAAGTCATGGCTTGAAAAGAATCGATATCGGATTGAGGCGGCCAGGGAGATTGTAGATTTTGTGGGTAAGTGGGTTATTCACTTTCGTAAAAGGAAGAACTACGAGAACTATACTGTTGCAACATTGAGGCAAGAGGTTATTCTTGTTATCAGGAAAGCCCAGCAGAAGATTAGGACTGAGAAAGGAATTCTGAACAGTGTGAAGCTGAACGGCTTCAAGACACTCGTTAAGTGGGCGGATGATCCAAAAGAACTTGAGAAAGGACCCTACAAAGGGAGTGAAACATTACCAAAGAAGTCTAAATAGATATCAATTGGATTTCTCTAGTCTGCCTAACCGGTAAACTAACTTCCTAAGATAATTCGTATTTTCCCATTTCTGAACCTCAGTACCCGGATTAGTTTTCTCAAGAGCGTATTGAGCCAAGACTCTGAGTAGATCTCCCTTGAACCCCACAACCCCATGTATCTTATGTCCACATTTTGTAAATGCTTTCACAGTTTCAGCTGCACAAGGGATTCTAATCAGGTAATCAGACTCCGGTCCATGGAACGCAACTGTAGGCGTCTGTAGCATCGATAGAACATCCTTTCCCAGAGCAGCTGAGTATCGTTTTCCTATGGCAAGGTAGATGAGATTAAATCCATTGTTGGTTAGATTGGTAAAAGATGTCTGTAGCTTCAATTCATTGGATCGTTTCCGGACCTCTGCCATCTTCATTGTCGTGAAGCTACAGTCGTACGGAGGGATTAAGTCATCTTCTTGTTTAATCCCGAATCCTGCAGAAATGATGACTAACTGAACCTCAACATTAGGGATTGTTCTAAGTAGGTCGACTGCCTTGACAAGTTCTAAACTCTGAGGGCCTGTGTACATGTCACGAGCTGGAACGCTATGTTTTGAGAATCGCTGAACCCACTTGTCAATTCCAGAGTTCGAATTGATATCCTGACATTTCGGTTGCTTTGGACTATTGTAGAGTTTTCTCTTACCACAACTTCCTACGACTAAAACCCTCACTACAACTTCCTCAAAATAATAGAAAGTATCACTGTTCTTAAACACCGAGAACTGAGATGAGGAGCGTATGACATTGATTAGCTTGGCTTGTAGATGCCCTTATCACGGGCCCAAGAGATTGTTTCAGGATCACAACGCTTGAGTTCACGTTCTGGGAAGCCGCTGAGAAGGGTCCAACCAATATCAAGAGTCTGTTCAAAGGAGCGATCTTCGAACTCACCTTGGTTGATGAATTCAGCCTCGAATCGGTCAGCAAACTTCAGATACTTCTGATCTCTGTCTGTTAGCGCCTCAGAACCGACTACTGCAACAAGGTCTCGAAGGTCACGACCTTCAGAGTAGGCGTAGTAGAGTTGTGCTTGTATTTCCTTGTGGTCAAACCGTGTCATTCCTTCACCAATTCCTTCTTTCATCAATCTGCTTAGAGATGGACCAGGATCAATTGGTGGGTAAATGCCTCGTCTGTGTAATCCTCTTCCAACAATAATCTGACCCTCAGTAATGTATCCTGTAAGGTCAGGAATGGGATGGGTCATATCATCCTGAGGCATTGATAGAATGGGCATCTGAGTGATTGTACCATTTCGCCCCTTGATACGGCCAGCTCGTTCATAGATCATACTGAGGTCTGTGTAAAGATAACCAGGATAGCCTCGTCGTCCAGGCACTTCAGACCTTGCTGCGCTAATCTCACGAAGTGCCTCAGCATAGTTGGTCATGTCTGTAAGGATAACAAGTACGTGCATATCGGCAGTATAAGCTAGATACTCAGCTGCTGTGAGTGCTGCGCGAGGGGTAATGATACGCTCAATTGCGGGATCATCAGCCAGATTCAGGAAGAGGGTTGTGTGTTCAAGAGCTCCTGTTTCTTCGAATGACTGCATGAAGTATTGTGCTTCAGTGGCTGTTATACCCATCGCAGCAAACACTATAGCAAAGTCACCTTCCTCACCAGGAATCTTAGCCTGTCTGACAATTTGTGCGGCAAGTCTATTATGAGGAAGACCAGAGCCTGAAAAGATAGGGAGTTTCTGTCCTCTGACAAGGGTGTTGAGTCCATCAATAGCAGATACACCAGTCTGAATCGGCTGTCTTGGATATTGTCGTGCATACGGGTTGATTGGTAATCCGTTAATGTCCCAATGGTCTTCAGCAGTCAAAGGGGGTCCTTTATCCAATGGATTTCCAGCACCATCGAGAACTCTCCCGAGAATCTCTGATGAAACTGGTATCTTTAGTGTTTCACCAGTGAATCGTACTGCAGTGACATACGCATCAAGACCACTTGTTCCCTCGAAAACTTGTATAACGGCACGGCCCTTGCCTGTTTCCAGAACGGTGCCTGTTAGTAACTCACCAGAAGGGGATCTGATTTTCACAACTTCGTTGTACGACACATCATGTGTATTCTCGACAACAAGTAGCGGACCACTAACATCAGAAACCGTTCTGTAAATGATTGAGGATTCTTTTGACATGGTAGAAATCACCGGGGTCTTTCAGTCAGTGCTTCGCTGTTTTAACCGAGTTTTAAGAGTTACGAAGTGCATCTACAACCACGCAGCAACATGGAAGAAGGCAAGAATTGGTGCCAGCATCAATGCTCGAACTATCAGTGATTTGCCCTTTCCAGTCATATCGTTTGCACTAGGTGTGAAGTAGAGAATAGCCCCCACTAACACGCAGATGGCGGCAACTGCATCCCCCAACCAGACTAATAGAGAAACTATCTCAGCGTCAGTCATCCCAACAAGGTGAAGCCAAGCGGTTGTTGCACTTTCAAGTGTGATTGTTTCAACTCCACTGAACTGGCCAAAAAGGTTGACTATAAGCGGCCCTCCAAAATAAAGCACGATTCCTAATATCACCAGACCTTTTGCTAGACCATCACTGAGGGTGGTTGCATAAATCATCATACCAAGTAGGACAAAAATCAGGTAGCCACGAATTGCTAGTGCAAAGAGAACATTGAGTATCTCACCAATCATACTGAACCAGTTCTCAGGCATCTGCAAATCAAATGGTGACTGAAGTAGTAGAAACACTAGACTGACCATGTGGCTCACAGAAGGAAGTTATTATGATTGGATATAATGACCACTCAAACGAGTTCCTGACTTAGAATCTGGAAGTCTTCTCTCATTGCGGATTTTACATCGGAAAATCTAAGCGCAGCTGCTGGATGATAGGTCATGAAGTATGTCCTGTCATTAACTTCATAGAACCTTCCGTGTGCTTCAGAAACCTTCCATGGTCCAACGAGAGAAGAGATTGCCACCCCACCTAAGAGAACAATGACTTGGGGATTGATTATCTCAATCTGCTGCTCAAGGTAGGGTCTGCAGGCACTTATTTCAGCTTGAATAGGAGTTCTATTTTTCGGAGGTCGTGACTTCAGAATTGATGTAATAAAGACTTTTTCTCTTGAGAGTCCAATCTCCTGAATCATTGAAGTAAGGAGTTCCCCGGATCGCCCAACAAACGGTCGACCAGACTCATCCTCTCTTGCACCGGGAGCTTCACCAATAAACATCACACGCGAACTAGTAGGACCTTCACCAGGGACTGCATTAGTTCGTGTTTTATGTAGGGAACAAAGTGTGCATTTTCGGATGATCTCATGCAATTCTTCAAGCTGCTTTCTGCGCGTCATGTCTAGCAACTAATTCACACATATGGCGATAAAGGCCACGCATTTGGAGTGTTACTATGCAGTTCCTTTGAACAACAGACCTGACTCGGACATCTCTTGAAATAGTGATTGAAACTCTCCATCCATCTTTTTCTCAATGGTGTCCATTGTTTCATCATACGACTCCCAAGGTGCGATTTTCATTCTGGCGATGTTGTCGAGACCACTAAGCTCCAAGATACTTCGAACTTGAACACCCATCTGTACTGCCTCTGTCATCTTTTTAGCAAAGTTGATGATTATTTTTAACATACGATAGGTCTTACCAATTGGACAATATGTATCAATCTCATGTAGCGCACTCTGAGTGAGAAAGTCTTCCTTAATCATCCGTGCAGCCTCTAGAATCGCACGTTCAGACTCTGGAAGTGCATCAGGTCCAACGAGTTGCACAATCTCTCTGAGTTCTTGATCCTTCTGTAAGAGAGCTAATGACTCCTTTACTAAATCAGGCCAGTCATCCCCCATGTTCGCTCTTTGCCATTTTTCAAGCGTACCAAAATACAGTGAGTAACTAGTTAGTGTGTTAATGGCTGGAAAGAATCTTCGAGCTGCGAGGTCCTTATCAAGCCCCCAAAACACTTTCACGATTCTTAGTGTTGCTTGGGTGACTGGTTCTGAAAAGTCACCTCCGGGAGGTGAGACTGCTCCACAGATTGTAATTGAGCCTAGTCGATTATCTGAACCAAGTGCCTTCACCCTGCCACCACGTTCATAAAACTGTGCCAGTCGTGAACCAAGATATGCAGGATATCCCTCTTCAGATGGAAGCTGACCCAGACGACCTGATATCTCACGTAATGCTTCAGCCCAACGAGATGTCGAATCAGCCATCAGAGCAACATCATAACCCTGATCTCGGAAGTATTCAGCCATTGTGACAGCCACGTAGATAGATGCCTCACGTGCTGCCACAGGCATGTTAGAGGTATTAGCAATAAGAACAGTTCGTTCCATCAATGGACGACCAGTTTTCGGGTCTTTTAGATGCGGCCACTCTTCAAGTGCCTCAGTCATCTCATTTCCTCGTTCACCACACCCAACATAAACAATGACTTGAGCGTCAGCCCACTTGGCAAACTGGTGTAGGGTGACTGTCTTTCCAGTTCCGAAACCACCGGGAATCGCACCTGTACCACCCTTTGCTAGAGGCATGAAAGTATCAATGACTCGCTGCCCGGTTATTAAGGGAGTGTCCATTCCAACACGATCTTTGAAGGGACGGCCAATTCTAACTGGGGTCCTCTGCAACATTATGACATCATGAATATCGCCATGTTGATTCTTTACTTTACAGATGGTTTCTGTGATTGTGTATTCACCCTTCTTAACAATCTCAACAATCTCACCCTCAACCTCGATAGGGATCAGAATTCTAGATGTGATAATACCAGTTTCAGGCACCTCACCGATGATATCACCAGGTTGAACATTGTCTCCAACTTTGGCGGTCGGATTGAATTCCCATTTCTTCTCCTTATTGAGACCCTCAACACTTAAGCCCCTTGTAATGAAGTCACCTGACAAAGCTCGTAATTCGGGTAGAGGTCTCTGAATGCCATCATAGATTGATCCTAGAAGACCTGGTCCGAGTTCTACTGAAAGTGAGTCGCCCGTGGCTGTTACTGGTTCACCAGGAGCAAGACCAGATGTTTCTTCATAGACCTGGGCTGTAAACTCCTTGTCTCCAACTTCAATGACTTCGCCAATCAGTTGTTCCTTTCCTACTCGTATAACTTCATACATACGAACAGCAGGTATGCCAGAGCACTCGACTACAGGTCCTGCGATGCTTTCAATACGCCCAGTTATTTTGGTCAAAGTTCACATCTCCGGATTTGTTTAGGACTAGATGTTTATCTCGATTCCAACAGCTCTGCGAATCAGCTCTTTTAGCACTGCTTCGTAGGTGCCAGTGGTTCCGTTTCTGTCTGGGATCAGCAATATAACTGGTAGGGGTGACTGGGATAAATCAACTATGGTTTCATCTACCTCAGCAGCCAAAGGTTCAGTAATTATTATGAGGCCCATAGCAGGATCTCTAAAATATTGATACAGGAAGTTACGAGTTTCTTCAGGCGTATCTGGTATGGCACATTCATTCACACCAACCAACCGAAACCCGGTGACCGTATCTCTATCGCCTATCACTGCTATTTTATTACTCGACATGAATACTACCACTGTCGTCGGACTTAGACTCATGCTTAGCTAGGCACTAAAAAGCATTTGGAATTGGCGTTAGAAGATATTTTCTAACTTGTGAATTGAGAGATGATGTCTTGTTCCTCAACTAAGGTCCAACAATACAAGCATTTCAGTTGAATTGGTTTTCGTGAAACGACTTCATACTTACTGTGGATTGGTTCACGTTCTTTGTTAGTTACACATCGCTGGTTTGGACACTTGAAAATGTCAGTGATTGTTTCAGGAAGCTGAACCCTTGTCTTCTTTATTATCTTCGAATTCTCAATCAAATTGATAGTAGCCTCTGGTGCAACAAGGGCAATACGTGCGACTTCTTGATCTTCTAAGAATCGATGTTCGACTTTGACGATGTCTTTCTTTTCAATTTTAGAGCTACTAATGTTCATTGCCAATGTTACAATATTACCGTTTTTTCCAGTGATTCCTAGTATCTTAAGGACTTCTAGAGCCTTTCCTGCCCTGATGTGATCAATTACAGTCCCATCGTGAATTTTGACAATCCTGATTTTCTCAGCCCCAACTTTCTCAGACATGTCCATCACTCGAAGGTCGTCTAGATATATCTCGGTTTTAGACCTTGTGTATGACTACAATCTTGACTGAAAGGCGAAGGTTGATATGGGTAGCTGAAGGAGCACTCCCAGAAGACGGTGATATGGTCTTGGTTCTAGAAGGTCTTGGTAAATCGCTCAACTCTGCTTTGAAGAAACTCTTCGGAGCTGGTGTGATAGACGAAGAGTTAGTGAAAGAATTGGTGAAAGATATCCAACGTGCGCTATTAGTAGCTGATGTGGATGTCAATCTTGTCATGGCGATAACCCAGAGAGTACAAGAGCAAGCTTTAGATGAAACCCTACCAAGAGGGGTTTCCCGTCGTGAACACATAGTTCGTGTAGTATGGGACACACTCGCATTTTTCCTTGGAGAGAAGCCTGTACCTCTAACAATCAAACCAGGAAAGCCCAATCTTGTCATGATGGTTGGTATTCAAGGGTCTGGTAAAACAACCACTATTGGAAAACTTGCACGATATTACCAAAAAAGAGGCATCAAAACGGGAGTAATCTGTGCAGACAACTTTAGACCCGGAGCATACAGTCAACTAAAGCAATTAGCCGAGAAATCGAACGTTCCTTTCTGGGGTGATGAAAATGAGAAAGACGCCACTAAATTGGCAAAGAATGGCGTTAAAGAGATGCAGAAGAAGGGAATTGAACTTATCCTCTTAGATACTTCAGGCAGGCATAAAGAGGAAACTGGACTCATCAAAGAGATGCGTGATATCTCAAAGGGTGTTAAACCTCAGGAGATTGTCCTAGTTATAGATGGTACTCTTGGTCAACAAGCAGGAGTACAAGCAGCAGCTTTCAAAAAAGCCACAGACATTGGATCAATTATAGTAACCAAACTTGATGGTAGTGCCAAAGGTGGTGGTGCACTCTCAGCTGTAGCAGCGACACAAGCACCTATCAAATTCATTGGTGTTGGAGAGGGAATGGACGCAATCGAACCATTTAATCCAACAAAGTTTGCTGGACGGCTTCTTGGTATGTCAGATATCCGAGGGCTAATTGACAAGGTGCAAGAAGCTCAGATTGAGGTCGAAGAAGATGCAGCTAAACGCATCATGAAGGGACAGTTCTCATTGAAAGACATGATGGCGCAGATGAAGCAGCTCAAAAAGATGGGACCCATTGGTAAAGTGATGGAGATGTTAGGCCTCCAGTACAAACTTCCTGAAGGCATGGCTGAGATTCAGGAGGAGAACATGAAACGATGGGAGATCATAATGAATTCGATGACCAAAGATGAGTTGGAAGAGCCTAAACTGATTAAATCATCAAGAATCAAGCGAATTGCAAAAGGCTCTGGAACCTCTCAGAAAGATGTCAGAGACCTTCTCAAGCAGCATGAGCAGATGAAGAAGATGATGAAGCAAATGGGTAAACAGCGTAGAGGTCGGAAAGGCGGCATTCCAGGTTTACCGGGTCTGCAAGGAATATGAACCCCTCATTCTAGAAAGTGATGTTCATGCGGCGCTTTTTCGTCACTTTCGATAGTATTCCAATAGACAAAACTTCTGTAAAGTCTGGACGGAATAGTCCTGAAGTAGTTACAGCCTGTCGGTGCGTCAATGTGGGATTGTTCGTGTCAGGAAGCCTTCGACAAGATGTAATTATATCCTTAGCAATTGGAACTGAAGAAGACCTGAAGGTAGTTTCATTTCCAGGAAACTCGCTGAAAAGGGTCTCACCAGACGAGAGGTCAATCTCATTTTTCCTTCTAAAAGCGATTGAAAAGGTTCAGATTCTCGAGCTCGGAGAGTCATTGATAATGAACAATGGAATTGAGTTAGCACGAGCATCACTTGACGGACTGCTTGACCTATGGGATCATGAGGTTATCCAAGTACCTTTAGTTAGTCCGGAACGGTTCATCCTCGAAACCAATTTTTCAGCCGACAGAAAGGAAAACACACCATGAAGAAAGCTTCATAATATCATCATTGTAATTTTTCAATAGAATCTATCTTTGAGTGTGTTTCTTTGCCTACCAATGTAACTCCTGAGTTTGATAAACAAAGGGTAATCTATGAGGAAACAGAAGATCTCGCTCAGCGGATAGTAGAACTAGAGAAACTCCTATCTCTTGCACCCAGACACAAAGGTGCAGAGAGAATGAGGGGGGATTATAGGAAAAAATTAGCTCTTCTCAAAGCCCAGTTAGAGAAAAAACGCGAACAAGATCGTACTCGTCGTGGCGGAGGCGGTTCAGAAGAGGGAGTTGTCCGAAAGGAAGGAGCTGGACAAATCTGTCTCATAGGTGTCACGAATAGTGGAAAGTCAACACTCATCAATGCAGTTACAAATGCAAATCTGGATGTTGGGAACTATCCTTTCACAACACCGATTCCAACACCAGCCATGTTGATTTTGGAAGACATCAATATTCAGCTAGTAGAACTCCCTGGAGTCTTCGATGGTAGTCACGAGGCAGGGATTGGTAGACAAGCTTTGGCAGTGGCTCGGAACTCTGACTGTATTGCTTTGGTTATAGACCTCTCTCAAGATATTGATTCACAGATGAATATTATACTGAAGGAGTTGGATGCAGCAAGGATTCGTCTCAACAAGGAAAAGTCTGCAGTCAGGATTGAAAGAGTGGGACTCGGAGGTCATATGATCTATGGAGCGCAAAATTATCAGGGGGATATTGAAGAGGTAAAAGAATACCTCGTAGCTCGAAAAATCACAAACATAATTGTCCGAATCCAAAAACCTGCAACCTTCGATCAATTAGTTGATGCCATGGATTCAAGTGTTGCATATGTCCGCGCATTGATTATCGCCACAAAGGGCGACTCAGAAGGGTCTGAAGCGAGATTCAAGGAACTAGAGGAGAAATACAAAGACCGGTTTGACATAGTTCCAATATCTGCAGAGAGAGACGAGAATCTGGATGGGATGAGCTGGTCATTCTACGAGCATCTTGACATACTAAGAGTCTATACAAAAATCCCAGGAAAACAAAGAGAGAACAGACCAATTGTGCTTCCCGAGGGTTCTATCGTGGAAGACGCTGCGCGAAAGGTTCACAAGGAATTATTCGTGGAGAGGTTTCGAGCTGCGGTTATAATCAGGGCTAATGATAAAATCAAAAGAAGAACCGTTGGCCTCAACTATCCTCTCCAGGATGGAGACATTTTGCAGCTAGCCCACAGGTAGGGAATGTTGTTGATAGAATTTCCAAACTTGGTCGTCATTCTTGTGGGTCCTGAGAATCCTGGAAATATTGGTTTTGTCACGAGAGCCTTGGCAAATTTTGGGGTGCATGAATTGAGAATAGTTGGAGAAGACCATCGTCAAGACCAGTTTGCACAGATGTTCTCAGTGCATGCTCATGACATTTTGGATAATGCAGGGGTCTATGATGATTTGGGTTCTGCTCTCGCGGATGTTGATTTAGCGTGGGCTGCAACTGCAAGAGCTGGAAAAAATCATAGTGTGACAAGAGCCCTAGTTCCTCTAACGGAATTACCCGACCCCAATTCCCTAGAAGGACGTACTGCTCTTGTCTTTGGAAGAGAGAGCACTGGATTATTCAATGAGGAAATGGAACTTTGTGATCTTGCATTTACAGTTCCAACCTCAAAGGAATATCCAAGTCTCAATCTTAGTCATGCTGTGTCGATTGTGCTCTATCATCTTTTTTCAAAATACGCTCCTGCGGAACCACGACAGCCCTCGGAAGCTAGAGCAGCAACATTTCAGGAACGACAGCAAGTGTACACGTTCTTTGATGATGTTGTGGACCGATTGAACCTGAAAGAACATAGAATACCGATTGCTAAACAGGTCTTTAGAAATCTTTTAGGAAGAGCCTACATGACCGGAAGAGAGGTTGCTACACTCACTGGTGTAGTGCGACGAATCAGTGAACTCATAAATGAGAGCAAGGACCTCGAAGATCAGAGTCCATAACCCATCTTGCGTTTAAGATCGGGGTCAATCTTGTCAAAGACTATCTTACAGGGTGTGGGCATCTTTGGCGCCGCTTTCTTCAGAGCTGTCATTGCTTGCTTCACGTGTCGCGGGTTCACTCGAATTGTAATCAAGGGCTGCCCAGGTCGAACTCGTGCAGCGATTCCTATTACCTTACCCCATGCTTTTCGCATACCATCCTGTACACGGTCTGCACCTGCCCCGGAGATCATTTTGTTCTCACGAAGGTAATGGTATGGTTTCACGCGCATTCTTAGGTGATAGTTCTGTCTACCTGCAGTCTTGGTCATATCCCTGTTAGAAGCAACACGTGCAGCCTCAAGGGCTTGATGACGAATCTGGCATCTCTCGAGACCAATCAGTGACAACTCTACCGCGAAGTCTCCGCTAGTGTTGCCCATGTCAAAGCTGGTCAATCGGCTAGCGGGCTGTCTGTGGATATACCGCGTTCTCACAAATGCGGGGCGATCACATTCTCTGTAGCAATGACCTGGACGTTTTCCCATAATAATCACCAATTGGTCTTTTGGCCTAGTATCTAACCAGAACTACTCGAAACCGCGGGGATTCCAATAAAAGGATTATGGACTGTCTATTGAATAGTTGGAGAAATCTGTTGTTTAGATTTCTTGCTTTCTAGACCTCAAGT
>Ga0315553_10003662_pt1 | contig 11858 bp, 13 predicted proteins | sample SalMarSW160140MG_FD_203099 | JGI IMG/M metagenome (GOLD analysis project Ga0315553, IMG submission 203099) | Salt marsh sediment microbial communities from the Plum Island Ecosystem LTER, Massachusetts, United States - Salt Marsh Sediment SW1601-40 ... | reverse complement strand
CGAGGAGGAGATCGCCATGTACGATAAGCCGCAGTTCGAGATTCCCGAGGCCGTACGCGAGCTCGCCGAGCGCAATGTGGAGCAGGCGCGGTCCGCCTACAATCAGTTCATGGATATGGCGCACAGGGTCCAGGAAACGCTGGCCAAGTCGCAAGGCGCCATGGCCTCTGGCGTCGTGGAGATGCAGACGCGGGTGGCCAAGTTCGCCGAGGAGAACATCGAGGCGAGCTTCGCCTTCGCCTCGGATTTGTCGCGCGCCCGTGATCTGAAGGAATATCTGGAGATCCAGCAGCGCTACGCTCAAAAGCAGATGCAAGCCTACGCTCAGCAGGCGCAGGAGCTGGGCAAGCTGATGACCGAGGCGGCCCAGAAGGCCCAGCCCAAGGCTTGAGGCCGCAGTTTGCTTAGGCGTTGCGATGGGACGCGCGGATTGCCCCCGTGAGCCGCCGGATCTCGGCCCGCGCTGCCGTTTTTCGCTTGACGATGCGCCCGCCGAGAGGGTTTTAAAGCGCGCCGGGTAGGCTACGCGCCTTGCGGGCCCGAAGCGTGCCGCCTTAGCTCAGTTGGTTAGAGCGCTAGATTGTGGATCTAGAGGTCCCCCGTTCAATTCGGGGAGGCGGTACCATTCCCAAAATCCTGATTGTGGCTGCCCAAGCAGCGCGAGGCGAACGTCTCTCCGACGCAGGTCACGATCGGCACCCCGGCCCACAGCGAATCGCTTGCCGTCGTGTGCGCGCCATAAGGCGCGGTGTCGAGCACCAGATCGGCGAGCTGCAGGCGGCCGAATCGCGATGTTCCCGCGCGCTTATGCCGACTTCAAAGACGGGCCAATCGCTGTCATCGCAGGATCGGAGCCGGCAAAGCCGTTACCCGCTGGGCACCGGAGAATGCCTGCCTGCGCGCTGAGGCAGCAACAGGATGGAGCCGACGATGACAGCGGCAAGAACGGCAGAGGCGATCGGGCGGCTCAAGGCCAGTCCGCCATGGGAGAGCGGCTTGTCGAGGAAATCGCCAACCGTGGCCCCGAGCGGCCGGGTCAGGATGAACGCGGCCCAGAACAACAGCACCGGTGATACGCTGGTCCAGAAATAAAGTGCAGCGACGAGCGCCAGTGCGGCGCTGAAAACGACCGCTCCCCCCTCGTAGCCGAGCGGGGTTGAATCGGCCATCCAATCACCGAGCGCGGTTCCCAGCGTTTGGGAGAGCGTGATGGCCGCCCAGTAGTAGGCTTCCACCTTTGGTGTGCCGACCGTCTCGACCGAGATCGAGCCGAGCGACCAGTACCACAGGCCGAGCACCGCCAGCAGACAAAGCAGCAGCACCGACGACCCGCCCGCGTAGCCGATACCCAGAGAGCGGTCGGCGAAGTCGGCCATCGTCGTGCCGAATGTGGTCGAGGCCACGATGGTGGCCCAGTAGAGGAAGGGATGAAATTTGCTTGCCACGATCTGGATGGCAACCAGCGCCACGAGCACAGCGAGAAAAAGGGCCGTTCCGGTCAGGTAGCCCCAGTTCAGCGTCATGGTGACGGTGTCGCCACCGGTCTCGCCGAGAGTCGTCGCGGCGATTTTGATGAACCAGAAGACGAGCGTGACCTCCGGGACCTTGCTGGCGCACGCCTCGGCTTTGGACGTCATCTGTCCTCCAATCTGACCGACCGAGCGTGCACCGCGAATGCGCCAGCTCATCTGGCTGCTCGTGCCCGGCTCTCGCGCCGGCGTCGGCCTTTTGGCTATGTCTCCCGCCTTACAGAAGCCTGACTTGGCCCGGTAGGGGACAATTTGACCGGGTCACGGGTGCCAAGTGAGAGCGCACGCCCGCTGAAGGGTCATGCTCTGCCATGAGGCCCGCTGCCGACGCATGCTTGCTGGTCGCGCACGAGCGCTCTCGCGGGCCTGCCGTATGTCGGGAGTGAGCCGCGATCAGGCTTCTGAGGTCAGTGGCCGCCCATCGTCGCGCAGGACGACGACATTCCATTGGAGGGCTGCTGCCCGGCTAGTCCAACTCGAATTGCTCTTTGTAGACGTTGGCCAGCGACGGGTCCTGGCGGGGTTTTTCGAGGATGCAGTTTCCGATCACGAGGGTTTCCATCTCGGTGCCCATGAAGCAGCGGAATGCGTCCTCCGGCGTGCACACGATCGGCTCGCCACGCACGTTGAAGCTGGTGTTGACCAGGACGGAGCAGCCCGTGCGTGCCTTGAAGGTCGAAAGCAGGGCGTGGTAGCGCGGGTTGGTCTCAGCATGCACGGTCTGCACGCGCGCGGAGTAATCGACGTGGGTTACGGCGGGGATATCGGAGCGCACCACGTTGAGCTTGTCGATGCCGAACAGGCCCTCCTCCTCCCCGGTCATGCTGCGGCGGCGGTTGCGCTTCACGTCGGCCACGAGCAGCATGTAGGGGCTGTCCTGGTCGAGCTCGAAATAGTCGGCCACGTCCTCGCGCAGCACCGAGGGGGCGAAGGGGCGGAAGCTCTCCCGGTACTTGATCTTGAGGTTCAGTCGCTTTTGCATCTCGAGGTTGCGCGCATCGCCGAGGATCGAGCGACCGCCGAGTGCGCGCGGTCCGAACTCCATGCGGCCCTGGAACCAGCCGACGGCGTGGCCCGCTTCAAGCGCATCACACGTGCGCTGGAAGAGCTGCGGCTCGTCGCCAACGGTGGCAAAATTGGCGCCCACACCCAGCAGCCGGCCTTCGATCTCGTCTTGGGAGAACGCCGGTCCCAGATAGGAGCCCTGCATCGCATCCATGGCTCCGTTCGTTTTGCGCGGCTTTCCCAGGTGCTGATGGTAGCCGGCAAGCGCCGCTCCGAGCGAGCCGCCCGCATCGCCCGCAGCCGGCTGCACCCAGATGTTCTTGAAAGCGCCGTCACGCAGCACCTTGCCGTTGGCGACGCAATTGAGCGCCACGCCTCCGGCAAGGCACAAGTTGTCGATTTGGTAGGTGCGCGCCAGGTCGCGTGTGATGCGCAGCATGATCTCCTCGGTGACCGCCTGCACGGAGGCGGCGAGATCCATGTGGCGCTGAGTGAGCGGGGTCTCGGGATCGCGCGGCGGCGCGCCGAAGAGATCGTGGAACTTGCGCGACGTCATGGTGAGGCCGGTGGCGTAGTTGAAATAGCTCTGATCGAGCCAGAAGGAGCCGTCGGGCTTGAGATCGACGACGTTGTCGAGGATCAGGTCGGCGTACTTGGGCGTGCCGTAGGGCGCAAGCCCCATGACTTTGTACTCGCCCGAGTTGACCTTGAATCCAGTGTAGTAGGTGAAGGCCGAGTAGAGCAGGCCGACGCTGTGCGGCCACTGGATCTCGCGCACGATTTCGAGCGCGTTTCCGCGACCGATGGCGACCGACGCCGTCGTCCATTCACCGACGCCGTCCATAGTGAGGACGACGGCCTCCGCAAAAGGCGAAGGGAAGAAGGCGGAGGCGGCATGGCTCTGATGGTGCTCGGCGAAGAGCAGCTTCTCCTCGACCTTGCCGCTTGGCGCGTAGGCCCGAAGCGCCTTCTCCAGGTTCGACTTCTGGAGCAGCTTCTCCTTGATCCACAAAGGGATCGCCATGCGGAACGAGGAGAAGCCCTGCGGGGCATTGGCGAGGTAGGTCTCGATCAATCGCTCGAACTTGACGAGCGGCTTTTCGAAGAAGACCACGTGATCGACGCCGTCGAGGTCGACACCGCTCGCCTGCAGGCAGTAGTGGATCGCCTCGGAAGGGAAGCCGGCGTCGTGCTTCTTGCGGGTAAAGCGCTCCTCTTGCGCGGCAGCAATGATGCGCCCGTCCTCAACGAGGGCGGCCGCGCTGTCATGATAGAAGGCGGAGATGCCCAAGAGCCGCATGGATCCTCTCCGCTCCTCGTCGTCTAGCTGGCGCTTCAGAACACTGTGTAGATGAATGGCGCCACCGCCGATCCCTGCGCCAGGATCAAGAGGCCGCCGAAGATCAGAAGCACAACCAGTATCGGCGCAAGCCACCACTTCTTGCGCGCCGACATGTAGGCGAGGAATTCGCGAGCCAGTGCTGCCATCGACACACTCCCCTAAGCTATTTGACGCCAGCGCGTCCCCACACTCAGAACTGGTTCGCCATCGAGTTCGTAGCCGGCCCAGCATTCGTACGCTCGATCCAATAGCTCGACGCCTCTGACCTGCGCCGCAGCCGCAACGGGTCATGCCAAATGCGAACCAGGAAGCCAGCCGGCACGAATACGAAGACGAAAAGCGCGAGCATCACCACGGGGTTCACGATCCGATGCAGCAATAGCCCGAGCTTGAACCATACGATGTTGAGCGGCTTCAGCAGACGCGGCGCGAGGAAGCTGATGCCTGCAAGGGAGACGGCCGCGGCGAGCGCCCACCACGGCGCCGCCGGATGGTGACGCCAGGCAAAGGCGAGCAGAAGCGCCACGCCCGCGAACACCAGTCCCGTGGAGCGCTCGGACGGCGGCTTGACCTTATCCGCCGCGAAGCTCTCGTGAAAATTGCCCGCCATTACGTCAACACCCTGCCGCGCAGCCTCGCTCGCAAGCGCCTCGCTCGGTGGCCAGTCTTGGCCTTAAGCAACGAGGCTAAAGAGGATGCGATCCTTAGCACGGTATCGGCCGCACATCGGGGAGGCGCCGCTGGATTTCAACAGCTCAGACATTCTCGGCCTGGGCTTTACCTGGCGCGCGATTCGGGGGGGGCTTCCACGTCCTTGCCCACGATGGAGCGCGATCTTGATTGGGAGCTGCCTCTGGTGCGTGCCGAACGCGCCAAGACTGAGCCGGAAGAGGCAGGCTTACGCACGCGACTTCGCAGATTGGGAGCGCGTCTGTGGCGGCCTCAGCAAGGTCATGCCCCAGAGGATTTACCAAAGCCGCTAAGGGCATGCGAAGGGATTGGCCAGCTCACCCTGCCCATGACAAAGTGCGTTCATGGCAGATGATCCAACGTGCGCGAGGTGGAGATGAAGGTGAAGCGTCTGTGCGTGGCGTTCAGCATGAGTGTCCTGGCGGTGACGTCGGCGCGCGCCTACGAGGGCGCGGACAAAGACTTTGCCGCGTGCACCCAAGGCCAAGGCAAGGTGAGCAATGAGGCCGTGGTGGAGGCCTGCACGCGCCTGATCGACAATGCTGCGAAAGAAAACGAGATGGTCGGCTTCTTCTACGCGATGCGGGCCACGGCCAACGACGACAAGAAGTCGAACTGCCACGATGCGCACAAGGTGCTCGAGCTGACCGACGACCCGACCTTTGTGAACGGCGCAAAGACGCTGATCAAGGTCAATTGCTGACGGCCGAAGTCGCAGTGCCGCCCCTTGGCCGCGATCTACGACGCAGCGCTCTCGCAGCTATCACGCGCACGTGCCTTCAAGCTTGTGCAGGTCGGCGGTGTCCGTCCGGCCCTGGCTCTCCGTGACTTGCGATAGCGTGACGACGCCGACGGTCAGGCCGACCTGTGGCTCGGCCTTGTAGTAGACCGTCTGGCCGGGCTGAAGCGTGACGCGCGCCTTGTCGTTGCCGCCGCCGAGATTGACGGTGAGTTCTGTGTTTGCAACCGATACGGCGTGCGTTCCGGGATTGAGATCGCAGACCACAAAGCCGTTGGGAGTGCTAGAGGCGACGGACTTGCCGTCGACGATGTAGCTCGGCTGGATGGCGGCGCCCAGAGGTGAGTTGCTGCGGTAGAGCACGAGCCGCGACTTCTGCGGCACGATGCTGCCGGTGAGTACCTCTCTTCCAGTGGGGCCGCTTGAGGCGCAGCCGCACATCAGCGCAGCACTCAACACTGCGGAAATATGCAAACGAGACAAGAATTCCTCCAAACATGAATACGAGACGATGACGCGAGTATAGGTAGCGGCTTTCGTCAAGGATTAGATGACAAAGCTCCCGTATTGCTTTGGGGCCGGAAATCAAGAGGTTCCAGGCAATTCCACAGATGATCGCCAGCGCCTGTGCCCTGGCTGTCACAAGGGCACAGGGCGCGGCGCCTGATCGGGGCCGTTTAGGCGATTACGCCGACTGTCCTGAATCTGCGGGCTTGCCGAGCCGTCGCCCGTCGTCGCGCAGGACGATGTAGATCGCCGGGATCACCAGCACCGTCAGCAGCGTCGACGACGCCAAGCCGAACAACAGCGAGATGGCAAGGCCCTGGAAGATCGGGTCTGCCAGGATCACGGCCGCGCCGATCATCGCTGCCAGCGCCGTCAGCAGGATCGGCTTGAAGCGGATGGAGCCGGCCTCCAACAGCACCTCACGCAGCGAGGCGCCGCTGCCCCGCCGCGTCCTGATGAAATCGACGAGCAGGATCGAGTTGCGCACGATGATGCCGGCGAGCGCGATGAAGCCGATCATCGAGGTCGCGGTGAAGGCCGCATGGAACAGCCAGTGGCCGAACATGATGCCGATCAGCGTCAGCGGCACCGGCGTCAGGATGACGAGCGGCAGCGTGAAGGAGCGGAACTGGGCCACCACCAGCACGTAGATGCCTAAGAGCGCCACCATGAAGGCCGCGCCCATGTCGCGGAAGGTGACGTAGGTGACCTCCCATTCGCCGTCCCATAGCAGGACCGGCTTCGCCTGGCTCAATGGCTGCCCGTGCAACCTGATCTCGGGCTTGGGCAGGTTGCCCCAGTCGTGCTTGTCGATCAGATCGGCGACGGCCAGCATGCCGTAGATCGGCGCCTCGTACTGGCCCGCGAGCTCGCCCATCACCATTTCGGCCGCCCGTCCGTTGTGGCGGAAGATGGGGTAGGAGGCCTTCTCGCGCGTCACATGCACAACGTCGCCAAGCTCCACGATACCGCGCCCGCCGGGCAGCGCGTTGGCGGGCACCGGCGTCGACAGCGTCGACTCGTTGATGGTGAGGTCCTTTTTCGGCAGCTGCACCGCGATCTCGACGGGATAGCGGCCGCCGCCCTTGTGCGAGTAGCCGACCGGGGTGCCGCCGAGGTAGGCGGCAATGGTGTCGTAGACGTCCTGCTCCTGCACCTTGTGGAACTCGAGGTTGTCCTGGTCGATCTTGAAGCGCAGCCGCGGCGCCTGCTCGCGGAAGCTCACGTCGTCGTCGACGATGAACGGCACTTTGCGAAACATCTCGCGCACCTGGCGCGCAACCTCGCGGCGCTGCTTGCCGTCCTTGCCGTAGATCTCGGCAAGGAGCGTGGCGATGACGGGCGGTCCCGGGGGCACCTCGACGACCTTGACGGTCGTGCCTTCAGGCGCCGGCACCCCCTTGAGACGCTTGCGCACGTCGAGCGCGATCTGGTGGCTGGTGCGGTGGCGCTCGCCCTTGGGCGCGAGATTGACCTGCAAGTCGCCCTGTTGCGGCTCGTTGCGCAGGTAGTAGTGGCGCACCAGGCCGTTGAAGTTGAAGGGGGCGGCGGTGCCGGCGTAGGCCTGGATCGAGGAGAGCTCGGGAAGATCGGCAAGGCGGTGCGCCGCCGCGGCGAGCACGCGGTCGGTCTCCTCCAGGCTCGAGCCGCGCGGCAGGTCGACCACGACCTGCAGCTCCGACTTGTCGTCGAAGGGCAAGAGCTTGACGGTGACCGACTTGGTGGCGAACAGCCCCAGCGACAATAGCGTGGCGACGCCCACCAGAACGAGGAAGGTCAGCGCGGTTTTGCGCGAGGCTATGATCGGGCGTGCCACCACGACATAGGCGCGCCCGAGCCAGCCGCCTGCCGGCGCTTCGCTGTCGTGGCCGCCGGTTTTTCCCCCGAAGCGCAGCATCAGCCACGGCGTCACGATGACCGCCACGAAGAACGACAGGATCATCGCCGCCGAGGCATTGGCCGGAATGGGGCTCATGTAGGGGCCCATGAGACCCGACACGAACAGCATCGGCAGCAGCGCGGCCACCACCGTGAGCGTGGCGAAGATGGTCGGATTGCCGACCTCGGCCACGGCGGCGATGGCCGCATCGATGCCGATGGAGAAGATGAGCGCGAACAGGCTGACGCGGTTGATCGTGTAGCCGAGCAGCCAGGAGGCGAACAGTGTCAACAGGATCGTCGTGGGGATGACGACGAGCACGGTCGCGCCCTCGCGCCAGCCGATCGCCAGGCCGACGAGCAGCACGATGGAGATCGTCGCCAGACCGAGGTGGAACAACAGCTCGTTTGCCTTGTCGTTGGCGGTCTTGCCGTAGTTGCGCGTCACCAGCACGTCGACGTCGTCGGGAATAAGCGTGCCCTTGAGCTCGGCGAGCCGCTCCATGATGCGCTTGGACACGACCACGGCGTTGGCGCCGGCGCGCTTGGCGAGCGCGACGGTGACGGCAGGCGTGCGCTTGAGCGTGCCGTCCTTCGCCTTCATGAAGTTCCAGCCTTGCTCCTCGAGCGGCTTGGAGCCGACGACGACGTTGGCCACGTCGCGCACGTAGACGGGCCGGCCGTCGCGCGCGGTGAGCAAGAGCAGGCCCACGTCGGGTATGCCTTGCAGCGTCTGCCCGGCGGCCACGGCCATGCTCTTGTTGTTCTCGCGGATGCGGCCGGCCAGGAACTCGCGGTTGGCTTGCCGTACCTTATTGACGAGCTGGGTGAGCGTGATGCCGTAAAGCGACAGCTTCTCCGGGATCGGCTCCACGCGGATCTGATCGGGGCGTCCGCCGACGATGTAGGAGAGACCGATATTGTCGAGCTTGGCCATCTCCACCTGCAGGTTCTCGGCCATCTGGTAGAGGGCGTTGTCCTGATAGCGGTTGACGCCGGGCTTGGGCGCCAAGGTCAGCGTCACGATCGCCACGTCGTCGATCCCGCGCCCCACGATCAGCGGCTCTGGGATGCCGAGCGGGATGCGGTCGTAGTTGGCGCGCACCTTCTCGTGCACGCGCAGGATGGCGGTATCCTCCGGCGTGCCGACATAGAAGCGCGCGGTGACGACCACGCGGTCGTCTTGCGTATTGGAGTAGACGTGCTCGACGCCGTTGATGCCCTTGACGATGGTCTCCAGAGGTTCGGTGACGAGCTTGACCGCGTCCTCGGCTTTGAGACCGTTGGCGGTGACGAAGATGTCGACCATGGGCACGGAGATCTGCGGCTCCTCCTCGCGCGGAAGCGAGACGAGCGCGATCAGCCCGAGCGCGAGGCCGGCCAGCAGGAAAAGCGGGGTCAGCGGCGACTGGATGAAGGCGCGCGTGAGGAAGCCCGAGATGCCGAGACGCTTTTCCGGCGTCATGGCTGCACCAGCCTGTCACCGGTGGTGACGCCTGCCAGAATCTCGACCTCCTTTGGGCCGCCCGTATTCTTGACGTCCTGGCCGGTCTGCACGACGACGTCGGCATAGGTGCCATCCTTCCGCTTCAGCCGCACGTAGTCGAGCCCGAAGCGTTTGAACACGTAGGAGCGGGGCACGAGGAAGGTCTGGCGCTTGCCGGCCGAGATCCACACCAGCACGCGCTCGCCGACGAAGTAGCTGCCGAGACCCGGGACCTCGGCGTCGGCCAGAACCTGCCCGTTGTCGAGCTCCGGATACACTTGAACAATGTGCCCTTCTGCGAGCGGTTTGTCCCCGGAACCGAGGCCGCGTGCTCCGAGGCGAATGGGATCGCCGACTTTGATGAAGCGGGCATGCCTCTCGGGCAGTGCGAGCCGGAGCAGGTATTCGTTGGCTGCGATGGTGGCGATGGTTTCGCCAGCGAGCACGACGCTCCCTTCCGTGACGGGAACCTTGAGCACGCGGCCGGAGGTAGGGGCCAGCACCTCGCCCTCCTGGCTCTCGGTCTCGATGACGGAGCGGTCCGCGTGCGCCGATTTGAGCTCGTTTGCCGCCACGTCGTAGGCGGTCTGCGCCTGATCGAGGCGCGATTGCGAGGCAAAGCCGCGCTCCTGCAGCGTTTTCGCCCGCTTCAGCTCGGTCTTGGCGTTCTCCAGGCGCGATTCGTCGGCGACGATGCGCGCATCGAGCGCCTTGATGCGTAGCGCGAGCTTGGGATCGACGACGAGAGCCAGAAGCTGGCCCTGCTTGACCCAGTCGCCGTAGTCGACCTTCAATGAGACGATCGTGCCCGGCGTGCGGACGCGGGCGAGCGTCACGTTCTTGCTGCGCACGGTGGCATAGACGGACTTGAGGTCGTTGATCTCTTGCGGCTTCACCTCGAAGGTGGGGGCGGCGTCGGGCGTCCCGGCAGCGACGGCCGCCGTGCTCAGGCCCATGCCGAGGGCGCCCGCGCACAGCGGGGCCACCAAGAGGGCGAGCGACAAAACGAGGCGCGTTGCGCGACTTGCGGCCATTTCTGGGGCCTCCCTGGTTCCTCTGGCTCGGCCGCTTCTCCTAAGCGCGCCGAGGCTCTTGACACCTTATATAAGACGCATCTAAATTAGCAACCATGAATATTCAAGAGCTGAAATCGAACAGCGCGGAGGCCGAGGAGCTCCTGAAGGCGTTGGCCAACCACCACCGCCTGATGATCCTGTGCGAGCTCAAGGACGGCGAGCGCTCGGTCTCGGCGCTGGAGGACGTCGTTCCGCTGGCGCAGTCGGCGCTCTCCCAGCATCTGGCCAAGCTGCGCGAGGGCGGCTTCGTCACCACCCGGCGCGAGGCGCAGACCATCTACTATTCGCTGACGGATGCGCGTGTGGCGCGTCTGATCGAGGTTCTTCACGAGCTGTTCTGTGCTCCCCCGAAATCTCGAACCAAGAGGCAAAGCAAATGACCGTTGACCGCGCCGTGATGGCATTCGCAGGATGCATGATCCTTCTGAGCCTGGCTTTGAGCCAGGTCATGAGCCCCTACTGGCTCTGGTTCACCGCCTTCGTGGGCGCGAACCTCTTGCAGTCGGCATTCACCGGCTTCTGCCCGGCGGCGATCTTCTTGAAATGGCTCGGGGTCAAACCCGGCACCGCGTTCTGAGCCGCCAAGGCCCAACCCCCAACTTACGGAGACAAGACATGACAGCCGACTGGATCGGCATGACCAAGGATTTGCGCGCAGGCCTGCGCGACATGCGCTCAGGTGCGCCCGAGATCATGAAGGCGTTCGCCGACATCGCTCAGGCGGCGCTGCAAACCAAGGCGCTCGACACCAAAACCAAGGAGCTGATCGCGCTGGCGATCTCAGTCGCCGTGCGCTGCGACGACTGCATCGCCTTTCACGCCAAGGCGGCGGTGCATCAGGGCGCGACAAGCGACGAGGTGCTGGAGACGCTCGGCATGGCCATCTACATGGGCGCCGGGCCGTCGGCGATGTACGCCGCCCACGCGCTTGAGGCCTACAAACAGTTCGCGGAGGCCAAGAAGTCGGACGGCACAACGGCCCCGGCCCAGCACACGCCCACGCAATAGCGCTGCGACGCCAGCGTGAGCCAGCCCGCGCTCATATTGGCGCTGTTGCCGATGATGTCGGGCAGGGCCGTCTCGGCGAGCGTGCGGCCCGAGCGCTTCAGGCGCGCCTCCTTCAATGTCCACAGCCGGTAGAAGTGCGCAATCCGCGTCGCCGCGTCCTGCTGCTGAATAAATGCGAAATCGCGCGGGCCGAAGAGATCGGGGTCGATCGCGAGGACATCGAGCTCGGGATCGACGCACTCCATGTCGATGCCGACCGGGACCGGCGCCACTGCGAGCACGCTGGCGCCAGCCGCGTGGCTGAGCGACAGGTGCACGTCGTCGCGCCCGCGCACCACCGGCTTGCCGCCGCTCAGGCGCACCACCGGTTGATCCGGAAGCAGCGCCGCAATGAGCCGGTCGAGCTCGGATACCGCCACGCCGCGGCGGCCTGCGTCGGCGCCTTGCGCCACCGCGACCGCAAGCCCCGGAGGAGCGCCGGCAAGCTCCAGGCGATGGATCATCGCGCACCTCCCGCTGCGAGCGCGGGCTCCACCGCCGCCGGCAGCGCCACCTCGACCAGCGCCGCACGCGCCGCCGCCTTGCGCACCGACCGCGC
>Ga0315553_10003660_pt1 | contig 11866 bp, 8 predicted proteins | sample SalMarSW160140MG_FD_203099 | JGI IMG/M metagenome (GOLD analysis project Ga0315553, IMG submission 203099) | Salt marsh sediment microbial communities from the Plum Island Ecosystem LTER, Massachusetts, United States - Salt Marsh Sediment SW1601-40 ... | reverse complement strand
AAGCGATTCCTGGTCAAGGATAACGAAGATGTCGCAGAGATGGGCCTTTAGAAGTGTTACCCTCTATTTGCACCTAAAAGAAAAAACGTCTCGCAATGGTACTGCTAAAGCCTTTTGACCTGGGGCTCCCAGTATACATGTTATCTCCATTTTTACCCTCCGTAACATATCCGGAGAATCCAACTGGCCCCGACAAGATTGCGCATCACAAACTCAATTTATGGCCGGATCATAGAGTGATGTCTTTTCATTGTATGCATCCTGTTACCGGAGGGCCGATCATCACCCCGGAACCTGGCGTGAGAGCAAAAAGGATTAATAAAAAGAGGTCACCGTCTTCACTCTTGACGGATGAAGTCCCTCTATAACAAAGGCGGAACATATGGGATTTTATCTGTATCAATCGTCATGGGATTTCCATGAACACCGGGACCATCGTAGACGAATTGCTTCCCATTCGCTTTGGAGACGAATTTCGGGGTAAGCAGAATTATGCCAAAAAAAACCGGTTTATGGAACTAACCTCTTCACCCAGAGTTAATTCTATTTTCCCACCAAAGCCAATGGAGTTGCGATCGTCACCAATATAAGCCAGGAATTGGCCAAAGTCACGTTAATGGGAATTTGGGATCGTCTTTCTTATTACTCTTCTATTTCCGTGAATAAGGATCCGCGCACATAAAATCATAAAATGTAAATGGTCTTTCTATATTCTTAGAAACCAGGGGAGATTTGGTTGACTTTTGAGTAATCCCGGGTTTAGATACTCCTATCATCTATTTGAAGATCCCTGCAGCAAGCTGCAGGGAATCTCCCAAATGTAAGGAAGTTCTTATTGTAATTCGCTCGCTAACCCCGCAGCAACCTACGGGGAATGCGCTCGCTGTGCATTTTCAAGAAAAAAAACAATCACGAAGAAGGGAATCTTATCATGAGCGAAAGAAAATACGAGAAACTTGTCTATCAGTTCACGCCCGAATACAATGAGGCTGCTGCCGAAGGCGTAGGAACCGACTATGTCTATTCTCCCCAGGCATATTTCAGAGGGGCATCCCAGATACCCGGCTCAAAGTACAATGTGGGTTTTCAGATCTTCGTCAAGCCCTTTTTCCTGGACAGGACCCCACATATTCATCCGGTAGAGGAGTACCTGATCTTCCTTGGAGGTACCTTCCCCAATGTATTTGATTTCGACGCAGAAATATCGCTCTGCATGGGGGAAGAGATGGAGGAGTACATAATTACCCAGCCGACAATCGTCCGCATACCGCCCGGCGTAACGCACTGCCCCCTTAACTTTAAGCGCATTGATAAGCCCGTCTTCTTCCAGGCAGCATGTATGCAGGGCATGTTCGGCGGAATATACAACGGAAAGGAATTGTACTACAATGGCCCGGGCAACTGCGTATATGACGACAACAAGAAATGTGACACCTGCAAGAAATGTTTGGAGGACGATTGGGACAAATAGTCATTCCTTTCGAAATCAGGTTGCCCTAATATCGCGATAGTGATTGCTGCAAAGGATCTAAAAGGAGGCGGGAATGGGGAAAAAACAGGTAAATCGATTTCGGACAATACAACCCTGTCGGATGGGGTGTATGATTGCGATAGGCGTTGCCATCTGGGTCACTTCAACGGCGATGTCGGTCCGGGCACAGCCCTTCGCGGATCTCAAACCCTCCCTTGTCGACTACTCAAAGACGGACACCGAGCCGGTCAGGTCTTGTGAAACTATGAGTCGATTTAAGTCGAGTGACATAGTGCAGATAAAAGCTGTGGTTGCATCCGCGACTGATAAGGTTCCCGCATTCTGTAGAGTTTCGGGAATGCTTGATCCGGAAATTGCGTTTGAGGTAAGTCTTCCCGACCGGTGGAACGGCAGACTCTATATGATTGGAAATGGGGGTCATGCGGGTGAAGCCCTGGATGATCCCATGCGTGTTTCGCAGATAAACGAGGCATTAAAGACCGGTTTCGCCGTTGCTCAGACAAATACCGGGCACGACGCAAACAAGGAACCGGGTGCTTCCTTCGTTATGAGCAACCCACAAAAGGCAATCGACTATGCCTACCGCGCCGTACATCTGACGGCTATAACAGCCAAGAACATTATAATGGACTATTACGGCAAACCCATTGCCTATTCCTACTGGAACTCATGCTCCAACGGAGGCCGCCAGGGATTGATCGAAGCGCAGCGCTACCCTGAAGACTTCGATGGCATTGTTGTCAACGCGCCGTGGCTGGATCAGACGGGCTTCACGATCGGCGCGATGTGGAATCAGAAAGCTCTCAGCGAAGTGACGGTGACGTCTAATAAAATGGCCCTGGTAGCCGACAGGGTGATGACCAGGTGTGATGAGATTGACGGGTTAAAGGACGGGTTGATTGACGATCCGCGCAAATGCGATTTCGACCCTGCCCGGGACGTTCCGGTCTGCCGCGAAGATACAGACGGTCCGAATTGCCTTACCGCGGCCCAGGCGGCGGCAATTGCAAAGGTTTACAGCGGTCCGGTGAGTAACGGTAAATCCATATTTCCAGGTTTTATGCCGGGGAGCGAAGCTGTAATGCCGAACCTGTTTGGCGGCGGTTCCGGAAGCGGATGGATGAACGTCATCGTGAGTGCACAACCCGGTTTTAAGCCTGCCGATTTCAGCCTGGCTGAAGATACGATGCGTTATCTGGTGCACAAACCACCGAAGCCGGATTACGACTGCAGCACATTCGATTTTGACCGCGACATCCACATGCTGGACGAATGGGGCAAGCTGGCGGACGCGAAAAACCCTGATCTTTCGGGATTCCGAAAACTGGGCGGCAAGCTGATTATGACCTATGGATGGTCTGATTCGATCCTACAGCCGATGATGGGAGTGAATTATTACGAACAGGCGGTGGCTGAAAACGGTCCGGATACGACCGATTTCTTCCGGCTGTTTATGATACCGGGGATGGCTCATTGCGGCGGCGGAGTCTGTCCGGATCAACACGATCCCGTCACGGCCATCATCAACTGGGTGGAAAAAGGGAAAGCTCCGGAAAGGATTCTGGCTAAACAGGTAGTGGAAGGCGAAGTAGCACGTACGCGCCCCTTATGCCCCTACCCGAAAGTGCCGCGCTTTTCGGGGCAGGGGAGTATCGACAATGCAGCAAACTTTCAATGTGTAGAACCCTGAAATTGTTGGTTGACAAGAAGCTCCCTTATTTTACATCATCCCCGGTTTTATAACGTTTCGTTTCAGCATGATATCCATCGGGGCGATGAAATGGGTCCCCATCATCTTTAGCTTCTCGTTTTCACTCTGGGAGCAGGTTTTAATCAACTCAACCAACACTTCACCCGCCGTTGTTTTGTCCCAAAGCCATTCCTTCAAAGCTTTACTTGATAAATCCTCTTGCCCTGGTTGCGCTGTGACAGCTTCAACATAATAGCCCTTCAGGTCTTCAACCGCCAGTTTCAATGAGACTGACGGATCAACATCCTGAAGCGGGTTGTCCGGTTCTGCTCCTTTGACGTAGGCGTAGATATATTCTCCCAAAAGGTCGATATCAATACCGCTACCCCCAAGTGTTGTTCGACCTCGCTTTTTCAAGGCAATATCATACCAGGGACGCATCGCCTGAATCTCTCTTAGAAAACTGGTCTTAAGTGGATCAGAATCATCCGTCGCCTGATTATCAAACCTTACCGGGCAGGACAAAACGGCTACGTCCTCATCCGATTCGGGCGCGTCAAGAGGGTAGTCATCCAATATAACCGGACCATCGGGCCTTTCAAGCAACTGCAGGAGAGTTATCAGTACTTTTTTCTGAAAATCAGCGTCGTTGGGCGCCCCTAAGGGTCTCCCAAGTTCAAATGAGACCCATAAGGACCTGGGAGGTTTTATCCTCTCAGAATGGGGTCGAATCAGGCTAATACATGCCGTTGAAATCCCATGTTCTTCTATCAAATAACCAAGAACGCCACCTGCGTTCGTGCAGCCCGGTCAGACAGGAAATAAGAGGACCGCATCGACATTGTCTTTCTTGAGTAAATCACTGAGTTCCGAGGCGACGGTTTCATTTTCCGGCATGGTGAGGGGAGTTCCAAATGAGTAATGATAATCGGCCACACTGCCGATCACACCTTCGTCCGCCAGCTCTCTCAGTCGGTCAAGGGGAAATACCACGTTCCAGTCTCTTTGGTAGCCGGTTCGGTCGAAACTGGCCGCTCCGTGAGACATCACTACTTCGCCATCCCGCGTGTCTCCCGGGATAACCCTATAATAATCAGGTTGGCCCATTTGAAAGGGACGATCCCCTCGTTTGTGTAAGCCCGCTGTTGTGATAAGGGCCACTCTACGCTGGTTCAACGGTGGTCCTTCAACCCAGGGACGGCTTTCAAACGTTGGGCCTTCCATGCCCATTAAGATCTTCTGATCAATCTCCGGTAAATCGGCCATTCTAACCATATCTATTTGCTCCTAGTGCCTTGTATCATATGTTCACAAATCAAGTAAAAGATGAGGCATGAACTATTCCCTCAAGACGATATCTCAGAAAGAAATTCCACTGAATCCCACAGTGATCTGAACTTTGAGGGTTTACGCCCAGAACCTATGGCAAAATGCATAGTTCGCATGGAAAAAATGGCCTCTCAAACCCTTAAAGTTCAGATCACCGCCACTGGCCCCTATAGATATCGTCTTGAGGGAATAGTCCGTGCCTTATTACACATTACAACAATCGAGTGTTCCATCAGGAACCCTGAATATTAGTCTCAGGAATGATGATACGAGGCACTAGCAAACACTGCCCGAGTATCATCAAAGCGTCACTGATATCACCACCTAACCTTCCCATGGACTATAGACTTCAGCTTCACAATTTGGATCCCCTTGTTCTATTTTTTATTCTTTTTTGCGATGTATTTGGGCCGCCCGCCCTTTGCCAGCTTTTTCGGACGAACGGATGCTTCCTGGGTAATACTCACATCGATGAAGATGAACGGTTTTCCGACCCGTTTTATGTCCAACGGACAATGCATTGTTTCTTTGGGAACAAAGATGTAACAGGGATAATCTATCTTTATGATTTCATCGCCGAGTGTAAATTCAACGTCGGCATCAAAGTCGGCGAAGTTTCTGGATTCCCCGATGAGGTAGATCCACTGGTCGAAGGGGTGTTTGTGAGTCGGGTTGCCCAGCGAATCAGGTTTAGTGATACGAGCGAATCCCATCGCCAGGGCAGATTCCGGGATATCCATGGGGCCCAGCCCGGTAATCATCGGCTCCTTGATTGTGTCGTGTATAGATTTCCAGGGTTTTAACTCAACGACGTTCGGTTCACGTAAAACGTTCTTTAATTTATCCATGCCTGCCATAAGTTTCTCCTTTGATTTGATTTGATGAGAACTAGCTTTTTTGGTGAAGAATCATAGTAGAATGGAGATTGTGTGTCAATAATCCTAGAGCAGAAGGAATTCAGACGCTGAAGCACGAACTTGCTACAGGCGAAAACCTCTGGCTATTTGTTAGTGTCGTGTCCCAGAAATACCTTCCATAATTTTAACCGGTTCTATGACACGTTGGGGGCATGGGGGTCTCTTTTCAGTTTCACCACCATCTATCCAGAGGTCGTGGAACGGCACCATAATTTTGCATATTATGAAGCAGCCCCACGAACAATGTACCCACAGCGACGGGCATTCCTTGTGCCTGTCCACCGAACGTTGTCCTCTTTGGGGGCGGTAACAGGCTTGGGCGTCTTTTGGGTGGTGGAACTGAAAAGAGACCCCCATGCCCCCTTTGAATCTGTGCAGCAGATACTTATTATTCAAGTTAATTCTGAGACACGACACTCAAGTATGACCTGATACCGGTGGTCTCTATCCGACGTCAACTGATTGTTGCCGGAAGGCTTTGAATAAATGATCGTTTTGCGTTGGTTTGTGCTTCATTTTCGCAACACATCTCGGAGCCGTCTCTATATAGAAAAGCGAGATGAACGCAATAAGAATACCGGAAAGCGCAGCCATCCACATGGGAGCGAATAGATTGAATAAATCACTCAACTTACCTGCGATAGCCGGCATAAGAGCAGCGCCCAAAATCTCGCCGATGGCTGTGGGTATAGCGACCGCTGTTCCCGAGATCCTAGGAGGAACCGATTCTGCCGGCAGCGTTGACAGGTACATGGGGTACATGCCGCCCCCAAATAGGCCATAGAAAAAGAAAAGTGTTCCAAAAGCAAGGGCGGAAGTCCCAACCGGAACCATGGCCACTGAAATACCGAAAACCGAACATAGTAAGGCGGTAAGAATCAGGGCCTTTTTGCGTCCGATGATGTCGGATATGGAACCCCAAAAAAACTGACCTATAAATCCGCCTACACCGGAAGCCGATATAATGTAGCCAATATGCAACATGTTAAATTGATGAACATCGACGAGAAAAGAAGATGCAAACGCGGTAAATACAAAGAGCCATCCCATGACGGGGATGCTGTTAATAGAAGAAAGGAGCACATTCCTGTATTTGAGGGGATCCCATACTGTCACCCCATCCTCTTTCTTTGTTTCCTCCTTCTTCCGGCCTGCCTTTCGCGTCCGAATGGCTTCAGCGACCGACGGTGCTTCACGCATCATGAACATCAGAAGGAAGCCGATCAGGATGGCTGGGGCGGAAACCACATAGAATACAGGACGCCAGGATCCGCTGAATGCGGCCATAAGCTTACCCGCGGCATATGAACCGAGGCCAAGGCCAATAAGCATGAAGCATCCGGTGACTAATCCGGCATGCATCGCTCTTCGCTCCGGTGGTGCTTCTTCCGATATCGTACCCATGGACAAAGGGTATGGCCCGCCTTCAAAAAGCCCGAGAAATCCACGGATCGCTAACAGCTGACCGATAGTGTGTGCAAACCCGGTTACCCATGAAAATACGCCCGACAGAATGGTACAAAGGACGATGACCGGACGGCGACCATAGCGATCTCCGATTGTTGCGAAGATAAAGGTGCCGAAAGCCCAGGTTAATCCATTGATCGCTACAACCAGACTCATCTGAAAATAAGTAAAACCCAAATCTTCTTTAATCACAGGCAAGATAACATTGATGACGACCCGCTGAATCCCGATGAAACCAAACATTAAGCAAAACAGGAGCGTTAGTCTCTGGTAATATTTCATGGTCTCCTCCACTCTTGTCCAAAATAGGTTTTGAGGAATACAACTTTCGGCGAAAAAGCTGTCACTGAGAACTGAATAGCAACCCCGGTCGATTTTCAGTCTACATTCTTATGATTGCTTTGAGAAATTCCCCTTTCTGGGCTGCCTCTATCGCTTCATTTATCTTGTCAAGCGGGTATTCCGCCTGTACTAGCTTGTCTACGGGAAACTGTCCTGTTCTGTAGAGTTCGATATATTTAGGAATGTCGTATTGAGGCTTCAATGTCCCTATTATCGATCCCATGATTGTTTTTTCTCCAACCAGTTGCACGGGGTCTATAGATGCCTTTTCTCCGAAAGGTACCGCTCCAACTACGACCGATGTTCCTCCTGGTTTCAATGCATCCAGGCTCTGTGATATTGTTTCGCCCTTCCCGATTGCTTCGATGGCGAAATCTACTCCGCCATCAGAAATATCTCGGACACTATCGACCACATTATCTTTGGACCCGTTAATAGTGTGAGTAGCGCCGAACTCTTTGGCAAAATTCAGCTTATGTTCAAGGACATCTACAGCTATTATTTTCGTGGCCCCTGATAATTTAGCAGCCATGATAGCGCCCATACCAACAACACCACAGCCTAACACAGCTACCTCTGCTGCCGGCCATACCTTTGCCCTGTTGAAAACCGCTCCTATCCCTGAAGCGGCACCGCAGCACAAAGCAGTTAATTTGGTTACATCTAAATCCTGAGGTACTTTAATTAAAAAGTCCTGGTGTGTAATAGAGTACTCTGCAAAGGAAGACTGGCAAAAGTAGCTGTGAATCGTTTCATTTCCTTTTTTCAGTCTGGTGGTATTATCCCGCATGGTTCCCCCGAACATCAAAAAACCGTTCATAATACAGGCACCATAATATCCCTTTGCGCAGTTGGGACACTCTCCACAATAGACCAAGGCATTAGATATTACTTTATCTCCCTGTTTTAGACCGGTCACCCCGATGCCGACTTCTTCTACCACTCCGACGCCCTCATGTCCCAGAACAACGGGCAAGGGTGGTGGGAAACCACCATGAAAAACAGAGATATCAGTGTGACATAGTCCTACAGCCGAAATTTTTACCTTAACTTCCCCGGCTTGAGGCTTCGCAATTTCTATATCCTCTATGGTCAAAGGCTTTCCGTATTCCCGCATGACTGCAGCTTTCATTATTTTATCCTCCTTCTTTTTTTGATTTGCGATAAATAATTGACAACTACTTGTTATATCTTATAAATTTAGAATCTTGTTGAGGATGAGAAGTGTGTCAAGATTATATTATACATGCCATGTTGTGGATGATGCCTTATTGGTAGATGAGTTAAAAATCCAAGTGTTAAGCTGACAGTTGTTTACCCAGTTATTGTCGATCAGGTGCTCGGGAATGATAAAATTTATATGAATTTGTTGTATCCATCCCGCATGTCCCGCTTAAGGGCGCGGCATACCGTGCCCCTACTTACGCCGGACGCGGGTTGATTTCTTTAACGTCCCGATCCGATCGTCCAGCCGTTGCCCAGCCCATACGGCAGGGTAACGAATGGCAACGCCTCAACGTGTTGGATCAGGCCGTTTCGGATCCCGAATGTTTCCATCGTCACGAGATTCAGCAGCATTCCCGGTGGTGCATCGGGCGCGCCCCGGCGAGTGCCGTCGTGAACGAACAAAGGAAAGGTGGCGACTATTCCTTTCTGCTCGTCGATAATCAGGGCACGGCGTGGCCGGATACGCGTCATATGGGCAAAAGTCTTTTCGTTGATCTGTTCTTCGCATGTCAGCATGCTGAATCGAAGCATCTCACGCCCCATTTCCGTGTCGGCTGTAGGTATAAAGGGAGCCGGCATCATGCGACCACCCGGGGGTGGATTATTTACGGTTTGATATCCGTTTTCATGTCGCACGCAATCGTCGGAAAAAGCCCCGATCTTCCCGTTGTCCCCTTCCAGAGCGTCAAAATAGGAATTAGCCACCCTGATTAGAAGCTCCCGGGAGCGTCGCTCTTCAGGCGGAACATCAGTAGTCAGAACAGGTACGGGGGTAGTCAGAAGCGGGATCGCGGCCTTATCGATCTCGCGATCGTACAGGTGTTCGATCTCCTGGATTTTCCCCCGATCCACTTTCAGGCGTACGGCGACCAGCGCATCACGGCCACCGATCTTCAGCCTGGCCTGCTGGGCGACCTGGCCGGCAACCGGATCGGCAACATATATTTTGAAGTCGGTGGGTTCCGTTTTAAATCGCCATAGAACACCTTCGCCGACTTCCATAACGCCGGTGTTTTCAGTCATCCGCACGTCCATGGCCAGTGGCGGTACCGCCTCAGGATCGTGCTTGAAGATCGCGTTCATATACCCGTCGATAATGCCAATCAGGCATTGCCTGTCGCACTCCTTAATACTACCCGGATCCCATTCAGGCTCTGCGACTGATAACGGCTGTTCCCAGCCGTTTGTGATCCCGTGATCGGCCACGTATCCAATCGCTTCGATATCGTGAATCTTACCGTCGCGGATCTTGAAGATATGCGCGGCTGGCAGATCGAACGGTCCGTAATCGTTGGCCCGTTCGGTGACTCCCGGCACCCCGATAATCTTCATTACCTTGGGCTCGCCGTCATGGCGGAATATGGAAAAGGCGAATACCAGCCCCTTTTCTTCATCAATGGCGAAAACGCGCCGGTCCGTGATGTCGGTGATATAGCTCATGACACCCGTGTCGAGCTGGTCGCTGCACGACATCTTCCTGAAAGTTGAGAAGTCGTCGTTTGCAGCTTCCTCGGGTCTCTGCGTCTGATCGTTGGCGGATATGCCCCCGTTCTCCCTGCGCTGGCACTCATCGGCAAAGGGAGCAACCTTCCCGTTGTCCTGGACGATTGCCTCATAATAGGAATTGGCAATCTCCCGCATCTTTTCGCGCGGAACCCGCTCCAATTTGGGTTGCCGCTCAAGCAATGCCGGGCGCACTTTGGACATATTTGGATTCAGGGGCGTCCCTTCTTCATTGTGAATCACAAGATGATCGATCTCCTTAATTTGGTGATCCACAACCTTCAGCCGTATAGCGGCGATGGTCGGTTTTTCATTCTCTTCAATCACTCCCATAAACGCGACTTCTCCGGCATCAGCATCGCCTACGATGATTTTGAAATCGGTCGGTCCGCCGGTGGCTGTTTTCCAGAGGCCCTCGCCGATGGGAATTTTTTCGGTGTTTTCCACCAACATCACATCGTCGGCTAGCGGAGCGCCGGAAGGATCGTTATTAGCCAGGGCGGCAAGGTACTGGTCCATCTTATCGGCCAGACATTTGCGGGTGCAGCTCCAGCCGTCGGAGGCCTGGTAGGGCATGCCGAGGGAAGCCATTGCTTCAATCTCGTGAATTTCCCCGTTCCTGATCTTGTATATATGGGCCGCCCCTACGTTGAATTGTCCCCACTCATTGTCGCGTTCGGTAACTCCGGGCACGTTTACAATCGGCAGGGGATCCGGCTCGCCGCCATGATTGAACATGGAAAAGATCATGACCAGTCCCATTTCCTCATCTACGGCAGCCACGCGTCGTTGGTTGATGTCTGTGATATAACCCATGACCCCGGTGCTGAGCTGTTCTCCGCATTTCATGCGTCCGAACATGGCAATGGATCCAATGGTAGCTTCGGCACCCTCGGGAAGAGGGGCCTGGTTATTGGCCGAGGCCATACCGCCTTCATGCCGCTGGCATTCATCGGCAAACGGCGCGACATTGCCGTCATTCTGCTCGATGGCATCGTAATAGGCAAGAGACGCTTTCACCATCTCATCTCGGGAAACTTTTTCGGAATCCGGCAGCGGTTCAATCAGGCCCGGACGTGGCGTAATCAGGCCTTCCGGCATCGGATCGCTGATTGTCCGCCATATCATATGATCGATCTCGGTAATTTCGCCATCTTCCAGTTTCAATCGGACTCCCAATTGAATCGGCTTGTCATTTTCCTGATGAAGGCCCATAAATCCAATTTGCCCTAAAACGGGATCGGCGACATAGATTTTGTAATCCGTCGTTGCGCCCCCGGTTGAGGTTTCCCACAGTCCCTTGCCTATGGGTATGACCTCGGTGTTTTCCACAAGTTTTACATCGGCTGCAAGTGGAATTCCGGCAGGATCGTGCTTTACCAAGGCTGCGAGATATTGATCCATCAAGTCAACCAAGTCTGCCCGAGACGGCTGCCTAGCAGACAGGTCTGCCCGAGACGGCTGCCTAACAGAACGGGCACAACTGAAAGCGCTGATAATAATAAGAATACAGAGAAGAAGACCCGTCGTTTTTTTCATTTACTCCTCCCTATGTATGCTCCGTAAAAAGCAGAGCGATTTTAATGAAACCTCCTGGTATGATGACTATCCCTGCTTCCGGTGTTGATAAGAGGTTCTTTGTTAGGGTGTAATTATAAGAGAGGTTTAACTTGTGTGTCAAGCGAAAGAAGATCTCATGATTTTGTGGGTGAATCTGGTGAGGCGAAGATAGAAGGCTCGGCTGGTAAAGGCCCAGGTGCTTGAGGATCTTCCTTACGAGAACTCGTTCGACCTTCCTGTCGAGAGCCTCAAGGTCGAGCGAGAGGCTCTCGACAGGCTCATCCTCTATGAACGATATGATTTTCATCGTTTTTGAGCATCTCGAACAGGTTAAGGGAT
>Ga0315553_10003659_pt1 | contig 11872 bp, 10 predicted proteins | sample SalMarSW160140MG_FD_203099 | JGI IMG/M metagenome (GOLD analysis project Ga0315553, IMG submission 203099) | Salt marsh sediment microbial communities from the Plum Island Ecosystem LTER, Massachusetts, United States - Salt Marsh Sediment SW1601-40 ... | reverse complement strand
CGAAATTGGAAAGTCGGTAATGGGGAATAACGAGGTAGCCAATAGCAAGAATTTGCTATATGGGAGGGGAACAGAATGTCTTTCTGTTATGCCAGGCCGTGGCGGATGGCAAACGCCGTCGCCGCGGTCCGGTTGTCGGCGCCGATCTTGTTGAAGATGGAAGTCAGGTGCTTGGCGACGGTGCTCTCGCTGAGCGTCAGTTCCTGGGCGATCTGGCGGTTGCTCCGGCCGGTTGCTACCAGACGCAGCACCTCGACCTCGCGCGGCGTAAGTCCGGCCGGCAGAGGGATGGGCGACGGGGCGCCGCGTTGGTGCGGCAGGTCGCGCAGCCGGGCGTGCACACGCCGCGCCTCGCCGTCCACGCCCAGCTCACGATAGGTCGCCTGCGCCTGCCCGAGCAAACTCCGGGCGCGCGCCGCGCTCCCCGGGCCACCTTGCGCCAGCGATAGATCCGCCTGCGCCAGCAGGATGTGGCCCAGCTCCGGCCACAACCCCTCGCGCCGTGCCATCGCTTCGGCGTCGGCCAGGTGTGCGGCACCCGCCGGCCAGTCTCCGCGCAGGAGGGCGATCTGCCCCAGGATGCGGTCTACCAGGAACCAGTGATGCTGCCCCCGGCAAGCCAACAGGTCGGGGTAGTAGCGGACAGCCCGCTCGCCGTCGCCCAGTTCCATCGCCATCAACGCCAGGCAACCCCGCGCCGACAGGGTTGCCAGATAACCCGGCGACAGCGCGGCGATGAGCGCCTCCTGCTCGTCCATACACGCCTGTGCTTCCTGGTGCTGATCTGTCGCGAGCAACGCCAGGCCGAGTAACCCCAGGCACAACACCATCTCGCCGGGGGCCTGCCCGCGAAACGTCTGTACGGCGGCCCGGAACTCTCGCCCGGCTAGGGAATAGTCGCCGCGCTGGTAGGCCAGGTAGCCCCGTACTTGGCGCAGGAAGGCCAGCGGCTCGTCGCCGGCGACGGTTTCGACCGCCGGCTGCGCCTGCGCTAGGCGTCGTTCGGCTTCTGCCCAAGCGCCCTGAGTTGCGTGCAGGAAGGCGAGCCACGTGTGAACATAACACGCATGGTATGGGAGTTGGCCGCGCCGCGTCAGTTCCTCACGGCGCAGACTGACCTGCCGCGAGTGCTCCATCTCGCCTATCCAACAATACGCCTGGGCCAGGCAAGTGCAACACTCGGCGGCTTCGGCTAGGTCGTCACTGGCCTCGGCGAGCGCCAGTCCACGTTCCAGCAGCGGCAGGCCGGCGGGGATGTCGTTCCCGCGCACCAGCAAGAATCCAACTGCGCGGCCGGCAGCGGCCTCCAAGTGATCGTCTCCCAGGCGCTGCGCGATCTCCAGCGCCCGTTTTCCATAGATGAGTGCTTCCTCCTGCCGGCCCAGGACGACGCCAAGTAAGTCCGCCAGGTCCGCCAGGACGTGCACGGTCTCCGATCCCGGGGCTCCGGCATGCTCTAGGAAGGCCAGCGAACGCTCCAGGGCCACTTGAGCCGCCAGCGGCGCGCCCATCCGCCGGTTGGCCAGTCCCAGGATGTACGCGGCGCGGGCTGCGGCGGCCAGATCGCCGGTGTGTTCGAACCACGCTTGCGCGGACTGACAGGCGGAGATAGCCCGCTCGGCGGCGGCCGCCGGGAGCGCAGCCTCGCCCAACGCCAACAACAGGTCGCCACGCTGCTCATCATCCGGTTCAAGCAGGTCCATGGCCGCCTGGCAGTGGGCGATCGCCTCCCGGGGAGCACAGGCGCGCAAGGCCTGCTCGGCGGCTCGCCGGGAGTAATCTACGCCGCGGGCGCGGTCATCGCTGCGGGCGAAGTGGAAGGCCATCTCGGCCAGGCGCTGCGTGCTCTCCTGGGTAGAGCGCCCCTCCAGTGCCAGGCCGATCTGCCCGTGCAGCCGCCGCCGCCGGGTGCTGCTTACCTCGGCGTACAGGCACTCGCGGATCTTGTCGTGACCGAAGGTAAACGTGCCGGCCCGGTCGCCCCGGATCAGGTGAGCGCGCTCGGCCGCCAGCAGATCCTCCTCGACCTCTTCGGCTTCACGACCCTCGACCGCGGCCAGTAGCGCGGTCGTAAACGTGCGGCCAAAAATCGCCGCGACACGGAGGTGGTCCACGACCGCTGGGGCCAGCCGCGCCAGCCGCTGGCGGATCGCGCCCACGATGCTCGGCGGCAGGGCATTTTCAAGCGGCGTCGCCAGGGTCCAGCCGGGATAGGCCTGTGGATTGTCCGAGCGCCAGGCCAAAGCGCCCGTTTCCAGCCACCCGCGCAGCAATTCCTCGGCGAAGAAGGGATTGCCTTCGCTGTGTGTGTGCAGGATCTGTCCAACAATCGGGGCAATTGGCCCACCCAGATAATCGGCGGCTAGTATAGCAATCTCCTCAGTCCGGAGTGGGGTCAGGGTCAGAGTAGTGAGCACCCGCAGACGGTTAAGCTCGGCCAGCGCCTGTTCCAGCGCCGGGTTCTGTCCCACCTCGCCCTCGCGGTAGGCGCCCAGGATCAACACCCGCGCGAACGGGCGCCGGCGGGCGACGTGACAGAGCAAATCGAGGCTGGTGGCATCGGTCAGCTGGAGGTCGTCGAGGACGAGCACTAGCCCACCGGGCGCGGACGCGGCGATGGCTGTCAGAAACCCACCGACGGCTTCGAAGAGCCGTAAGCGCGCTTGCTCGGCCGGGAGCGGGTATTCATCCGGAAACTCGCCCAAGCGCACGGCCAGTTCAGGCAGAATGGTTACCAGGATAGACGCCGCTGCGCCAACCTGGTCGCGCAATCGGTCGGGCGCAGTGACTTGGATGTACCCTCCAAGCGCTTCCAGAAAGGGCAGGTAAGGGGGCATCCCCTCGGCGGCGGAAGCGCCGCCCCACAGCACAACAGCGCCAGATTGCGCTGTGCGCGCCGCCATTTCCTTCAGGAGATGGGTCTTGCCGATCCCTGGTTCTCCGGTCACGCACGTGACGTCACATCGCCCGCTGGTGGCCGTCTCGAACCGGCTCCACAGCAGCGCTGCCTCCTGCTGCCTTCCAACCAGCATTGGCCTGGAGTTGCCTAGTTCATCCTTCATCGTAGTTACCCACCCGCAATTATACCAGGCGTGCGTCACAACTCCAACTGAGCGTATTCTCGGGAAAGCGAAGTAGAACGATATGGATGGAGGAATACGGAGCGTTGACACGATCGGCGTCTCGGACTATAATCCGGTTGTGCTAGAGACCTGTGGCGCTATCGTGACTTGTGCCGGTAGCGCCTTCACCTATGAGTTGGCAGAGTGTAAGGCTGGCTCCTGTTCTGACTCAACCTCGGAACCACGGCTTACGTTTGTCCTGTATCACCATCAGGAGGGAGGCTTAGTGTGACCATCAAGTTTGGGACCGACGGCTGGCGCGCGGTCATTTCGGATATGTTTACTTTCGCCAATCTGCGATTGGTGGCTCAGGCTATCGCTGACTTTGTGATGGAAGAATCGGGCAATGGGGCCCCGCAGGTCATTGTTGGATTTGACACTCGATTCCTCTCCGACCGCTACGCGTCTGAGGTGGCTCGCGTCCTGGCTGGCAACGGTATCGTCGCCTGGCTGACACGCGCCGATGCGCCAACACCCGCGATCTCCTACGCTGTCATTCACAAGGAAGCTACCGCCGGTGTGATGATCACTGCCAGTCATAACCCCCCGCGTTACAATGGACTCAAGCTCAAGGCAGCTTTTGGTGGAGCGGCCTTGCCGGCGCAGGCGGATCGCGTCGAGTCATACCTGCTCCGAAACCAGGAAATGGCGCGTGGGCCGAATGTGATGGATTACGAGGTGGCGTTGGACCAGGAACTTATCCGGCGTTTTGATCCTGCCTGGCCCTATTATGAGCACCTTGGCCACCTGGTGGATCTGGATGTGATCTCGGATGGGGAGTTGCGGGTGGTGACCGACGCGATGTACGGCTCGGGCCGCAAGTGCATCGCCGACATGCTGGCCCGCACAAGGTGCCGCGTGCACCAGATCCGGGGCGAGATGAACCCGGGTTTTGGCGGCATTCACCCCGAACCGATAGCCCGCTATTTGAGCGCGTTGGGGGCGGCCATTCAGTCCTATCACGCCGATCTGGGTCTGGCAACTGACGGAGATGCGGACCGCATTGGCGCGATGGATGGGCGGGGTAGCTTCGTCGATCCCCACCACATCTTTGCGCTGGTGCTGCGATACTTGTTTGAGGAGCGAGGTTGGAGCGGCACAGTCGTCAAGAGCGTGTCTACGACCCGCATGGTGGACCGTCTGGCGGCACGCTATGGGCTTCCCGTGGCAGAGACCCCCGTGGGCTTTAATCACATCGCAGATCACATGTTGAACGGTGATGTGCTGATGGGAGGTGAGGAGTCGGGCGGGATAAGCATCAAGGGCCACATCCCTGAGGGAGATGGTGTCCTGATGGGACTGTTGTTGCTTGAGGTCGTGTCGTCTGCCAGGGTCCCCCTGCACGAGTTGGTAGACGACCTGCAAGCTGAGGTTGGCCCAGCCTACTACACCCGCTCAGATATCCCGCTGAGGCGCTCCATCGCCAAGGCGGAAATGGTCGCCCGGCTGGTCCAAGACGCGCCCGATTCCCTGGCTGGCCAGAAAGTGAGCGGTGTGGAGACCTTGGATGGCGTCAAGTACCTGCTGGCTGATGATTCCTGGCTCTTGATCCGGCCTTCGGGAACGGAACCGGTGCTGCGGGTATATGCCGAGGCGCGAGATGAGGCGATGGTCAGCGATCTGTTGTCTTACGGTCACCAGGTAGCGGGTGCATGAACCAAGACTCTCTTGACTTTTCTTCTCCGTCAGGGTATCTTTAGAGCGACCACTAGAGCGACCACTTCTGAGATGGAGGTTCTGCGTGAAACGTCACTTCTTTCTCGCCATCGAGGGGGTTATTGGGGTAGGGAAGACGACTTTGGCCCGTCTGTTGCAGCCTCGCTTTGCGGCAGGGCTGCAGATGGAGGCATTCGAGGAGAATCCTTTCCTGTCCGATTTTTACGCCGATCGCGCCCGCTACGCTTTTCAGACTCAGATGTTTTTCCTTCTGAGTCGATATCGCCAACAGCAGTCATTGCCCTCTCTATTGAAGCGCGGCCCTCTCATTTCCGATTACACGTTTGGCAAGGATAGTCTGTTTGCGCATATGAATCTCTCGGGCGATGAGCTAGATGTGTACAAGCAGCTATACGGCGTCCTGGCCGACCGTATCCCTTTGCCAGATTTGGTGGTCTATTTGCGGGCAACAACCGACGTGCTGATGTTGCGTATTGAGACGCGCGACCGGACCTACGAACGCGAAATGGATCGCGCGTACATCGACGGGCTGCGCCAGGCTTATGAGCGGTATTTCGCCGCTTATACTCGGGCGCCGCTGTTGATCCTTGATGTCGATGAACTGGACTATGTCCAAGATCAAAGCGCATTGGCTTTCGTCGAGGGCAAGATTCGAATGGCCCTCGGTATCGGCGTGTACCAGCGGCCTCTGCCCCGGATGGATCAAACGGGCGTGACACAAGCGGCAATTGGATCGCCACAGTCGGGGGATTTCGTTCCCGTGATGCCTGGATGGCGTATGTTGAGGGAGTTTCTGGCGGCAAATGAGGCCATGGGGCGAGTGGGAACTATACTGGCCGACAGCTCCTCCGAGCAAGTATTGGCCAGCGGTGAGGATTGGCCCACGGGCGCAAGAGTGGAGCTGGAGGTGGCGTTGCAGGAGACAATCGTGCGTTTGCAGCAGATAGCCCAGACAGCGGGCGTTGATCCTCGAGAGTCAGACCTGCGGGGCGTGGGAGGGTAGACGAAGGCTATGAAACGGTTTGTTGCCATAGCAGGGAACATTGGGGTGGGCAAGTCCACCTTGACGTCGCTACTGAGCGAGCGGTTGGCGTGGGATCCTTTCTTTGAGGCAGTCGATGATAATCCGTATCTGGCTGACTTTTACGCGGATATGAGGCGCTGGAGTTTTCACTCACAGGTGTACTTTCTGTCCCGTCGTCTGAGTCATCACTGGCAATTGCTGCGGCACACGAACTCGGTGATTCAGGATCGCACGGTGTATGAAGATGCCGAGATCTTTGCATGTAATCTCTACCGGCAAGAGATGATGGCGGAGCGAGACTATGAGAGCTATCGTGGGCTGTACGAGGTCGTGACCAAAGTGCTTCCACCTCCGGATCTGATCGTCTATCTTCGCGCCTCCGTGTCCACCCTCAGGGAGCGGATTCGGCACAGGGGCCGTCCATACGAACAGGATATCGCCCCCGCCTATCTTGCTCAGCTTAACACGCTGTACGAGGAGTGGATCGACGGGTTCTCCCTTTGTCCCGTATTGACTGTACCTTCGGACGATCTGGACTTTGTGGAGAATACCGAGCACTTGGCGCTGATTGCCGAAAAAGTCGTCGAAAAGCTGCACGGGCGGGAGGAGGTCGTATTCGGATCCGACTGATGGAAGAGAAACCAAACCTGGAAGCCCAAATCCGCGAACTGACCTTTTTGCACAAGACGAGTCAGGTACTCACCGCCACGCTCGATCTGGATGATATACTGCGATCCCTCATGACCCAAGTGCGTGATTATTTCGGGGTGGATGCAGCCTCTGTTGCCCTACTCGATGAAGACACGCAAGACCTGGTCTTTCGGATTGCCGTGGGAAGAGCCTCCGATGAAGTGGTTGGCCTTCGTATGAAGCCCGGCCAGGGTGTCGCCGGTTGGGTTGTCCAGACCGGTCAGCCGGCATTGGTGCCAGTGGCAGAGGCGGACGAGCGTTTTTACGCTGGGGTGGATTATAGAACGAGCTTCCGCACACAAGCACTGCTGGCCGTTCCGGTCAAGGTCAAGGGAGAGAGTATTGGCGTGATCGAGATCCTCAATCCGGCAGGAGGGGATTTCGACAAGGATGCGGAACGGCTGTTGCTGGCCGTGGCGGATTTGGCCGCTATTGCGCTCCGGAATGCTGGACTGTACGAGCGAGTGAGGCAGGCCGAGCGTCGTTACGAGAGCCTTTTTAACGAGAGCTCTGATCCCATACTGGTGCTCGACCTAGAAGGCAGAATCCTGAATCTCAACCAGAGAGCAATCGAGATGCTCGACCGTTCTCGAGAGCAATTGTGCGGTACTGATTTCTGTCAGATGCTAGGTGTGGAGAGTCGAAAATGCCAGCAAGCCATTCTGCGAGCTAGGGGGGGCGAGCATCTGAGGATGGATATGAGTCTGGTGGTGTCGACGCCATCTGGCATAGAGTCGCGTATGATGGAGACGACCCTGGCCAGGATTGACTACGGTGGGCGTGAGGCTATTCAATGGGTTGGTCACGACATTTCTGAGCGAGTGGCGCTGGAACAAGCTCGCGAGGATCTGATGCACATGATCGTGCACGACCTACGCAACCCGTTGGGGAGTGTCATGAGTAGCCTGCAACTGATACAGGATGGGCTTGTTGACGACAGTGAAACGGTGCCCTTGGTGAAACTGATAGGTATTGCCGTGCGCGGCGGCCAGAGAATGTATCGGTTGATCGATTCGCTTCTTGATCTGGGACGTATGGAAGCGGGCGAGACAGAGCTGAGAAAGAGCGACGTGAGCCCGGCCAACCTGGTTCAAGAGGCAGTTGAGCAAGTCTACCCACTGGCACTGAGCCGTGGTCAGACGTTGACGGCGGAGGTCGAGCCAGATCTGCCGACGGTATGGGCTGACGAGGGGTTTGCCTTGCGCATATTGGCGAACTTGATCGACAACTCGGTCAAGTTCACTCCGCTGGGAGGGCAAATCACGGTGGTCGCGAAGCAGGAGCAAAACGAGATGCTGTTTGGGGTGACAGACACGGGTCCGGGGATTCCGCCTGAGGCCCGCCAACGTGTCTTTGATCGTTTCGCCCGTCTGCAAGGCACTGAGGACGTCGTCGGAAGCGGCATAGGTCTGGCCTTCTGCAAGCTGGCTGTGGAGGCTCACCAGGGACGTATCTGGGTCGAGAGTGAGCCGGGCCGTGGCTCTACCTTTTATTTTACCCTGCCGCTGGAGGCAGACTAGGATTCAGACCGTTTGCTTGAGGCCCGAATGACTGAACGTCTGTACTATGCGGATTCTTACTGCGCCCAGTTCTGCGCTCGCATGACGGAACAGAACGAGTGGCGGGAACTCCCCGCTGTTGTGCTCGATCGCACCGCCTTTTATCCAACGTCCGGGGGGCAGCCGGCTGACCAGGGAACTCTGGGTGGCGTGGCTGTACGGGACGTGGTTGTACGAGAGGGGGACAATGTCATCCTTCATATCCTGGAGCGTGGGTTGGAGGACGTCTTGCCCGGAGACGAGGTGGAGGGAACGGTCGATTGGCCACGCCGCTTTGACCACATGCAACAGCACACGGGCCAGCACATTCTCTCCGCGGCGTTTGAGCAGTTGCTCGACGGCCACACGGTTGGATTCCACCTGGGGGCCGAGTCCTGCACGGTGGACATCTCCCTTGCGCGGCTGGACCTGGCGGCGGTCCTGCCAGTCGAGGACTTGGCCAACCAGGTGGTGTGGGACAACCGGCCTGTCGTGACCCGTTTCGTCGGCACGGAGGAATTGGCAGCGCTTTCGGTCCGGCGTCCACCGGCTGTAGAAGAGGCGGTGCGTATCGTGGATGTCACCGGATTCGACGTCAACCCTTGCGGTGGGACGCACGTGGCCCATACGGGAGAGATTGGCCTGATCAGGATCGTGCGCTTGGCGTATCGCGGCGATGAGACGCGGGTCGAGTTCTTGTGTGGACGACGGGCGTTGCGCGACTACCGGAATAAGGACGGGGTGATCGGGCGGCTAACGGATATGCTGACAGTCGGCTACTGGGAGCTTGATCAGGCCGTGGAACGGCTGCAGGGTGAGAGCAAACGATTGCGTAAGGACCTGCGCCAGGCGCGTGAGCGGTTGCTGGAAGCGAAAGCCGGGGAATTGGTAAAGAGCGCCGTTGCTCACAAAAGTGAGCCGTACCGTGTCGTATGGAGAGTCCTTGATGGCCGTGGCGGTTCTGACTCGTTCTCGCCGGATGAACTGCGTGCTCTGGCGCAAGAGTTGGCACAGCATCAGGATATGGTGGCTCTGCTGGCTGGTGTCGGTACGGAACGGACGCATCTGGTCTTTGCCAGGAGCGCGGACGGCAAAGTGGATCTGAATGCGGGCGCGCTGCTCCAGGATGTAGCCAAGCGCTTGGGTGGCAAAGGGGGAGGGCGACCATTCCTTGCTCAGGGAAGCGCTCCGGCGAGCGAGCCTGATGATGTCGAAGCAGTGCTTGTCGATCTGGTGGTTTCCCTGGGATTCGCCGTCTAGGTTGAAACCCCCGACATCCGGGCCACGTACCGGAGGTCTATATTCGTAGGTGAATTGTATGAAAGAGATAGCACCCAATATCTATGTTTCAACTGACTACCCCGGCGTAAACGTCGGCGCGATCGTTTTGCCTGAGGGAGTCATCGCTGTGGACGCTCCCACACTGCCACAGGATGCCCGCGCCTGGCGGGAACAGCTTGTGGCGGCAACTGGCGTTCCCATTCTCTACGTCGTGCTGATGGATGGGCACGCTGATCGGCTGCTGGGTGCAGGGTTCTTGGAGGCGCCTATCGTGGCTGTACGGGCGGCCTACGAGCGAGCGTCTGGGTATACCGACGGGTTCTGGCGTGGCGTGGTCGAGGGGTGGGTGCGCCGCTACCCACACGCCGCCGACGATTTGGTGGGAATGCGCGGTGCGCTGCCAGAGATCATGTTCACCAATGACCTGACGTTGCACAAGGGGGCCGGTGAGATAACGGTCCAACAGGTCCCTGGATCTGCCCCGGGAAGCGCCTGGATCCACGTTCCCGAGCAGGATGTGCTCTTTGTAGGGGACACGGTGGTTGTAGACAGGCCGCCGTTCCTGGCCGCAGTACCCGACAGCAAGGCGTTCTTGGAGACGCTGTCTGTGCTGCGTCGGACACGGTTTTCAAAGACGGTCATTGTGCCGGGCCGGGGCCCGATCTGCGGTCAGAACGATACAAAGATCCTCAGCCAGTATCTCGCGCTGGCGCGTCGCCGGATGAGATCGCTATACGCGACAGGTCAGACACGGCCGGATTTGGCTCCAGCAGTGACCGAGTTGATGTCATACTTCTCCATCCCAGCGGATGAACACGACCTGGTGCAGCGTCAGGTAAAGGCAGGTCTGGACCGGCTGTATGAAGAATTGCGAGGGGATGAGGATGGCGGTCGGTAAGATCTCGGTTGCTCCAGCGACCTCCACCCCGGCTGATGCCCTCCGTGACTTGCTGAATGAAGCCGAGCGTCTAGGGGCGAATCTGCGGGGTGCTGGCCCTCGGGTCGTGCGGCTCGCTCATCTGCTGGACCAGATAGCTGATCTCCTGGCAAAGATGGAGGCTGCCGGAGTTGACTTGCGGGCCGAGCGAGTTCGATACGAGACGGTGTGTCGACAACTCCGCCGCCAGAAAGGTCGTTTTCTCGCCGAAGCTGGGAGGACGTTTCAGGAGGAGCGGGCCGCCGTAGCGCCGGATCGAGCCCGGTGGTGGTGGTTCCTGGACGAAGAACTGGCCCTGGAGCGCAGGCAGCGGTTGCGCCGGGTGCTGCTCTGGGGCGGGGTGCTGATCGTCGGGTGTATCATCAGTTGGTTCGTATATGAGCGTTTTGTTGCCCCCCCACCGGAGGTGCGACAGGCATATCGGTACTCGACGACGGGGGAGGGGTTGGTCGAGGAAGGAGATCTGAAGGCGGCGCTGGCCGAGTTCGAGGCCGCGATCGTCCTCACGCCTGACGATCCTACGCTGTGGGTGTGGAAAGGTGTGATCTATTCCCATCTGGATCAAATGGAGCAGGCAGAAGAGGCATTCCTGACCGCTCGTTCCTTATATGGCGAGGGTACTGATTTTCTACAGGATCGAGGTATGACCTATCTGCGCATAGGGGATGTGGATGCGGCCACCGCAGACGTGGAGCAGATTATCGCCCAGGAGCCACAGTCGGGGATTGGCTATTATCTTCGGGCCAGCGTCGGCGTGGCACGCGAGGACTATAAGGCAGCGGTCGATGACCTGGATCAGGCGGCGGAACTGGCCCAGGCGGCGGGCGACACCCAGTTGGAGGCAACTGCCCGTGTGCAGCGCGCGATGGTGTTCCAGATGTGGACTGCCCAGGTATCTCCGTTGCCTACGCCGACGCCGCCGTAGACTATCTGGTTCTCTGCTTGAAGGGGATCATCAGATCCCCGTCTGAAGCATCGTGTCACTGCGCAGAGCCGGGATCTGGCGATCCCTGGCGAGTGAGATTACTCTGGTTCCCGCTCGAAGGGGATCGCAAAACCGGTGTATCGTTGTCGCTGCGCAGAGCCGGGATCTGGCGATCCCTGGCGAGCACAAGACTGGAGAGGGCAAATGGTCAACAAGGGGGATTTGGAGCGCATCCGGGCTGTCAAGTCGGTGCACGAAATTGAGCTGATGAGCATGGCAAACGTCGTTGGGGTGGGAATCGGGTTGCGACAGGCCGGTGGGCAGTCAACCGGGGAGCCGGCGATAGTGGTCTCGGTGAGGGTAAAAGTTCCGATGTCTCAACTGGCCGGGGGCGATATGATACCCCGTGAACTGGATGGGGTGCCTGTGGACGTTCAGGTTGTCGGTGAGCTGCGGGCCTTTGGCAGTTGAGGGTTTGACTCCGCTGGCGGGCAACGTTAGGGTCGCTGCCCCGCGGATCGGAGAGAGGAGGGTAAAGGGTGGGATCACAACTGATAGCTCAGGCGAGGCAGGTCAAGGGAGTTCACGTTAGGGACCTGCTGGGCAAACGCAACGTCGTCGGCGTTGGCCTTGGCTACAAGATCAGCCAGGGGATGAACACGGGCGATTTGAGCCTCG
>Ga0315553_10003658_pt1 | contig 11875 bp, 13 predicted proteins | sample SalMarSW160140MG_FD_203099 | JGI IMG/M metagenome (GOLD analysis project Ga0315553, IMG submission 203099) | Salt marsh sediment microbial communities from the Plum Island Ecosystem LTER, Massachusetts, United States - Salt Marsh Sediment SW1601-40 ... | reverse complement strand
TGAAGCTCGGTTATGTCGAGCAGCTCTACACCTTCGGCGACCGCGGCCGGCATGCGCAGCCGTCCGCGCGCGATCCGCGCGTGATGTCGGTCGGCTATCTGGCTCTTGCTCGGCGCTCGCCGGAATCCGACGATATGTTGGCCCGCTCGGCCGCGGCGTGGCGGGCCTGGTACGGCTACTTTCCGTGGGAGGACTGGCGCGGCGGCAGGCCGGCGCCGCTCGACGCCATCCTGCCGCTCCTTAGCGAATGGGCCGCGCAGAAGCCGGACAAGGACGCGCCGGCGCGCGGCATTTCCCGGCGCGACCGCGTGCGGCTCGCCTTCGGCATAGGCGACGTGCCGTGGGACGAGGAGCGCGTCCTCGAGCGCTTCGAGCTTCTCTACGAGGCGGGCCTTGTTGAGGAAGCCGGTCGCGACGGCCGCCCGGCGGCGCTCGCTCGCAAGCACCTGCCGGCGTTCGGGCTCTCCATGCGGCACGATCACCGCCGGATACTCGCGACGGCGATCTCGCGGTTGCGCGGCAAGCTGAAATATCGTCCGGTCGTGTTCGAACTGATGCCGGAGACCTTTACCTTGACCGAGCTGCAACGCACCGTCGAAGCGATCTTCGGCCAGCACCTGCACAAGCAGAATTTCCGCCGTCTCGTCGAGAAGGGCCAGCTGGTCGAACCGACCGGCGCCACGGCGACCGCGACCGGTGGCCGACCCGCGGCGCTCTTCCGTTTTCGCCGCGAGGTGCTGCAGGAGCGGCCCGCTCCCGGCTTCCGGCTCGGGGGGCGCGCGTGACGAGAGTTCCGTTCGTCTTCATCCGTCACGGCGAGACCGACTGGAACCGCGAGCTGCGGTTTCAGGGACAGCGCGACATCCAGCTCAACGAGCGCGGCAGGAAGCAGGCGGCACGGAACGGGCGCGCCGTCGCCGGCATCCTTCGCGAGCGCGAGTGGCGGCTCGTGGCCTCGCCGCTAGGGCGCGCGGTCGAGACGATGCGGATCGTGCTCGATGCGGCCGGCGAGGGCGGCCGGAGCTTCGCCACCGACGCCACGCTGATGGAGGCGAACTACGGCGACTGGGAAGGCCTGACGCTCGAGGACATCGCCGCACGCTTCCCCAAGCAGGGGAAGGCGCGCGAAGCCGACAAATGGAGCTACGCTCCGCCGAACGGCGAGAGCTACAAGATGGTGGCGGAGCGCGTTTCGCTCTGGCTGACGAAGCTCGATGCGCCGACCTGCGTCGTCGCGCACGGGGGCATCTTGCGTGCGCTGATGTATCTCCTCGCCGGGCTCCCCGGGCATGACGCGCCGCATCTCGCCGTGCCGCAGGACCGGGTGATCCTGTTCACCGAGGACCGCGTCCTGACGATCTAACCTTCCGTTGCACGTCGGCGCGTGATTGGTGACATTCTAGTTGACAACATACTGTCGAAATGACAGCATGATGCGCATGACGGACTCCATCACCGATCTCATCATCGAGACGTTCCGGCTGAACGGGCGCCTGCTCGCGGCGGGCGACGCGCTCGTCGCCGAGGAAGGCCTCACGAGCGCACGCTGGCAGGTTCTCGGCGCGATTGCGCTGTCACCGACGCCACTTCCTGTCGCGCATATCGCCCGGAACATGGGGCTGGCGCGACAATCGGTGCAGCGGCTCATCAACGAGCTGGAGGCCGGCGGCTTCGTCCGGCTCGCTTTCAATCCCCACCATCAGCGCGCGAAGCTCGTGATCCTGACTCCGCGCGGCAAGGCCGCCTACGCGGCGGCGATGAAGCGCCAAGGCCCATGGGCGCAAGCCATCTCGCAGGGGCTGACGCGCAAGGAGATCGAGTCCGCGACGGCCACACTTCGCGCCATTCGCACCCGCCTCGAAGAGGGAATCGACAATGCTTAGACGTCTTCATCTCATCGCTGGTGCTATCGGGTTCATCGCGATTCTGTCCTTCTGGACGTCGACCGTGGGCGTCGAGCTTTTCGGATCGGAAGCGGCCGTCGTGGCGGTGAACGGACGATCCCCTGGGGCCTGATCGTACTGATCCCGGCGCTCGCCGTCGCGGGCGGAAGCGGTTTCAGCATGGCTGGAGCCTCGCGGAATCCGACGATTCTCCGCAAGAAACGCCGCATGCCATTTATCGCAGGCAATGGACTTCTGATCCTCGTGCCCTCCGCCTTGTACCTCGCCGCGCTCGCCTCGCGTGGAGACTTCGGGATCATCTTTTACACGGTGCAGGCACTCGAGCTCGTGGCGGGGGCCACTAATCTCGTGCTTATGGCGCTCAACATCGGCGACGGGCTGCGCCTCACCCGCCGCGGCCGACGGGTTTCCACAACCCGCCCGGTTTGACGCTTTGGCGGCGCGCGCCTAGAGGTCTCGGCGGTAACAGCCATGTCACACAACACCTTCGGCCATCTCTTCCGCGTGACGACCTGGGGCGAAAGCCACGGGAGCGCGATCGGCTGCGTCGTCGACGGCTGCCCGCCGAGGATTCCGATCTCCGAGGCGGAGATTCAGGGCTATCTCGACAAGCGCCGGCCCGGCCAGTCGCGCTTCACCACGCAGCGGCGCGAGCCGGACCAGGTGAAGATCCTCTCCGGTGTGTTCGAGGACGAGGCGACGAACGGTCTCGTCACGACCGGCGCACCGATCTCACTTATGATCGAGAACGTCGACCAGCGCTCCAAGGACTATTCCGAGATCCGCGAGAGCTACCGGCCCGGGCATGCCGATTACACCTATGACGCCAAATACGGCATCCGCGACTATCGCGGCGGCGGACGATCGTCGGCGCGCGAGACGGCGATGCGCGTCGCCGCCGGCGCGATCGCGCGCAAGGTCGTGCCGGGCCTTTCCGTGCGCGGCGCACTCGTGAGGATCGGCGGGATCGAGATCGATCGGAAGCGCTGGGACTGGAATGAGGTCGACAACAATGCCTTCTTCTCGCCCGACGCCGAGACCGCGAAGGAATGGGAGGACTATCTCGACGATATCCGCAAGGCCGGCTCCTCGGTCGGCGCGGTGATCGAGGTCGTCGCCGAGGGCGTGCCGGCAGGGCTCGGCGCGCCGGTCTACGGCAAGCTCGACCAGGAGATCGCCGCGGCGATGATGTCGATCAACGCGGTGAAGGGGGTCGAGATCGGCAACGGCTTCGAAGCCGCGAAGATCCGTGGCGAGGAGAATGCCGACGAGATGCGCGTCGGCAACGACGGAAAGCCGGTATTCCTGTCCAACAATGCCGGCGGCGTCCTCGGTGGCATCTCCACCGGACAGCCGGTCGTCTGCCGCTTCGCGGTGAAGCCGACCTCCTCGATCCTGAATCCGGTCAAGGGGATCACGCGCTCCGGCGAGAACATCGACCTCGTGACCAAGGGCCGCCACGATCCCTGCGTCGGCATTCGCGCCGTGCCGGTCGGCGAGGCGATGCTCGCCATCGTGCTTGCCGATCATTTCCTGCGCCATCGCGCGCAGGTGGGGACGCCCTCGGCGTGATCGGCTCGCGCGTTCAAAGCAGCGGAGCGTGTCTCGGGGTGCTGCTGGCCGCTGCTTTGGTTTGGGCGGGGCCGGCCCGCGCCCAGACTTTCGAGGATCTCGTCGAGGACGTGCTGAAACAGCATCAGGTCGATAACGGGGGACAGCCCGCGCAGCCGTTGCCCGCGCAGCCGTTGCCCGCGCAGCCGTTGCCTGCGCAGCCTCTGCCGTCGCCGGCCGCGCCTTCGCCGTCGGGCCCGCTCGCCCCGCCGCCCGGAATGGCCGCTCCTCCGCCCGGACTCGTCCCCGTCGAGCCGGGGCCGCGCCCCTATACGCCGCCGAAGATCGACCGCCCGGCGGAGGAGAATGCGCAGGGACAGACTTCCGCGCCCGACGGCACCACGGATGGAACAGCACCGCCGGCCGACGCGAGCGCGGCGACCGGCGCCGAGCGCACACGGGAGAGCCTCACCGCCGAAGAGGTCAACGGCGCCGCGCTCCCGGCTGAAGTTCCGCCGCTCAAGGGCGCCAATCCGCTCGTCCTCAAGACGCAGATCCTGCTCGATCGCGCCGGCGCGTCGCCCGGCGTCATCGACGCCTATGCTGGCGGCAACTTCTCCAAGGCGATCGCGGCGGTCGAGACCGTGCTCGGCCTGCCGGCGGACGGCGTGCTCGACAAGGCGGTATGGGATGCGCTCGGCGGCGATGCCGCGCCGGCGGTACTCGTCAAATACACGATCACGGCGGAGGACCTCGCCTATCCGTTCCTCGCGTCGATTCCTGTCGACACCGCGGAACAAGCTCGTCTCTCGAACCTTAATTACACCAGCCCGGAGGAGATGCTCGGCGAGCGCCACCACATGGATGTGAGGTTGCTGAAAGCATTAAACCCGACCGCCGATTTCCATGAGGCCGGGACCGAGATTTGGGTTGCGGCCGTGGATGGCGCCCCGATCACCGACAAGGTCGCGCGCATCGTCGCCGACAGGATGCTCAAGCAGCTTCGCGCTTACGACGCCGCGAATCATCTGATCGTGGCCTACCCGGCGACGATCGGCAGCGAGGCGAATCCCTCGCCCACGGGCGAGCATCTGGTGAACACGGTCTCGCGCGATCCCGTTCGCGAGCTGTCGCTCGGTGGCGGTGGCGCGGTCACGCTTCCGTCCGGGCCGAACAATCCGCTCGGCACGGTCTGGATCGACCTCACTGATCCCGGCTACTCCATCCAGGGCACGGACGATCCGACGACGGTTGGCAAGCCGGCGACCGACGGCTGCATACGCATCGCCAATTGGGACGCCGAGGAACTCGCCGGCCTGGTTGAGCCTGGCGTCGTCGTCTCCTTCCAATGATCGCGCGCGCCGTTGCGGTGGCGCTTGTCGCGGTCGTGGCCCTCGCGGCTGAACCAGGCTCCGCCGAAGAGGCGCGCCTTCCAAGACCACGCCCGGTCGTCGAGCCGACGGCGCCCGTCGCCGAGTGGGCCGATGCAACCGCGTCCCACTTCTCCGAGGCGGACACGGCAAAGGCGTCTGGGAGTGCCGTCGCGGCGATCGCGCGGCTTGCCCCGCTGCCGCGCCCGCGTCCCGAGCGGCCCGCGGGGATGCTGGCGATGGTCGCACCCGAAGCGCGGCCCGCTCCGCCGACTCCCGACCTTGCTCCGTCGATAGCAGGCGAGAGCAATGCCGACTTCGCCGCATGCCTTCGAGATATTCGCGCGCTCGGCGTCGAATTCGAGGTCGATGAGCCGATCGACGACGAGGGCGGCTGCAACGTCCCGCATCCGCTCACCGTGACGGACCTCGGCTCTGGCGTTTCGATCACACCGAAGACGGTGCTGAACTGCGCCGCGACACGCGCTCTCGCCGAATGGGTTCGCGATGTGCTCGTTCCCGCCGGCACCAGGACATTGGGCGCGAAGCCCGCGCGCATTCGCCAGGACTCCGCCTATGTCTGCCGCCACCGCTACAACAATCCGCGCGCCAAGATCTCCGAGCATGCTCGCGCCAACGCCATCGATATCGCGGCCTTCGAGTTCGACGATCGGGACTCCGTCGATGTCGGGCAAAATGCGACGGGCTCACAGGAAGCAGCATTCGAAGCGGCAGCCCGCGCCGGCTCGTGTCGCTACTTCACGACCGTGCTCGGGCCCGGATCGAATGCAGCGCACGCCACGCACTTCCATTTCGATCTGGCGCAAAGGAAGGGCGGCTATCGCCTCTGCGAGCTCGCCCCGCCTCCTTTGAACACGAAGCGGGAATAGCCGGCGTAGGAGAAGAGCATCCCCGCTGCCGTCCCGACGACAAGCGCCGCGATCGGGGGAAGCCTGCGCAACAGGATCAGGGCCAACGCGTAGACGAGATAATTCACGCCCGCGGCAAGCGCTGCGACGGTCGCGTAGCGCATGGCCTCGTGCGTCTGGCTTCGCTCCGATACGCCGAAGGTAAGGGCGCGATTGAGCCGCCAGGTCGTGAAGGTGGACGCGCTGATGGAAACGACGCGCGCGGAAAACGGGTCGAGACCGACTCCGTTGTGGAGCGCCAAGAGGAGGCCGGCATCGATTGCGAAGCCGATGCCGCCAACGAGCGCGAAGCGAAAGAAACGCGGCGCCTCCGCCTTGACGAGGCGCAGCATTCTTTATTGCGCCCCGAGGCCCGGAACCGTCAGGAAGAGAATGCGTTTCTGCTCGATGCGCGAGCGGCCGAGCGCTTCGAGCACTAGGCCGCAGGCGGCCATCACGAAGCCTGCGACCAACATGCTCATGCCGACGAAGGCCGCGGGAAGCGAGGCGAGCGCGTTGCCTTCGAGCCGCGCCACGAGGATCGGTATCATGAGCGCGATCCCGATGATCCAGAAGATCGCGGCGAAGAGCGCGTAGAAGGCAAAGGGACGTGTCTCCTTCACGAGCATCGCGGCGGCGCGCAGGCTTTCCACGACGTTGCCGGACGCGGCGGGCGAGGTTCGCTGCGGCTTCTCCTCGCTGAGGTCGATCTCGGTGGCAGGGATCATGAGCTGGTTGGCGTGCATCGACAACTCGACCGCCACGTCGAAACCCGTCGAGATCGCCGGAAAGCTCTTCACGAAGCGGCGCGTGAAGGCGCGGTAGCCGGAAACGATGTCGGAGGAGGCACCGGCGAAGAAGCGGCGGTAGAGCCACTCGAAGGTGCGCGCCCCGAAATGCTGCCTTGCGCGGTTGCGGGCGGCGCCTCGGCGCGTGCCGACCACCATGTCGACCCGCTCCGTGACCAGCGCGTTGACGAGCGAGGGCGCATCGGCCGGATCGTAGCTGCCGTCGCCTTCCGCAAGCACGTAGATATCGGCGTCGATGTCGGCGAACATGCGCCGCACGACATTGCCCTTGCCCTGCTGCGCCTCACGATAGACGCGGGCGCCTTCTCGCGCGGCGGCGCGGGCGGTGTCGTCGGTCGAGTTGTTGTCGAATACGAAGATATGCGCCGCCGGCAGCGCCTCGCGGAAGCCGCTCACGATCGCTCCGATCGTCTCGGCCTGATTGTTGCAGGGGATGAGCACGGCGATCTTGAAGCCGTCCTCGATCGCGGTCGCGCTCATGACTTGGGTCCCGATCCTCGTGTCGTTCGCGTCTAGCCTGCGACTAGTTAACGGCTGGTAAGATTCGGCGCGCGGGAACCGTGCGTTCATCTTTGTGGCGTAGCGGGGACGCATCCGCCCGATGCCGATCCACGACCGCGCCCGTGCAAGCAGAAGCTGACACTTTGCCGGACGGCGCCGCTTCCCTCGCCGCGCGGGAGCCCTCGCTGCCCGCGATCACCGTGATCTTCTGGGCCGCCTTCGCGGTTGCCGTCGTTGCTGCGCGGATACTCAATCCCGTTCTCTTCGAGAGCCAGGACCCCGACAGCTTCCTCCGGATCGTGCAGGTCCGCGACCTCGTGGCCGGGCAGGGCTGGTTCGATCTCGTGCAGCATCGCATGGACCCGCCGGCTGGGGCACTTCTGCAATGGTCGCGGCTGATCGACGCGCCGCTCGCATTCCTCGTCATGGTCGGCAGGGCCATCGGCCTCGGCGAGAACCTGGCGCTGACCTTCTGGCCGGTCCTGCTTCTTCTCGGGCTGATGGGGTCCGCCGCGGCGATCGCGAAAGCGCTTGCCGGCCGCGGCGCGGCGATCGCCACGCTCATTCTCGTCCTCTTCTTTCTCGATCCGCTGATCGTCTATCTCCCCGGCGACATCGACCATCACAACGCACAGATCGCGGTGATGATGGCGACCGTCGCCTTCGCGCTGAGGATGCGTGACGGGGCGCTCTTCGGATTGCTCGCCGGCGCTGGTTCGGCACTGACGTTGGCGATCGGTCTGGAGATGCTGCCCCACGTCGTCGTGCTCGGGATTGCGATCGCGCTGCGCTTCGCCTGGACGGGCGCGAGCGCGCGCTCGGTCGCCGCCTACGGCGCCACGATCGGGATCCTGCCGGGCGCGCTCTACATCCTGAGCGGTTCGCCCGCGGCGGCGATGGCCTGCGACTCACTCTCTTATGCTTTCGCCACGCCGCTCCTGATCGCCGGCCTCGGCCTTGCCGCGGTCGCGCTGATCACGAGCCGATTGGGAAGGGGCGCGCGGATCGCCGGCCTGATCCTCGCCGGCGCGGCGGCTGTCGCCTATTTCGCCGGCATCACCCCGCAATGTCTCGGCGGGCCCTACGGCCAGCTCTCGCCGGAAGTGAAGGCGGCCTTCCTCGACACCGTCTCCGAGGCACAGCCGATCTGGGGCTACGCCGAGCGCGAGCCCGTGGGCGCGGTCGGCTCGGCCGGCCCGCTCATCGTCGCGCTCATCATCGCGTTCGCTCATGCGCGCCGCGAAGCCATCTGGGTCTTCCCGGCATCGCTCCTCCTGCTGGCGACGGCGCTTTCCTTCTACCAAGTGCGCACGCTTCCTTTCGCCAGCGCGCTGGCAATTCCGGTCGTCGGCGTGTGGGTCGCGGATATCTACGCCCGCACCACGGCGCGCTCGGGGAGCCGAGTGCGGCGCGCGATTCCCGTCGTGGCGGCCTTCCTCGTCGCGATCCCGTTCACCTGGCTTCTTGCGGCTTGGGGCGGGGAGGAGGCGCTTGCCGCGCTTTCGAATGGCCGCATCGCTCCGGCCAAGCACGCGGACCCCGATCCGGCGCTGGTCAAGGACCTGACGCCGGCGCAGCGCGACTGCTTCGATAAAAACACCGCCGCGCTCCTTTCCGGGCTGCCGCGCGGACTGGTGCTGACGCCGCTCTTCTACGGCTCGACCGTGCTCATGCTCTCCGACCATTCGGTCGTCGCCGGTCCTTATCATCGAAACGGCCAGGCGATCCTCGACGCCATCAACGCCATGGAGCGCCCGCCCGCCGAGGCGAAAGCGATCATCGACGTGCGCGGGGTCGACTACGTGGCGATCTGCTCCGTGTCGAAGGAATCGGCAGTCGCCGAATACAAGGCGCCGGAGGGTCTCTTGTCGGAGCTCCTTGCCGGACGTCCCCCGAATTGGCTTCGCCCCGTCCAGTCTGCGCCGGGAAGCGCGCTGAAAATCTGGCGGGTGGTGAAGTAGCGGGGCGCGCCAAGCCGTCGCTGTTAAGCTCCACGTCTCCCCGTGCTAGGGAGGGCAAATGTTTCGGCATCTGATGGCACTTGTCCTTCTCGCCGGGTCGGCGGCCGCCGCCGAGCCGACGGCCAAGGAGCTCTTCGGCGCGCAGCCGCTTCCGGCGGCACTCTCCTCTGAGCCGATCGGCTTCTACAGCCGCGGCTGCCTGGCCGGCGGCGTCCAGCTTCCGCCCGACGGCACCAACTGGCAGGCGATGCGGCTGTCGCGCAATCGCCAGTGGGGCCTGCCGATCCTCGTCGATTTCATCGAGAAGCTGGCGAAGGACGCCGCCGTGCTCGACGGCTGGCGCGGTCTTCTCGTCGGCGACATGTCGCAGCCGCGCGGGGGTCCGATGGCGAGCGGCCACGCTTCGCATCAGACCGGCCTTGACGTCGATATCTGGCTGACGCAGATGCCCGAGCATCGCCTCAGCGAGAAGGAGCGCGAGGACACCTCCGCCATCTTCGTCACCGAAGCAGGCCCGCACGAAGTCTATCCCGATCGCTGGACGCCGGCGCACGGGCGGTTGATCCGCCGAGCCGCGCTCGACCCACGCGTCGAGCGCATCTTCGTCGCGCCGGGAATCAAGAAGAAGCTCTGCGAGACGGCGGGGAGCGACCGCGGCTGGCTGAGCAAGGTGCGCCCCTGGTACGGGCACAACGAGCACATCCACGTGCGCCTTTCCTGTCCGCCGGGGACGAACTGCCGCAAGCAGACGCCGCCGCCGCCCGGAGACGGCTGCGGGGCGCCGCTCGACTATTGGTTCACCGCCGAGCCGTACAAGCCCGGACCAGGAGGCCCGCAGAAGCAGGTTATGCTCTCCGATCTGCCGGCCGCATGCGCGCAGGTGCTCGCGGCAAAGCCGGTCGCCGGCGCGATGACCATGCAGCAGGCCTTCGCCGTTGAGATGGGCGCGCCACCCCCGCCTCCGCCCGTTGCCGCGGCGTCCCCTGTCGTCGCCGCCGCGGCAGAGCTGCCTGCTGCAGATCCCGAGATACCGCTCGCGCGCCTGCCGCGCCCGCGCCCAGTCGGACGCTGACAGGCTGCCGGGTCACGCTCGGCAATGATTGTGGGCGGCTAGGCCGCCGCTTCTTCCTGGAAGATCGGGCAGGAGACGCCGGTGCCGCCGAGGCCGCAATAGCCGCCGGGATTCTTGGCGAGATATTGCTGGTGATAATCCTCGGCGAAGTAGAACTCCGGCGCGCCTGAGAGCTCGGTGGTGATCGCGCCGCGCGATTCCCCGAGCGCCGACTGGTAGGCGTCGCGCGAGGCTTCCGCCTGGCGCCGCTGGTCCTCGTCGTAGACATAGACGGCGGAGCGGTACTGTGTGCCGATGTCGTTGCCCTGGCGCATGCCCTGCGTCGGGTCGTGCGATTCCCAGAAGCGGCGAAGAAGCTCCGCATAGGAGACTTCCTTCGGGTCGAAGACGACGAGCACAACCTCGGCGTGCCCGGTGCGGCCCGCGCAGACCTCCTGGTAGGTCGGGTTCGGCGTCTCGCCGCCGGCATATCCGACCGCCGTGACGTAAACGCCCGGCGTTTGCCAGAAGATGCGCTCAGCACCCCAGAAGCAGCCAAGGCCGAAGAGCGCCTTTTGCATGCCGTCGGGGTAGGGGCCTTTGAGCGGCCGGCCGTTGACGAAGTGCGTCTCGGCGGTTGCGATCGGCTCGGCACGGCCGGCGAGCGCCTCGCCGGGCCCGGGCATGGCGAGCTTCTTGGAGAGCATACCGAAGAGCATGAAAGCCTCCGAGGTCTGTGATCAGGCCGCGAACTCGCGGCTCAGGAACGGGCGGCGCCGGCGGACGCCGAGCACGAGGAAGAGGGCGCCAAGAACGGCAAGCACGACCGCCGTCGGCGCCTGCATGAGATAGTCGAGCGGAACGTCGAAGGGCGGCGGCGCCGTGAGCGGCGCGATCTCCGTGCCTTCCGGCTGGCCGAAGGCGGCAAGCGTCGCGTAGGTCTCCGCTACCGGCGTCAGAACGAGGCTCGAGGCGGCGATCGACTTGGCTCCGTCGACGACGGCGGCGACGAGCCCCCCGGCGATGAGCCAAAAGCCGATGAAACGGGCGAGGAAGCGCAGCATGGCCCATAGTTAAGAGCGTTTGGCGGAAGGAGCAATCGCCGCACACTCGCCTGTGAATGTCCGTGGGTCAGGGAGACGGCGGCGGGTGGCGCCTCGCCCGCCTTGCGATTGGGCGGCGCGGTCGATACATGAGGCGCTCCCGGGCGGGGCGCGCCTCGCGCCTGCCTTGAGGAGGGGTGGCCGAGTGGCTGAAGGCGCACGCTTGGAAAGCGTGTTTACGGGAAACCGTAACGCGGGTTCGAATCCCGCTCCCTCCGCCAGTGCCTCATCTCGACTCGTCGCATCGCGCCTCGAAAACACCAGACACAGTGCGGATTTGCGGCGGAAATAGATGCCTCCTATCGCTTGCCGTCGCCTGAAGACGCAATTCGTACGAGGGAACAAGTGGTGGAGATTTTGCACGGACGAGATGCGCCAAGTTCCGCCGCGCGGTGACCGGATGCCTCCCGCGTTTAACGCCTCAGCATGCCGCCGAGCGTCGTGGCTGCATCCACGACGAACATCACCAGCGCGTGCAGATCTTCGGTCCCGCAGAGCTCAACGCGCCGCAAGCCGCAAAGGATGGCCTTTATTGGCGAATTTCTCCCGCCTATTAAAGGCCAGCGTTAGCGGCGCGCTCGACCAGATTCTGCACGGACGAGATGCGCCAAGTTCCGCCGCGCGGTGACCGGATGCCTCGTGCGTTGAGTGCGTCGGCGACGCCGGCGAGGGTGGTGACTCCGGAAGCGCGGATCGCAGCGACGATGGGCATCACGT
>Ga0315553_10003656_pt1 | contig 11879 bp, 11 predicted proteins | sample SalMarSW160140MG_FD_203099 | JGI IMG/M metagenome (GOLD analysis project Ga0315553, IMG submission 203099) | Salt marsh sediment microbial communities from the Plum Island Ecosystem LTER, Massachusetts, United States - Salt Marsh Sediment SW1601-40 ... | reverse complement strand
AAATAAACGGAAAGAAACAATTATGATGACATTGCGAAAATTTTCTGCGGAGCTATCCACAATTCCCAACATTACCAGTTGATATCTGGCTGATTTGAGTAAAGCACATGGCAAGCAGGAATTATTCACGCATCAATCGTCGCAAAAACTCAAGATTTTTCGCGAACATGCGTTAAAGGCCGGATTCGTGGAATGCCTGGGTCGGGGTCCCGGGGCGGTCTGGCGGAAAAGGGGTAATACCCTTAAAAGAGGGTAGCAAGTTGTATGGCACAAGCCCCTATTGAAAGAACCTAAGTTGAAATTCTTTTATTGACTAGTTAAAGGGATGAGTTGGGGTTCTGAAGAATAAATTTGACGAACTCGTAAAAAGTCATAAATCCGTTACTCCCGCGAAAGCGGGAGTCCATAACATCTTAGAATACCTGGATTCCCGCTTTCGCGGGAATGACAAAACCGGGGCAAAACGGACTTTTTACGAACGCATCAAATTTAACTGCTTAAAAATATAGATGTTGTGCCATGGGGAAATAGATGTGGATAATTGACATCAGGCACTGGCTTAATGAAGAGAAGAGTGGCCCGGCTGCGCCTCAACTGAAACTGAAAGTAAAGAAACTGGCGGAGATCATAACATATACAACATCGCGTGACCGCGGCCTGGCCGCGGGAGAAGAGCCGAGATGCTGGCGGCGGCCGAAAAGAAAACCCTGTAAAGGCGTTTTACAGATTCAATTTGAGATAGACGGCCGAATCCGCTGGTTTTGCCCCGAGTGTGAAGATGAAGGCGTTCTTGACGGCTGGCAAGGGTTGATATGGGACATGAGTTACGACATGATTCATTGAATATCTCTTTCATATTGTTAAGCGAAATGACACTACCTAAATTTGAATGCAAGCAATGTGGGAATTGCTGTTTGAACCTGTGGGATGCGTTTTGCACCTGCGCGAACGAGGCGGATATTCACATCTGGGAGGAGAACGGCAGAGAAGATATCCTTGCCTGGGTTGATCCCATATCAGTAGGCGATCAGTTTGTCTATGATATCTGGATTGATCCGGAAACAGGTGATGATTCCTCGGAATGCCCTTGGCTGCAAAAGCTTCCCGGACAGCAGAAGTTTATTTGCCTGATTCATGAAGTGAAACCCGCCCATTGCCGGGAATATCCGCACTCACGGGAGCATGCCGAGAAAACCGGATGCCCGGGGATTGAAGATTGATATTGGATTCTTCATCGAAGATTAAAGTTGCCAAGACAATAAAGAGACATCTGGACAATATCCTGACATACCTGAAACATCGGATAACCAATGCCCTTTCTGAGGCACTCAATGCCCAGGTTGAAAAGATAAAACGAATGGCTTGTGGCTATCGAAACCGTGAGCATTATAGGACAGCAATTTACTTCCATTGCGGTGGGCTTGATCTCAATTCAGGAACGAAACCACAACATCTTGGGGGTGCCCACAGTAAACCCTGAAGCGGCATAAATAATTTTAACCCGTTTTATAACTGCGTTGAAGACGATATTATTGCCCCAGTCAAAGGAGATGGACCGGGGCTTGAAAATTTAATAAAGATAATAGAGAGGACCACAATGGAAAAAGCCAAAAAAGATGCGCGATTAAAAGAAATCAAGGAACTTGTACTTTCCTTTTGCGTCGAGTATTTAAATGAGGAACTGGAAAGTTATGTCCTTAGGTTATGTGACACGCTGAGCCGGAAGCGAAAGATATCAATTACAAGCGGAAAGAAAGAAATATGGGCGGCCGCAATTATCTATGTTATTGCCCGTCTTAATTTCTTGTTCGATTCGGAAAATGAGTTGTTTCTTTCATCCGACACCATCTGTAATTTCTTTGGGACCAAGAAATCGACCGTTGGCAACAAAGCAACTCAAATTGAAAAAGCCTGTAATCTTGGGATTGGCGCTGAAGGTTTTTGCAGCCCTGAGATTTCAGATTCAATGACATTTGTTGAACTTCCCAATGGTTTAGTAATTCCAAAAAGTATGCTGCCTAAACCCTGGATGAAGGTTGAATTTGCCGACGAGAAAGAGGAAGAGGAGTTTAAAGAATACATAGCTGAACAAAAGCATCTCAAAGAACAAGACGCAGCGGAGAAAAAGGCACGACGTACAGAAATCAATCGAAAGATTGCCGAGGATAAAAAGAAGAAGAAAAAAGGGCAGGACAAGCAAATGAGCCTGTTTAATTAAATAACTCAACACAGCCGGAATTGATCCGATTCTGTGATGGAATTAGCAGGACAACCAATGTATCCACCACACCATATATATAGGATTGTTTTCAAAGTGGCTAATTTAGGGCAAAGATAAGATATCTGATTATGGCCAAAGGTAAGAGAAAAGCAAATAGCGCGCGGAGCACAAAGAAAGACATCCTGGCCACGATTACTCCAGGTGATGCTTTTAGTAGAATATCTAGGGATTGGAAAGGGGTTTGCAAGTCCAGAGAAGACCTTGACGAAATGGATCATTTCATTGAACAGGAATGTCCGGAGTGGGTTTAGACTTGGGGTCTTTGGTTGAAACTTGTCCAAGGGGTTTGTTTTATAACGGGCCAGAGGTAATGGATTCCAATCGGGCATGGGTGTTTAAGGATTTGGCATGAAAAAAAGAAGGAAGGCAGATCCGTTGATTTCACAGATAGAACTGGCATTAGACCTGGGCCAATTCATATCATACAACCAGTCTTGGGACTTTGTCCATGACCTGGATGATACAAAAAGCAAGATTGATGACTTGATGGAGAATGGTGAGGCTGATCGAGCTGTCAGGCTTTATGAGATGTTTCTGTCCGGATGTTATGAAAAGGCAGAGGAAATCGACGATTCAGGTGGAAACCTTGGAATGCTTTTTCAGAATTTGTTCCTGTCCTGGATCAAGGCCAGACAAAAGGCGGGCCACGCGGCAGAGGAAACCGTTGGAGATATTCTTAACTGGATGAAGAATGATGACTATGGTTTTTGTTATAAAATAGAAAAGGAAGTGGCTGAGGTTCTCAACAAAGCAGGCTTTCGCTTATTCAGACAGCATTTTCAGGATCGATTTGAGGAAGCCTTCCGCCCTTTTGGATCTGGGAAGACCAAGTATATTTATGATTATCCCGCTAACGTTTACATGAATGCAAATATTTTGAAAGACATCTTTGTTGTGAAGAAGGATGTTAAAGCCTACCTCGCGCTTTGTGAGAAGGTGGGGACGACCCCCAAAGATTGTGAACATATCGCGTCACTTCAAAAAGTAAAAAGGCACTATGATGATGCCCTGGCTTGGGTTGAAAAAGGGTTGAAGCTTGAAAAGGAACGTGAATGGGGGAATCAATCCAGTTATGCATTGACAGGTATCAGACAGGAATTATTCAACAAACTAGGACGGAGAGAAGATGCTCTTGAAAGTGCCTGGTCAGAGTTCAAGAAATATCCTTCTCAATATGGCTATGACCGATTGAGGAAATATATTCCCAAGAAAGATATCAGCCATTGGCGTGAAAAGGCTATACATGAAGCGAAAAAAACCTCATTGTCTGCTTTTATTGAAATTTGTACAGAAACGAAAGAGTGGGATGTTCTTTCCGAGCATATTGTTGCCATTGAATACAAAAAGCTCGAAAAGATCAGCCATTATACCACCGAGAAGGCGGCAAAGAGGCTTGCAAAAAAATACAGCCAGGCAGCAGCGAAGATATACGCTGCTTTGGGAATGCGAATTATACTGAGTGGAAAGAGCAAATATTATCATTACGCCCTGGAACATTTTCGTAATGCCAAGAAGTTTTGTGAGAGGGCCGGATGCGAGCAAATGTGGTTATCCCTCGTTGACCGCGTGCGCGAAGATCATTCCAGAAAATATAGTTTCATTGGGGATTTTGAAAAGATTGTAGCTGGTCGTGCCCCTGAATCTCCTGAGTCCTTTGAGAAAAGGTCCCAAAAAAGATGGAAAAAACAAACATCAAAATGAAAAGGCCGGTCACTGTAACAATACTTAACTGCAAGATAAGTTACTATGAGAGAATATGGGACATCCGTGATATATTGACATTCTTAGGGTAGGACTGGACGGAGGTTCAGACGTATTTTATCCGGGATTTTTGTCTGTCGGAATTGATTTGTAAAATTGGTGTCATAAACTCAGAAATCAAATCACGGGTGCGAGAGGTTTTGGCCATTGAGAAGGATATTGCTTTGGGACTGGAAAAATTACTCAAAGAGATAGATTCTTGAAAAATCGTATCCCGAAAGAGCAGGTTACTTCGTATGGTCAAAGTCGGATTCAGGTGCGGTTGGATGCCGAAGGAGAATTGGATACGGAGGCATCTATCCGGTAATTCCGGATAGTCCAAACAGAGGGACCCCGATGCGGAATGATCAGCGACAGTATCAAGACGGTGATTGGCAAAAAGAATGACAAATGCTCAATGGCTAATGATTAATACTCAATTCAGGGCCAATGGTTCCTACCCTCCAATAGTGGACATCTGTCGAACACACTTCCGAGGGCCCTGCCCCAATGGTCCATGATCCTTGGGTTTACTCTCAATAGCGAGTCTGATCAATTCCAGGAGATGATTGTCATCCTGTCCGTTCCTCAATGGTCCCTTAATATCGATCTCTTTCTCAGAGAAAAGGCAGCTTCTTAAATGCCCTTCGGCGGTTAGACGCAAGCGATTGCATACGGCACAGAAGTGATTGCTCATAGCCCCGATAAACCCGATTTCTCCCTTTCCACTCTCCAAGGCGAATCTCTCAGCCGGGCCGTCAAGGGGGCTCGGCTCGATGGGTCTTAGGTCACCTAACGTCTGGATCATGCTTCGGATGTCATCTGTGGAGATAAACTTATCAGGGCTCCAGCCGTTTTGGTCACCCACGGGCATTAACTCGATGAAACGGACGTGATAAGGCCTTTCCAGCGTCAATCGGGCAAAATCCAGAATTTCATCATCATTGACGCCTTTAATGGCCACCACATTGATCTTGATAGGATTAAACCCCACCCTTTCTGCTTCCTGAATACCCTCCCAGACAGGGGCAAACAAGTCCCGGCCCGTAATAAGAGAAAAGCGCTCAGGCTTCAGAGAATCCAGACTTATATTGATACGACAGATTCCACATTCCTTGATGTCCGCGGCAAATTCCTTGAGCAAGACGCCATTGGTGGTCAGTGTGACTTCATTCAAGCCTTCCACGCTATTCAACTCTCTTAGAAAACCGATTAGCCCCTTTCGAACAAGAGGTTCTCCACCGGTCAATCTGATCTTGCGAATACCCGTTCGGACAGAAAGCCTGACGATATGAAGGATCTCCTCATATGTGAGGATTTCATTATGGGAAACGAATTCAATGCCCTCATCAGGCATACAATAGGTACACCTTAGGTTACAGCGATCAGTCACCGAAAGACGCAGATAATTGATCACCCGTTTGCTCTTGTCTATTAGTTCATCCATGATTACTCTTCTCTAAACAACATCTCCTGTCCATCTTCGGGACGAGGTCTGCTGCCCGGCTCGGCGATTCCCGGAATCTCGCCCTTGAAAAAGTAGCGACCAAACAGCCTGTTGAAATCTGTCCAGGTCCCCCCGTGCTGATCCTTTTCCATAAAACGGCCTAACCCGTTTATCTTGGCATCCAAATCATCTATCAAATGAAGGGCAAAGGCCTCCAAGAATTTAGGCCTCTTTGGTGAGCCGAATTCATACTCCCCGTGATGGCTGAGTATCAGGTGTTGCAACAGCATGGCGAGGTCTTGAGGAAAGTCTTTCATGCCGGACAACATCTCGTCCACCATCGCTACGCCTAATGTTAGGTGGCCGAGGAGCCGGCCCTCATCCGTATAATCGATTGTAATATCAAACTTCAGTTCTCTCGTCTTCCCTATATCGTGTAGGAACCCACCTGTCCACAGAAGATCCCTATCCAGTTCCGGATAGTGCTCCGCAACCGATCTGATCATTTCGCACACTGAAAGGGTGTGCTCCAAAAGCCCTCCGATATAGCTGTGGTGAAAACCCTTGGCTGCCGGCGCTTTCCTAAACTGCGCAACAAATCGGCGATCAGCAAGAAACCGGTCAATGAGTGTCTTGAGATGAGGGTTCCTGATTTCCCTGGCCATCTGCATCAATGCCGTCATCATCATATTGACATCCTTCGGCGTTGCTTCCAAAAAAAGTGTGGGGTCTCCAACATCTTCTGAGACCTGGAGGCTTGAAAGCGTCACTTGAACTTGGTCTCGGAAGGAACTCGCGTGACCTTCCACATCCAGAATATCCCCCTCCACAAAGCTCGAAGAAAATACCTCTGCTCTATCCCACATCCGGGCCTCAATCTCTCCGGTACGGTCAGCAAGGGTCAGGCTCAGAAACGGGTCTCCCTTCTTGGTCATAGCCAGTCTCTTCATCTTGGCCACATAGACACCACTTACCCGGTCGTCGACTTCAATATCCTTGACCCACAGCCGTGCTGCATGCCTTTCGTCTGGGAGGCTCTTCTTTTCAGTCATCAAAGTCCCCTTCCGGTCCCTTGTCGGAGTTGATGTCGGCTGCCCGCTCTCTTATCATGTTCTCAGTCCATTCGGCAGGGTCTTCGATTCGGGAGACTTTCGGTCCCAAATCATAAGAGCCTGCGCTAAGAATCGCCTCTATGGCCAAGGGGGCTGTGTTCTGGGCCTGAAAGACGTTACTCAATAGGTCAAAGACAAAATCCTCCACACCTTTACACATCCGCTCCCGGATATCCTGCGGTTGTCCCAGGAGCTTGTTCTCAAAGGGAAGGTTGAGCTTTTTGTAGTTTCCACCCTTTATGTCCTTTGATTGAGCGTATTCCACCATCTCGGTCCACAAAGCCTCTGTCATACCCTCTTCCGGCATCTTCACAAACTCTCCGTTATCATCCAAGAAGGCGTTTCCGTATTCATTGACCTTGACCCCCCATGTGATCATCTGCAGTGCCGTGGCCACATTGGCTTTGGTGGTGTTCGTCTCCTGTGCGATCTTTCGAAGCCTCTCGGAACTGTTCCCAGAGGTTCCGTGCTGAGCACCCGACACCTTATATTTGCCCAGGGCATCATGGATTTCTCTTGTAAGAGGAACCTGGATCCCTTGATCACTCGCCTCTATGCCGTGGGTTGTTCCATTATTGAGGGCTATCCAGTCAGGGAATATCCCATGGGCATTCAGTCCTTGAATCAAGAAAAGGGCCTCATCAACCGTGGAAAGGCCTTCCTTACCCTTGATCTCACCCACCTCTGTCTCATAACCGGCCCATGTAGGCACGTAAGGGCTCAAGGCAATATTGGCAAGAAGGTTCTCGTCATCCGGCAGGTGTGAGGCATCAATAGCGATGGAGGTGACTCCGGCATCAAACAGGGAGGGAATCTCCGTCTTCGCGGCCTCCACATCCTGAGCACTCTTAATCCCGTAATGATCGGCATGGATGGCCACCGGGATGGTAATCCCCATTTCATTGCACGTCGCATCCACCTGCCTGGCCATGTTCCAAAAGTTTACGGCACAATAGGCACTGCCCCCCCCTTCAGACTTGGCGATTTCAATAATAATGGCCGCATTGGCCCTTTGGGCCGCCCGAAGTGCGCCGCGAATCACAAAATGATTTCTCCCGTTGGCGGCAATCGTCATGGCCTTTCCTTTGGTTATCATGGCGCGGTCAATGACTTTCCCGCTGACGATCAAGGCCCTTGAATGGGGAAATAATCGAGTGATATTGGGTGGTCGCCCGATCTCCAAAGCCTTTACATATTCCGGAAGTAACTCTTGTTTTTCTGAACTCATCCTTTCATCCCCCTTTCTGGATTCACCATTGAAGATTGGCCATTTAGCCATTCATTCTTGTCGATTGAAAAGTCCCAGGTATTCTTCCCATGCGTGTCTATTCTTCCCCTCTTTTCTTCTCCGCGCAGAAGGGCCACCATTTGGTGAGACGGACCTCCTCTTGGCACACAAGAACACGTTCCACATCCTTCATTTCACCAAAACTCAGGCTTTATCGAGATTTGTTCCTGAGTACGCGCTCATTCGCCAAGGTCTCCATCAAACCGTAAAGTGGCGCAATTGTCAATATCAACTCTAACTTCTTCATTTATTTGGGATTTTGTTTCGGTAGTTCTTCCTTTGTGAGAGGAGTCCTCTACGAGCGACAGAGAAGCTTACAGATCTGGGGGCCACCCTGGCGCGCAGCCGCACGGTTGTGGGATCGGCGGGAAACATCAGCGTGCGTGACGGGGCCAAGTGTTACATGTCACCCTCAGGCTTTGCCCTAGGAGAGCTGCGGCAGGAGGATCTCGTGTGCGTAGACATCGAAACAGGGGCCTATCAACACAAACTATAAGGCAATGGGCCCGGGCTTAAATTTTTCCGGACCGCTTTTGATATCTTGTCCTACCCTCTTGGCGATGGCCCTGAGCATTCCACCGAAAAGGAGATCATGAAAAGGCAGAAGGAGATACCAGTAGAAAAGACCGTATAAACCTTTGCTTCTAAATCTGGTACCCAGCCGTATTTCCGTCTGTCCGCGCTGTGTATCTTTCAGTTCAAAATCCAGGATGGCCTCACCAGGGAGTTTCATCTCGGCCAGGAGGATCAGGCGCCGTGGGGGAGTCACCATGAGGACACGCCAAAAATCAAGGGCATCCCCCACAAGGAGTTGTTCGGGATGCCGGCGCCCTCTTCGCAGGCCCACGCCTCCGACCATATTATCCATCCACCCTCGAACCCTCCAGAGAAAGTCCCCATAGTACCAACCGTTTCTCCCGCCAAGACGTGCAATCACCGGCCAAACCTCCTTGGGTAAAGCGTCAAGGATGAGCCTGAACCCCCCCTGAAGCAGGGTCCCTCCGGCATAAGGAGCGTCACCAGGCTGAGCCCACTCCGGGGGTTTCAGCTGACCTGCGTCGCTCCATCGCGTCTCCACAATCCTGAGGGAATCTTTTTGGATGGCCCTCCTGATCGCCTCCCTACAGGTCATCAAATTCACGGGAATCACCTTGGTAATACGATCATCCATGACCACCGCCCTGTTGCTGGAACCCTGAAAAAGGGGCTCCGCAATGGCGGGCGAAACAGGAATGACCATTTTGGCAATTGAAAACGCAACCCGCCGCCCCGTATTTGAATCCGATAAGAACCCCGGCGAAATGAACAGAGGTTTACTCAACCCGGTCTCCTTTGTGTACAAATTGAAGAGTTGCCGATAGGTCAACACATCCGGGCCTCCGATATCAAAGGTTCCCCCGATTGTTCTCTCATTTTCAAGACAACTCTCAAGATAGGTCAAGACATCGCGGATACAGATGGGTTGAATCTCCGTATTCAACACACTTGGAGGAAGCAGCATCAAAGGCAATCGTTCGCTCAAATATCTCAGGATTTCGAAGGATGCGCTCCCAGACCCCAGGATGATCGCCGATCGCAGTATGGTCGTTGGAATGGGGCTTGATCGGAGGATACGGCCGACCTCGGCCCTACTTTTCAGATGTGAGCTTAGTTCAGGAGAATCCATACCCAAACCGCCCAGATAGATTATTCTCTTGAGATCTGCCTGAGCCGCTGCCTTTGCAAAGTGTCGTGCGGTTTGACGGTCGGCATGGACAAAATCCTTCTGCGCCTGGTTCATGGAGTGGACAAAGTAGTACGCCGCAGAACAGCCCTCTATCGCCCTGCGTAGCTGAGCAGTGTCCGGGGCCTGAAAATCGGCCCGAACCAATTCAACCCGTGAATGATTCGCCCATGTCCTTCCCCGAAGCTTTCGCATTGAGCGACCCGTTGCCCTGACTCGGTACCCTCCGGCAAGCAACCTGGGCACCAGACGTCCGCCGACATATCCCGTGGCGCCGGTGACAAGAACGGGTTTTGAGGAACGATCGACATCGAATTTTGAAGTTGTCATATCACAACAGTTCAGCCCTTTTCGATAGGATGAATATGATGACTTAGTTTCTCCGCGAGTAACAAAGTCGCGTTAAATGAAATCGCGTAGCGATGTCATTCACGTGTGGTCTTTAGGTGATTGCGCCGTTCAAAATCCTCAATGGCCAGTGATATGAGACGGTCAATCAGGTCTGGATATGAGATACCTGAGGCCTCCCACAACTTGGGATACATGCTGATTCTCGTGAAACCGGGAATCGAATTAATTTCGTTAACATAGATCTCACCATGGTCCGACAGGAACATATCCACTCGGGCCATGCCGCTGCATTCGAGTCGCTCAAACGCTCGAAGAGCCGTAGTCTGAATCCTTTCTATCGTTTCGGGTTCTATATCTGCCGGAATGATCAGGACAGCCCCATCTTCGTCCGTGTATTTCGAGTCATAAGAATAGAACCCTTCCTTGGTGACGATCTCTCCGGGAACCGAGGCTATCGGAGTCTCATTACCTAGAACCGAACACTCTATTTCGCGACCCGGAATCTCCTGTTCAACCACGACCTTCGCATCGTATTTAAATGCCAAGTCAATCGCTGGTTTAAGTTCATCCAAATTCATCACCCGGGAGATTCCAACAGATGATCCCATGTTAGCCGGCTTGACGAACAATGGATATATAAGTGTTTTTTCTATCTCCTCTATTTGTCCCTTTAAACCGCCTTTTTCCCGTACAGTCACAAACTCTGCCACGGCAATCCCGGCCTCCCGAAGAATCCGTTTCGTTACATCTTTATCCATACAGACGGCCGAGCCGAGAATACCCGCGCCGACGCAGGGGACATTAGCGAGTCTTGATAAACCTTGAACAGAACCATCTTCACCATAGGGCCCGTGGAGCACAGGGAATATCACATCGATCGGTTCTACCCGTTCTCGATTCGTCAAATCAAGGAGCTGTCCATGGTCCTTACTGGACATAAGGGCGATTTTGCGATTCCCTTCGTCAAGCTGAATCCAGTCCGGGTTCCCGGATTCTAGTAAAAGCTGTGCATTTTCATTCCTAAACCACGTTCCCTGTCGATCAATACCAATCAGGACAGGCTCATACTTATCCTTATCCACGGCGTTAATCACATTGATCGCGGACTCAAGAGACACTTCGTGTTCAGCAGACCGCCCTCCAAACAGGATGGCCACTCTGATCTTCTTGCTCATGTGTTCATCACCCCTTCAATTCCTCTCTGTCAAAGGTCTACCCGTCATCACGGGTTTTCTCAATATGTCAGAAAATCTGTGAAAAAACCTTCCATTCTATGGAGTCTCTATTCTTAGGTATAGGTAGTACCTTTTCAAGATATTGGAATTATCCTCACTTGTACAGCCTTAATCCTTCTTAGGCGATTCAGGAATCAACTCCGCCACCAGGCCGACGACGGGGTTAACCCGGTCTCTCCCGTCCTTTGAGGACGGACAAGCAGCTCTCTCATTTTACTTCTTCAGAACTTCCACAACTTCGATTCCCTTTAGTCTCCAGACTTCTTCAATTTTCTCCAGATTGCATTTCAACTCATGGAGATCCTCAACAGGTTCTCCACTTGCCGATTTGCCTTCCATGATCGCGGTTACATTGACTTGAGCGGTATCTTGTTCGGGAAATTCAATAACAAAATCGTGAAACATCAAGTTTCCATTAGAATAACCAAGTGCTTAGGCTTGAACTATAGGGGAGCACACCATGGGTGTCAATGAGGACATACCCCCCAAGCGTTCTCCAAGGTATGGAAGACTGAATTCCCAGTGTTTTGGATTTCATGAAGCATTATAAAGAGTTAAGAAGACAGAATGCAGCCAATCGTGGAAAAATATCTTCCATATAAGAGCAATATGTGCTTGACTTAACATGTAGGTCAGATTCAAATGAAATTTAGGTTCCCCTATATGCATCGGAACCAGGGGTCTGGGGGTCTCTTTTCAAAT
>Ga0315553_10003655_pt1 | contig 11879 bp, 9 predicted proteins | sample SalMarSW160140MG_FD_203099 | JGI IMG/M metagenome (GOLD analysis project Ga0315553, IMG submission 203099) | Salt marsh sediment microbial communities from the Plum Island Ecosystem LTER, Massachusetts, United States - Salt Marsh Sediment SW1601-40 ... | reverse complement strand
CGCCGGTCGGCGGGCCGGATACGTTGACCGATCCGTCGATCTATCAGAAACGAACCGGAGGAAAGCCGCAGGAGCCGGCGCTCGCCGACGGCGATGCGAAGCGGCCCGGCGAGGCCGCCAATGTTCGTGAAGCCGCCATCCCCAAGCCGCCGGTTGGCGACGCCAGCGGCAACTCCAACACCGGGCGCGCATGATGCTGCAGGACCGCGACCGCATCTTCACCAATCTCTACGGCTTCCATGACTGGAAGCTTGCCGGCGCCCGCGCGCGGGGGGCATGGGACGGCACCAAGGCCATCCTGGAGCGCGGCCGCGACTCCATCGTCGAGGAGGTCAAGTCCTCGGGGCTGCGCGGGCGCGGCGGCGCGGGATTTCCCACCGGCCTGAAATGGTCGTTCATGCCCAAGAAGTCGGACGGCCGGTCGCACTATCTCGTCGTCAACGCCGACGAATCCGAGCCGGGCACCTGCAAGGATCGCGACATCATCCGGCACGACCCGCACCTTCTGATCGAAGGTTCGCTGATCGCGAGCTTCGCCATGGGCGCGCACGCGACCTTCATCTACATCCGCGGCGAATTCGTGCGCGAGCGCGAGCGCCTGCAGGCGGCGATCGACGAGGCCTATGAGGCGAGGCTGATCGGCAAGAATAACGTCAACGGCTGGGATTTCGATCTCTACGTTCATCACGGCGCCGGCGCCTATATCTGCGGCGAGGAGACTGCGCTGCTCGAAAGCCTCGAAGGCAAGAAGGGCATGCCGCGGCTCAAGCCGCCGTTTCCGGCGAATATGGGCCTCTATGGCTGTCCGACCACCGTCAACAATGTGGAGAGCATTGCGGTCACGCCGGACATCATGCGGCGCGGCGCCGCCTGGTTCGCCGCGATCGGCAGGCCCAACAATACCGGCACCAAGCTGTTCTGCATTTCCGGCCATGTGAACAAGCCGTGCAATGTCGAAGAGGCGATGGGCATTTCGCTGCGCGAACTGATCGATACGCATGCCGGCGGCGTGCGCGGCGGCTGGGATAATCTGCTCGCCGTCATCCCCGGCGGCTCTTCGGTGCGCTGCCTGCCGGCGCCGCTGTGCGACGATCTCACGATGGATTTCGACGCACTCGCCAAACTCAGGTCCGGTCTCGGCACCGCCGCCGTGATCGTGATGGACAAATCGACCGACATCGTGCGCGCCATCGCCCGCATCTCGTATTTCTACAAACACGAGAGCTGCGGCCAGTGCACGCCGTGCCGCGAAGGAACCGGCTGGATGTGGCGGGTGCTCACCCGCATGGCGGAGGGTCGCGCCCACAAGCGCGAGATCGACATGCTGCTCGACGTGACCAAGCAGGTCGAAGGCCACACGATCTGCGCGCTCGGCGACGCGGCGGCGTGGCCGATCCAGGGCCTGATCACCCATTTCCGCGGCGAGATCGAGCGCCGCATCGACGAATACGCAGCCAATCCCGACAATGAAGGCGTGCTTGATCCCAACACGGTCGCCGAAGCGGCGGAGTAGGGCGATGGCAGGAGCCCGTATCGCCGGAAGTGAGGTCAAGCTCGATTCCCGCGCGGGCGGGAATGAGCAGAGCAAAGGAAGCGCATGAAGCGCCTCGAAGCGAAATGATGAAGGTTCAACGATGACCAAGCTCATCGTCGACGACAAGGAAATCGACGTCCCTCCCGAATTCACGCTGTTGCAGGCGTGCGAAGCGGCGGGCGCCGAGATCCCGCGCTTTTGCTATCACACCCGGCTGTCGATCGCCGGCAATTGCCGCATGTGCCTTGTCGAACTCGTCGGCTCGCCGAAGCCGGTCGCAAGCTGCGCCTGGGGCGTTCGCGATTGCCGGCCGGGCCCGAAAGGCGAGCCGCCGGAGGTGAGGACACGCTCCCCGATGGTGCGGAAGGCGCGCGAAGGGGTGATGGAGTTTCTGCTGATCAATCACCCGCTCGACTGTCCGATCTGCGACCAAGGCGGCGAATGCGACCTGCAGGACCAGGCGATGGGCTACGGCGTCGACTCCAGCCGCTTTCAGGAGAACAAGCGCGCGGTCGAGGACAAGTATCTCGGCCCGTTGGTGAAGACCTCGATGAACCGCTGCATCCAGTGCACCCGCTGCGTGCGCTTTGCGACCGAGGTCGCGGGCGTGCCGGAGCTGGGCGCGATCGGCCGCGGCGAGGACATGGAGATCACCACCTATCTCGAGCATGCGATGACCTCGGAGCTGCAGGGCAACGTGGTCGATCTCTGCCCGGTGGGGGCGCTGACCTCGAAGCCCTACGCCTTCGTCGCGCGGCCGTGGGAGCTCACCAAGACCGAGTCGATCGACGTGATGGACGCGCTCGGCTCCGCCATCCGCGTCGATGCGCGCGGGCGCGAGGTCATGCGCGTTCTTCCGCGGCTCAACGAAGACGTGAACGAGGAGTGGATTTCCGACAAGACGCGGCATGTCGTCGACGGTCTGCGGGTGCAGCGGCTCGACCAGCCCTATCTGCGCGAAGGTGGACGGCTGCGCCCGGCCTCCTGGAGCGAGGCGTTCCGCGCCATTGCCGGGAAGGTCCGCGCCGCGAGCCCCAACCGCATCGGCGCGATCGCCGGCGATCTCTCCGCGGTCGAGGAAATGTTCGCGCTCAAGGACCTTCTTTCCAGGCTCGGCAGCAAGAACATGGACTGCCGTCAGGACGGCTCGGCGCTCGATCCGGCCTGGGGGCGGGCGACCTATGTCTTCAATCCGACCATTGTGGCGATCGAGCAGGCCGATGCGCTCCTCATCGTCGGATCGAATCCGCGCCGGGAAGCGGCGGTGTTCAACGGGCGCATCCGCAAGCGCTGGCGCGCCGGCCCGTTCGCGATCGGGCTGATCGGCGAGCGCGCCGATCTCACTTATCCGTATCATTATCTCGGCGCCGGTCCGGACTCGCTCGCCGAACTCGCCGCCGGTCGCGGCGATTTCGCCAATCGCCTGAAGAAGGCCGCACGCCCGATCGTTCTGCTCGGCGCCGGCGCGACCGCGCGCGCCGATGGTGCGGCGGTTGCCGCGCTCGCCGCCAAGGCGGCCGTCGAAACAGGCGCCATCAAGGATGGATGGAACGGCTTTGCCGTTCTGCATCACGCGGCGTCGCGCGTGGGCGGCCTCGATATCGGCTTTGTGCCGGGCCAAGGCGGGTTGAAGGCGGCGGAGATGGCGGCCTATGGCACGCTCGACGTCTTGTTCCTGCTCGGAGCGGACGAGATCGACGTCGCGCCCGGGGCGTTCGTCGTCTATGTCGGGACCCATGGCGATCGCGGTGCGCATCGCGCCGACGTGATTCTTCCGGCCTCCACCTATACGGAGAAGCCGGGCACTTACGTGAATACCGAGGGGCGCGTGCAAATGGGGGCGCGCGCGGGCTTCCCGCCCGGCGAAGCGCGCGAGGACTGGGCCATCCTGCGCGCGTTGTCCGATCCTCTCGGACAGCGGCTCCCCTATGACTCGCTTGGCCAGTTGCGGGCCTCCTTGTTTGCGGCGCATCCGCATCTTGCCCGCCGCGACAAGGTCGCGCCGGCTAATCCCGAGGACGTGCGCAAACTCGCAAAGCGCGGCGGGGCGGTAGAAGGCGCGGCGTTCGCCGCCGCCATCACCGATTTCTATCTGACCAATCCCATTGCGCGCGCTTCCGCGGTCATGGCCGAGTGCTCGGCGCTCGCCGAAGGCCGCGCGGCGCTGCGCGCGGCGGAGTGACGGACATGTCGATCGCCGAGCTGTGGACCGCATATCTCTGGCCGCTCTTGATCATTGTGATCGAGAGCTTCGTTCTGCTCGCGGTGCTACTGCTCGTGATCGCTTATGTGCTCTACGCCGACCGCAAGATCTGGGCGGCGGTGCAGATCCGGCGCGGCCCCAATGTGGTCGGCCCCTGGGGCCTGCTGCAATCCTTCGCCGACATGCTCAAATTCGTGCTGAAGGAACCCACCATTCCCGACGGCGCGAACCGCGGCATTTTCATTCTCGCCCCGGTCGTCACCTGCTTGCTTGCGCTTGCCTCCTGGGCGGTGATCCCGGTGGATGAAGGCTGGGCCGTCGCCGACATCAATGTCGGCATTCTGTATATTTTTGCGATCTCCTCGCTCGGCGTCTACGGCATCATCATGGCCGGCTGGGCGTCGAACTCGAAATACGCCTTCCTCGCCTCGCTACGCTCGGCGGCGCAGATGGTGTCTTACGAAGTCTCGATCGGATTCGTGATCGTCACCGTGCTGTTATGCGCCGGCACGCTCAACCTCTCCGGCATCATCAAGGCGCAGGAAACGCAATGGGGCGTGCTCGGCTGGTACTGGCTGCCGCTGCTGCCGATGTTCGTGATTTTCTTTGTCTCCGCGCTCGCCGAGACCAACCGCCCGCCGTTCGATCTCGTCGAAGCGGAGTCCGAGCTCGTCGCCGGCTTCATGGTCGAGTATGGCTCGACCCCGTATGTGCTGTTCATGCTCGGCGAGTACGTGGCGATCATGACCATGTGCGCCTTGGGCACGATCCTGTTTTTAGGCGGCTGGCTGCCGCCGATTCCAGTCATTCCCTTCACCTGGGTGCCGGGAGTCGTCTGGTTCGTGCTCAAAGTGCTGGCGATGTTCTTCATGTTCGCCATGGTGAAGGCGTTCGTGCCGCGCTACCGCTACGACCAGCTCATGCGGCTCGGCTGGAAGGTTTTTCTGCCGATCTCGCTGGCGGCGGTCGTCATCGTCGCAGCCGTCGTTCAATACGCCGTTCTGGCGCCGAAATGAGGATGCTGCGATGAGGCTCGACCGCGCGGCCAAGGCGATCTTTCTGACCGAGTTTCTGCAGGCCTTCGTCCTGTCGATGCGCTATTTCTTCAAACCCAAAACGACCATCAACTATCCCTTCGAGAAAAACGCGATCTCTCCGCGTTTCCGCGGCGAGCACGCGCAGCGCCGCTATCCCAACGGGGAAGAGCGCTGCATCGCCTGCAAGCTGTGCGAGGCGATCTGCCCGGCGCAGGCGATCACCATCGAGGCGGGGCCGCGCCGCAACGACGGCACGCGGCGTACCACCCGCTACGACATCGACATGGTCAAGTGCATCTATTGCGGCTACTGCCAGGAAGCCTGCCCGGTCGACGCCATCGTCGAGGGACCGAACTTCGAATACGCGACGGAAACGCGCGAGGAACTCTACTACGACAAGGAGCGGCTGCTCGCGAACGGCGACCGCTGGGAGCGCGAGATCGCTAAGGCGGTCGCGCTCGATGCGCCCTATCGGTGAAGGTGATGGACAAGCGGAATTCCAATCGAAGGTCATTCCGGGGCGCGGGCGAAAGCCCGCGAGCCCGGAATCCACACTCATGGGCCGGACTCATGGATTCCGGACAGCCTCGCTTGCGCTCGGCTTCCGGAATGACGGTTGGGGAAACTGCAACATGATCCCCGCCCTGTTCTTCTATCTCTTCGCCGGGATTTGCGTGGCTTCGGCGCTGATGGTCATCTCGGCGCGCAATCCCGTTCATTCCGTGTTGTTTCTCATTCTCGCCTTCGTCAACGCGGCGGGCATGTTCATCCTGATGGGCGCGGAGTTCCTCGCCCTGATCCTGGTGATCGTCTATGTCGGCGCGGTCGCCGTGCTGTTCCTGTTCGTGGTGATGATGCTCGACGTGGACTTCGCCGAGCTGCGTCAGGGCTTTCTCAACTATCTGCCGATCGGTGCGGTGATCGGACTGGTGCTCCTGGTCGAGCTGTTGCTGGTGCTCGGCGCCTGGGCAATCGGCCCCGGCGTGCCGCGGACAATCGTGCTGCCGATTCCGCCGGAGCAGACGGTGACCAACGCCGAGGCGCTCGGGCTCGTGCTCTATACCCACTACGTCTATTTCTTCCAGGCCGCGGGACTGGTGCTGTTGGTCGCCATGATAGGAGCGATCGTGCTGACGTTGCGGCACAAGCCCTCGGTCAAGCGCCAGAACGTTGCCGAGCAGCTTGCGCACAGCAAGGCGACCATCATCGAGCTGCACGACGTGCGGCCGGGCCAGGGAATCTGAGAGGACGAGCGATGACGATCGGGCTTGGCCACTATCTCTCCGTCGCGGCGATCCTGTTCACGCTGGGCATTTTCGGCATTTTCCTCAATCGCAAGAACGTCATCATCATACTGATGTCGATCGAGCTGATCCTGCTCGCGGTCAATATCAACCTCGTCGCCTTCTCGACGCATCTGGGGGACTTGGTCGGCCAGGTGTTTGCGTTGCTGGTGCTGACGGTGGCGGCGGCCGAGGCGGCGATCGGGCTTGCGATCCTCGTCGTTTTTTTCCGCAACCGCGGCTCGATCGCGGTTGAGGACATCAATCTCATGAAGGGCTGACGGCGCACGATGTATCACGCCATCGTTTTCCTGCCGCTCCTGGGCTTTTTCATCGCGGGAGCAATCGCGGTTTTCGGCGCGCGGGCGCGGCATCCCGGCGGTTTTCCGGCGCCGGGAGAGCACGCGGCTCACGCGGTCGCCGACGCCCACGCGCATGCCGCGCCGGCGCCGCACGGCGACGCTGCGGACGCCGATGCGGAGGCTGACGAGCCTGAGGCGGCAGGCTCGCGGACGGCGGAAATCGTCACCACCACGTTCCTCTTCATTGCGATGGCGCTGTCGTGGATCGCCTTTGCCCGCGTCGGCTTCGGCCACCATGACGCGCGCGACGTTCTGTTTCCCTTCATCGTGTCCGGCGAGCTGTCGGTGGACTGGACGCTGCGCGTCGACAGCCTAACGGCGGTGATGCTTGTCGTGGTGACCACCGTGTCGGCGTTCGTGCACCTCTATTCGTTCGGCTACATGTCCGACGACCCGTACAAGCCGCGCTTCTTCGCCTATCTCTCGTTCTTCACCTTCGCCATGTTGATGCTGGTGACGGCGAACGATCTGGTGCAGCTGTTCTTCGGCTGGGAGGGAGTGGGGCTCGCGAGCTACCTCCTGATCGGCTTCTGGTTCAAGAAGCCGTCGGCGAACGCGGCGGCGATCAAAGCCTTCATCGTCAATCGGGTGGGCGATTTCGGGTTTGCGCTCGGCATTTTCGCCATTTTCTATCTCACCAGCTCGGTCGACTATGACACCATCTTCGCGCAGGCGCCGGGACTGACCGGCAAGACCATCCCATTCGTCGGCTGGAACCTCGACGCGCTCACCGTGGTCTGCCTGCTCCTGTTCATGGGCGCGATGGGCAAGTCGGCGCAATTCATGCTCCACACCTGGCTGCCCGACGCGATGGAAGGGCCGACCCCGGTGTCCGCGCTCATTCACGCGGCGACCATGGTGACGGCCGGCGTGTTCATGGTCGCGCGCCTGTCGCCGCTGTTCGAGCTTGCGCCGACGGCCCAGGCCTTCGTCACCTTCATCGGCGGCACCACCGCATTCTTCGCCGCGACGATCGGTATGGTGCAGAACGACATCAAGCGGGTCATCGCCTATTCCACCTGCTCGCAGCTCGGCTACATGTTCGTGGCGATGGGCGTCGGCGCCTACTCGATCGGCATATATCACCTGTTCACGCACGCCTGTTTCAAGGCGCTGCTCTTCCTCTGCGCGGGCTCGGTGATCGTGGCGATGCATCACGAGCAGGACATGCGCAAGATGGGTGGGCTCAGGAAAAAGATTCCGTTCACCTATTGGATGATGATTCTGGGATCGCTGGCGCTCACCGGATTTCCGCTCACCGCCGGCTATTTTTCCAAGGACGCGATCATCGGCGCCGCGCTCGAGGGACGTAATTCGATGGCGTTCTACGGCTATCTGACGACGCTATCGGCGGCCGCGCTCACCGCGTTCTATACGTGGCGCCTTCTGTTCAAGACCTTCCACGGCTCTCCGCATGACATGCACGCTTACGAAGCGGCGCGTGAGAGCCCGATCACGATGCTGATCCCGCTCGGCGTGCTCGGCGCAGGGTGCATACTCGCAGGGCTTCCCTTCTACGACATATTCGCCGGGCCCGGCGCGGCCGAGTTTTTCAACGGCTCGGTCAAGATCACCGACATCCTGGACCGGATCCATCACATCTCCTTCGGCGTCGAGTTGTTGCCGACGGTGATGATGGCGATCGGCTTCCTCATCGCCTGGCTGTTCTATATCCGCCGGCCCGACCTGCCGGTCGAGCTCGCGCGGCAGCAGGAGCCGCTCTACAAGTTCCTGCTCAACAAGTGGTACTTCGACGAATTGTACGATCTGATCTTCGTGCGGCCGATGCTGTGGCTCGGCCGGCTATTGTGGAAGGGCGGCGACGGCTGGCTGATCGACGGCTTCGGTCCCGACGGCGTGTCCGCGCGGGTGCTTGACGTCACCCGCAACGTGGTGCGGCTGCAGACCGGCTATCTCTACCATTATGCGTTCGCGATGCTGATCGGCGTTGCGGCGCTCGTCACCTGGTTCATGTTTGCGGGCGGGGTGCGGTGATGGCGAGCTGGCCAGTCCTTTCCGTCACGGTCTTCCTGCCGCTCCTCGGCGCGCTGTTCATCGCGACGATGCGCGCCGAGGACGAGACGGTGAAACGCAATGCGCGCTGGGTCGCGCTGTGGACGACGCTCATCGTCTTCGCCGTTTCGCTTGTTTTGGTGTGGCGGTTCGATCCGTCTTCGTCGGAGTTCCAGTTTGTCGAGAAGCGGCCCTGGCTCGCCGGCACGATCAATTACACCGTCGGCGTCGACGGCATCTCGCTGCCCTTCGTGATTCTGACCACGGCGCTGATGCCGCTATGCATTATGGCGAGCTGGAAACCGATCCAGTGGCGGGTGAAGGAGTATATGATCGCCTTCCTCGTGCTCGAGACGATGCTGGTCGGCACCTTCTCCGCGCTCGACACCGTGGTGTTCTATCTGTTCTTCGAGGGCGGCCTCATCCCCATGTTCCTGATCATCGGCGTGTGGGGCGGCCCGCGCCGGGTCTATGCGACCTTCAAATTCTTCCTCTACACGCTGCTCGGCTCGGTCTTGATGCTGCTTGCGATCATCGCGCTCTACCAAGAGGCGGGCACGACCGACATTCCGACGATGCTCCACCATGATTTTCCCCGCTCGTTGCAGACCTGGGCGTGGCTTGCCTTCTTCGCCTCCTTCGCGGTCAAGCTGCCGATGTGGCCGGTGCATACCTGGTTGCCGGACGCCCATGTGGAGGCGCCGACCGCAGGCTCGGTGGTTCTTGCTGCGATTCTACTGAAGTTGGGCGGCTACGGCTTCCTGCGTTTCTCGCTGCCGATGTTCCCGGCCGCCTCCGCCGATTTCGCTCCGCTCATCTATACGCTTTCGGTGGTGGCGATCGTCTACACTTCGATGGTGGCGCTGGTGCAGGAGGACATGAAAAAGCTGATCGCCTATTCCTCGGTCGCCCACATGGGGTTCGTGACCATGGGGATATTCGCCGGCACCACGCAGGGGGTCGCCGGGGGCGTGTTCCAGATGATCTCCCACGGCATCGTTTCGGGCGCGCTGTTTCTCTGCGTCGGCGTCGTCTACGACCGCATGCATACGCGCGAAATCGCCGCCTATGGCGGTCTCGCCAACCGCATGCCGATCTATGCGGCGATCTTCATGGTGTTCACGCTCGCCAATGTCGGGCTGCCGGGCACCACGGGATTCATCGGCGAATTCCTCACGCTGCTCGGCACGTTCAAGGTGAATACGCTGGTCGCGGTGCTGGCGACGCTCGGTCTGATCCTGTCGGCGGCCTATGCGCTGTGGCTCTATCGCAAAGTCATATTCGGGGTGCTCGACAAACCGTCTCTCGCGGCGATCCGCGACGTCGAGATGCGCGAGATCGTCATTTTCGCGCCGCTGCTCATTCTCACCATCCTGTTCGGCGTCTATCCCAAGCCGGTGCTCAATCTGTCGGCGGCTGCGGTGACCGCGGTGGTGACCGACTATCAACAGGGGCGCGGGCTTCCGAAAGCCGCGGCGCTTGGCCAGTGAACGGCTGCCAAAATGAATCCAACAAGCGCTCTTCCTGATCTCGCTCCGGCGCTTCCTGAGATCGTGCTGGCGCTCGGCGCCCTGGTCCTGCTCGTGATCGGGGCGTATCGCGGCGACCGGGCGACCGGCTTGGCGAGCGGCGCGGCGGTGCTGCTTCTCGTCGCCGCCGGCGTGCTGGTCGCGCTCATGCCTGCGGGGAAGACCACGACCTTCAACGGCAGCTTTGTCGTCGACGACTATGCCCGCTTCTTCAAGCTGCTGGCGCTCATCGGTTCGGCCGTCACCGTGATTTTGTCGAGCGAGTTCATGAGCGAAGTGGAGCGACGGCGATTCGAGTATCCGGTCCTGATCGTGCTCGCGACCACCGGCATGCTGATGCTGATCTCGGCCGCCGATCTTATCGCGCTCTATCTCGGTTTGGAGCTGATGAGCTTGTCGCTCTACGTGGTAGCGGCGATCGACCGCGAACGGGTGCGCTCGACCGAGGCGGGATTGAAATATTTCGTGCTCGGCGCGCTCTCCTCCGGGATGCTCCTTTACGGCGCCTCGCTGATCTATGGCTCGACCGGAACCGTGAGCTTCGCCGGCATTGCCGAGGCGGCGCGCCAGGCCGGCTTGCCGCTGACTTTCGGCCTCGTGTTTTTGTTTGCCGGCCTGTGCTTCAAGGTGTCGGCAGTGCCGTTCCATATGTGGACGCCCGACGTGTACGAAGGCGCGCCGACGCCGGTGACCGCCTTTTTCGCCGCCGCGCCCAAGGTCGCCGCGATTGCCGCGTTCGTGCGTGTCGCGGTCACGGCCTTCCCGACCATCGCCCCGCAATGGCAGCAGATCATCGTATTCGTTTCCATCGCTTCCATGGTGCTCGGCGCGTTCGCTGCGATCGGCCAGAGCAACATCAAGCGGCTGATGGCCTATTCCTCGATCGGCCACATGGGCTATGCGCTGATCGGGCTCGCTGCCGGCACCGTGGAAGGCGTGCAGGGCGTGATCATCTATATGGCGATCTATGTCGCGATGACGCTCGGCACCTTTGCCTGCATCATCGCCATGCGCCGCGAGGAAGGTCCGGTCGAGCAGATTTCCGATCTCGCCGGGCTCGCGCGCACCAAGCCCGGCATGGCCTTCTTCCTCGCCATGATGTTGTTTTCGCTCGCCGGAATCCCGCCGCTCGCCGGCTTCTTCGCCAAGTTCTACATCTTCCTCGCCGCCGTGAACGCCGGGCTTTACGCGCTCGCCGTGATCGGCGTGCTGGCGAGCGTGGTCGGCGCCTACTACTATCTTCTCATCATCAAGGTGATGTATTTCGACGAGCCGGCGCCGGAACTGTCGCCTATGCGCAGCGAGCTCGGAGCGGTGCTGACGGTGACCGGATTGTTCGTGCTTCTGTTCTTCGTCTACCCGGCACCGCTGGTTAATGCTGCAGCCACGGCGGCAAAGTCCTTGTTCTGAGTTTGTGAAGACGCCGGACCAACCTCGCCCGGGGTCACAACAGGCCTCTGATGGCGGCTGACAGCGTCCATCCATCGTTCTGCGCGAAGAAATGGGCGCGCTGGTCCGAATGCGGAAACAATGAAAGAAGATGAACCTGCATCCCACGGCCTATGCGAGGGGAGTCGAGCATATCGCGCTCGATGAGGTTGATTCGACCAACGCGCACGCGCTGCGTTACGGCGCGGCGGGCATGCGTGGTCCGCTCTGGGTCACGGCGCAGATGCAGACCGCGGGACGCGGCCGTCGCGGGCGTAGCTGGGTCTCCGAACCGGGGAACTTGTATGCGAGCCTCCTGCTTGCCGAGCCCGCGCCGGTCATGCAGGTCGCGCAGTGCTCCTTTGTGGCCGCGCTCGCGGTCCATGACGCCGTATGCGACACGGCTCCCGCCCTGGCCGCGCGGCTGTCGCTCAAATGGCCGAACGACGTGTTGTGCGACGGGCGCAAGCTCGCCGGCATCCTGATCGAA
>Ga0315553_10003653_pt1 | contig 11884 bp, 6 predicted proteins | sample SalMarSW160140MG_FD_203099 | JGI IMG/M metagenome (GOLD analysis project Ga0315553, IMG submission 203099) | Salt marsh sediment microbial communities from the Plum Island Ecosystem LTER, Massachusetts, United States - Salt Marsh Sediment SW1601-40 ... | reverse complement strand
AATCGGTTCATGTCGACTTTGCGTGGTACAGATAGAAGGTCGAGCCGGTCTTACGATATCCTGCAATACACAAATAGCTGAGGGTATGAAGGTATGTACTGAGAATGCGGAGATTGCAGCAGTAAGAAAGACAATTTTAGAACTGATTTTGTCGGAACATCGAGCAGGGTGCACAAGCTGTGATCAAGAGGGGGCATGCAAAGTTCAGGACTACGCTTATCGTTATCAGGCTGACGAGGCTTATTTCGGCCCGGCGATGCGAAGGCCCAGCCAGCCGAACTATACTACCAATAGTGAAGCGATACTTTATGATGCAGACAGATGTATTCTATGCGGTTTGTGTGTTAATTATTGCGAAGAAGTACCCATGGCTGAGGCTCTGACCTTTGCCGGTGAGCCGAGTGACATGCGAGTATCCACGGCATTTGGAATGGACCTTCTCAGGAGTTCGTGCGTGCTTTGTGGTGGATGTATAGCGGTTTGTCCGGCCGGGGCGATGCTTGAGAAAGCGGCTGTGGGCAAGGGCCGTGAAAAAGAGCTGACGAGGACCCGAACTGTTTGTGCGTATTGTGGTGTAGGCTGTCAGATAGACCTTAATGTTGACGCCAAGATGAACAGAATCGTCAAGGTGACGAGTGAGCCGGGTTATATACCGAACAACGGTAATCTGTGTGTTAAGGGCAAGTTCGGGATGGATTTTGTCGGTCATCCGGAACGGCTGAGGTCGCCTCTTATAAAGCGGGACGGTAAATTTGAAAAGGCTACGTGGGAGGAGGCGATAAGGTTTGTTGCCGAGCGGCTTATAAAGATAAAGTCGGAGAGCGGCCCTGACAGTATCGCTGGACTTTCCTCGGCCAAATGCACAAATGAGGACAATTATGTTTTTCAAAAATTTATGCGGGCGGCTGTTGGAACGAATAATGTAGATCACTGCGCCCGTTTGTGTCATGCCTCGACGGTAGCTGGTCTTGCGCGGGCCTTTGGAAGTGGGGCGATGACCAATTCTATTGATGAAATAAGACATGCAAATTGTATATTTGTGATAGGCTCAAATACGACTGAGGCCCATCCGGTGATAGCTCTTTACATAAAAGAAGCTGCGGTCAGAAACGGAGCGAGGCTTATCGTGGCAGATCCGAGGGACATTGAGCTTGTTCGTTTTGCCAAATTACACCTGCAGCAACGTCCCGGCACTGATGTGGCCCTTATAAACGCAATGATGAATGTGATTATTAGTGAGGACCTGCTTGATAAAGATTTTGTCGACAAGCATACGGAGGATTATGGGCTAATGCTCGAAGCCGTAAAGGACTTTACACCTGAAGTAGCTGAGAAGATTACCGGTGTTCCCGCCTGGGCTATAAGCGAAGCTGCAGAGATTTATGCGAGGGCCGAGACGGCAAGTATTATTTTCAGTATGGGCATCACGCAGCACACAACCGGTACTGATAATGTTCTTTCACTGGCGAACCTTGCGATGCTGACCGGCAACATTGGGAGAGAGTCCACGGGCGTAAATCCTTTGCGAGGGCAGAACAATGTGCAGGGGGCCTGCGACCTTGGCGCTTTGCCTGATGTGTACCCGGGGTACCAGTCGGTAGAAGAGCCGTCAATGAGGGAAAAATTCCAAAAGGCCTGGGGTACAAGGCTCCCCGACAAGGCGGGGCTTACTGTCATCGAGATGATTCATGCTATCGAAGAGGGTAAGGTTCGCGCTTTGTATATGATGGGGGAGAACCCTGCACTTTCCGACCCGAATCTCAACAGGACGAGAGCTGCTCTTGAGAAGGTTGATTTTCTTTTGTCACAGGAGATATTCCTGTCGGAGACAGCTCAATTTGCCGATGTGGTTCTTCCATCTTATTGTTTTGCAGAAAAGGACGGGACGTTTACCAATACCGAGAGGCGTGTCCAGCGTGTTCGGAAGGCTCTGAATCCGCCGGGTGATGCGCGGGACGACTGGCAAATCATCTGTGATATTTCGGCCGCCATGGGGTATCCGATGAACTACGGAAGTGCCAAGAAGATTATGGATGAGATTGCAACGGTGACACCTGTCTATGGGGGGATATCTTATGACAGAATTGAGTCGGTCGGTTTGCAGTGGCCCTGTTCGGATAAGGAGCATCCCGGTACAAAGTATTTGCATAAGGGTGAGTTTAAAAGAGGCAAGGGCAAGTTCCACGCGGTGCATTTTCGCGAGCCGGCAGAGAGTCCGGATGAGAAATATCCGTTTATACTTTCGACGGGAAGGCAACTGTATCAGTTCCATACAGGGACACTTACGCGGAAATCACGGGCTATCGACCAGAAATCTCCTACAGGGTATGTTGAACTGAACCTGAAGGATGCCAAAAGCTATGGCATAGAAGATGGTGATTACGTGGAGGTTTCCACACGCAGAGGCAAGGTTGTTACCAAGGCAAGTGTAGGCAGCCGGGTGGCGAAAGGTTGGCTCTTTATGCCATTTCATTTTGCCGAGGGTCCGGCTAATATGTTAACCAACGATGCTCTTGATCCGATTGCCAAGATACCGGAGCTTAAGGTTTGTGCGGCGGCCATCAAGAAGGCCCGTGTTAATGAAGCGTGAATGGTGATCGTCAATCCGTGATTATTTCCTAATGCGCACTCAATGTTTTACCGTTTAGCAAATTTAGACAACAGGTTTCACGCGACGGCTATTTGTTTTTCCAGATAAACATCCTGGACCGCGTTTAGCAACTTAATGCCTTCTTTCATAGGTTTCTGGAAGGCTTTTCTGCCGGTGATGAGTCCTGTTCCGCCAGCCCTTTTGTTTATCACAGCGGTCTTTACAACCTGCTGGAGGTCATCCTTTCCAGACGGTCCACCAGAGTTAATCATTGGGATTCTGCCCATGTAGCAACCAGCCACTTGGTATCGTGTCCAGTCTATCGGATGGTCCGAAGTAAGCTTTTCGTAGACTAAGGGGTGAGTTTTACCGAAACTCAGGGCATTGAAGCCTTCATTGCATGTGGCCTGTTTTTGCTTTATGAGGTCAGCCTGTATAGTGACGCCTATGTGGTTTGCCTGGCTAGTCAGGTCGGCGGACGTTTCGTAGTTGACTTTATCTTTTTTGAACTGGGGGTTTCGCAGATAGCACCATAAGACGGTGAACATGCCCAGATCGTGTGCGCGCTCGAAGGCGTTCGAGATTTCCTCTATTTGCCTGCGAGACTGCTGCGAGCTGAAATAGACAGTAGCGCCTACTGCGACTGCGCCCAACTTAAAGGCCTGCTCGACCGAGGCGAACAATGTCTGGTCATAGATGGTGGGATAGGTCAGAAGCTCATTGTGGTTGATTTTGACTATGAATGGGATTTTGTGCGCATACTTTCGTGAGACCGCGCCCAGAACGCCTACGGTAGAAGCGGTAGCGTTACAGCCGCCCTCGATGGCGAGCTTAACGATGTTCTCCGGGTCGAAGTACAGCGGATTGGGTGCAAAGGAAGCACCTGCTGAATGCTCCAGGCCCTGGTCGACGGGGAGGATAGAAAGATATCCTGTGCCAGCAAGTCGACCGTGATTGAAGACGGTCTGGAAATTCCTGAGTACGACATTGGACCTGTCTGAAGCGGCGAAGACCCGGTCCATGAAATCGGGGCCGGGCAGGTGCAACATGTCCTTCGGGATTGTTTTGCACTTGTGCTCTAAGAGAGACGACGCATCATTTCCAAGAATCTTGGCGATTTTGTTATAATCCGACATATAACCTCCTATCTATTTGCGCTGGCGTAGACCTTTAGGAAAGAATCTGAGTATATCTGTCTGTTCATCAGCATTTCAGATGTAGCTACGACATTCATCAGGTCCTGGTCAAAGACATCAGCAATAGCTGAATCTAAGCCGTGAGGGATGGCCATAGCCAGGAATACTCGATTTATCAGGCTTCTTTCAGATGCACCCTGAGAGATGTTGGAAAGACCTACTGTCATGTGCGGAGCGGGGTCGGAGAGGTATTTTATCTGGTCCATCGCGGTTAAGATATTGCCGGGCTGGACCTGGGCGTTGGGTACTTTGACTGGTAAAACTATCGGGTCAATGAAAATTCTTTGTGATTCAAAGCCCTTTTCCATTGCCTTTGATACTATCTCTGCGGCTATGGCTACGCGGGTATCGGTATCCTGAGGTACTCCGTTTTTGTCCATGGTAAGGGCGATGATGCTTGCTTTCGGGCCGGCCTGGTTTGCCATCTCTATGTGTTTGTCAAAAATTTCTTCGTCGCTTTTCTTATTCAGGGGCGTTGAATTCAAGATGACTCCATTGTCGGCATTAATGACCTTCAAACCTGCCGCAATAACGCTGGGCTTTTGCGAATCGAGGCACAGGGGTGTAGAGCAGGTTTCCTGGATGGTCTCAACCAGCCATTGCATTGTTCCTTCCTGATCGGCTGCGGCGGTGCCCACATTTACATCAAGGTATGTAGCTCCGGCTTCGGTTTGCTTTTTGGCCAAATCCTGAATGACCTGTTTGTTTTTTTCTGCGATGGCCTTTTTGACGTCTGTAAACATTCCGTTAATTCGCTCGGCAATTATTATCATGATAAGACCTTTCCTGAATCGTTACCTGTGCCCTTAGCTACGACCAGATTTCGTTGATAAAGTTTTTAACGGTAGCAACGGCCTTTGGGTGTCGCATACGAATTATATCGGCGCCTGACTGCAGCAGACAGATAGCAGTAGCAGTTTCCCACATAGGTCCCCGTTCCTTAGCTGGTCCCCAGCCGGGAGTGTCCACGAGCTTAGCTTCCTTGGCGCGCCAGGCTTCATAACCTACGTTACAGATGACCGGCATGGCCATCATTTTATCACCACCAAGTGCAGCCAGCCGCTGACGTTCCTGAATTGAGTAGGCGTATTCTATTCCGTATCCCAGTGCTCCGGTGGCCTGAAACGTTACTATTCGTTCCAGCGGAAAGCCCATATCCGCGGCCAGGATATTAATCTGTTTGGCAATGTTGATGTCGAGGGGTGCATCGGTAATAAGGAAATGACCGTCAGCCAAGGCAATAGCCGTCAAAGATTTGTAATTATCTTCTGTGACGGTTCCTATCAGGCACTTTTCTCCTTTCGCGGCGCCGCTGACTTTCGGCATGACTTCGTTGTCTTTTTCGTCGTTTCCACAGCCCCAGAGTACAAGAGGAACACCGACTGCTTTTAGCACCTGTTCAGTAACTTTGGCGGCGTGAGCAGCGTCTTTGTCGCCTTTGTCGGGGTGGATGCCGTCAAAATTAATACAAATCAGCTCGGCACCAAGCTCTTCGACGCATTTTTTGGCCCAATCGCCGGGGCTATCCAGCACGTCTTTATAAGGTTCAGCGAGGACATCGGGCCAGTCGCTGGGTTTGCTATCGAGTACATCCAGGGCTATTACGGGTTTTTCACTTTTTTCGTCGACGGAGCCGGCATAGACGGCATTACGTGCACCACCAACGGTTACGGTTGAGGTCCGTGTGCCGCCATCGGCTTTGGTTGCCCCAAGGGTAATACGAGTGACTTGTCCGGTAAAGCTTTCTGCGATTTCAGGAAGTGCCATTTGGAATTCTCCGAGAATTACTTCATGGTTTTTGATTTTTCTAATTTATTTTCCAGTATTTTCTGCACTGCGAGGAAAGCAGGGTTATTGTCTTCGAGGTCGAAGATGGTTTTGCCCTGCATCGAAGTATCGAACATGGCCTTATCGTAGGGAATGCAGCCAAAGGTTTCAACGGTGTTTCCAATTTGTTCTATCTTTTGACTGTCAGTTGTTTTGTTCCATATAAGTCCGATTTGTTTTACTGATATGGGCAGTTCTTTTGCGAGCTCAAAAATCCTCTGGGCGGTAAGGGTTCCAATAGGAGTTGCCTCAGCAACGATGCAAAGCAGGTCGACATTATTAGTTGTTCTACGTGACAGATGCTCCATTCCCGCTTCATTGTCGATAATTACGAATTGATATTGTGAGCTTAGCTTGTCCAGGAACTGTCGCAGCATATTGTTAGCAGCACAGTAGCAGGCGGGTCCTTCCGGCCTACCCATAGCAAGTAAATCGAAACCTAGTGCCTCGGTAATCGTTTGTTGGATACCATATTCAACAGAGCGGAGCCGATCCATGCCTGCCAGCGGTTTGGCGCGGGCGTTTTCACGAATGTCGGCGACGGTTCCGACCGGTTGAACACCGAGGGTCAGGCCCAGGCAAGAATTAGGGTCGGCGTCTACTGCAAGTATGGCTCCTTTGTTGCCACTGTTCAGCAGTGACCTGATAATCATAGCGGCCAGAGTAGTTTTGCCTGAACCACCTTTGCCGCTTACAGCAATAGTTGTTGTCATTTTTTGTGTCTCATATCAAGTTTCATACTTCATACTTAATGCTTCACAGCTGCCACCGATGGAAATAACGACAAGTCCGTATGTGGCAGGAAGCTTGCTTTGATGAATTCATCCATATATCCCGTATGGCTCATCAAATCAAAATATGTCATACTTTTAGCGATTTCTTCGGCTGCTTTGTGTGCTTCCCAGCTCAGGAGAACGGTTTTTGCTCCTGCGATTGAAGTGTTTCCCACAAATCGTATTTTCTCCAGCGGCACATCCGGAAGCATTCCGATGGTGACGGCCTGGCGTACGTTGAGAAAGTTTCCGAAGCCGCCAGCGAGGTAAATCGCCTCCAAATCTTCGGGTTTTGTCTGGGTTGATTCCATAAGCACTCGAATAGCAGCAAAGACACCTGCTTTTGAACGAACTAAATTGTCGATATCCGGTTGGGTGATTACTATTTGCTGGTGACCGCTGTCCGGCGGAACTAATTGGAACTGCCACCCTTCATCACCTTCTGTTAATTCCGGCCGGCCATTGGTTTTGAATCGGCCGGTTCGGTCTATGATGCCATTTACGAATAACTCAGCAAGAGTGTCCAAGAGGCCTGAGCCGCAAATGCCGATTGGAGGGTTATTGCTGATAGTTTTAAAATGGATGGAGCCATCCTTGTGAATGTTCAGTTTTTCAATAGCTCCGGCTCCCGCCCTCATGCCGTGTTTGACTCCGCTGCCTTCGAACGCCGGTCCTGCTGAGCTTGAGGCGCAAACCATCCAGTCTTTATTGCCGAGTACCACTTCACCGTTTGTTCCGATGTCAACAAAGAGTGAAATACCTTTTTTAGTATAAATTCGCGTAGACAGCACACCTGCAACTATGTCACTGCCGACATAAGCGGCCACACTGGGCAGGCAATATAGTAAGCCCCGCTTGTTGACCTGGATTCCAGCTTCAGCTGCCCGAATGGGTGGGACAAAGCCGGCCGAAGCGATATATGGTTCTCTGCGGATTCTGGTCGGGTCCAAATTCAGCAGAAAATGCACCATTGCGGTGTTACCGGCACATATTACCGTGGTTATATCTTGCAAGGCAATTTTTTGTTTTGTAGCTAGTGTCTTGATGAGATTGTTTACGTCGTGCACAAGACGATTTTGCATCTCGTCAAATGCATCGTTTTCTTCTGCGTAAATAATTCGGCGAATGTAGTCTTCACCGAAATTTATCTGGCTGTTATAGGTGGCTTCAGTGTCTATCGTAGCAGCTTTTGTCAGGTCGACAAGATGGGCCACTATGGTCGTTGTACCCAGGTCAACAGCTACGGCAAAGTTTCTTTCGCAGTGGTTGCCTGTTTCGACTTCCATAAGCTCTGTGGTGTCACCCCGGTGACCTGTTGTAACGGTAACCTTGTAATCGCAACTTTGGAGCAATTTGGAGAGCTTCTGAAGGATGCGAAAACCGGTTTGCATTATGGGTGCATCAATCTTTTCACGTATGGAAAGATACAGACGCTCGTGGTCTGCGGTGTGGTCCTGAATAGTTGGCGGAGTCATTTCGAGGTATAATTTTTGCACTAACGGGTCAAACTCGAAGGTTCCTGCCCAGGTGAGGCTGTCTGTTTTTCGGCCTTTTTGCGAAAGGGGGACGCTATGGCCGGCAAGTTCACTGAACCGATGCGCATCGGCGTCCATAAGTATCTGGCTTGTTTCCAAGATATGGGATTTTGGGACGGTGACAGTCATGTCAGAGAGGATTTTGGTCTGGCAGGCTAAAACGATATTCTCTCTTATTTCATTAGGGGTGAGCAGGGTGGTTGGATTGCTTTCGTATTGGCCCTCGTCGATTATTACTTTACACTTGCCGCAGTAACCATCTCCGCCACAGATGCTGCTTAAATAGATGCCCGCTTTGTGGGCGGCTTCAAGTAAGATAGTGCCGCCTGGAATCTCGATTTTCAATCCGCTTGGTTCAAAGCGGATAGTGTATTTTTTCTTTTTGCTATCCTGCATTCTCGATTCTCTGCTTCCATGGGCGGGAACCCCATCGAATATGCAGCGTCCAGTCTATTTCCAGGTTTCTTGCAGGTATTTTGGCAGCATCGAGCACTCCCTGGGTCCAACCATAACCTCCCAGTTTGTGGCTTCTTCGAGTTTACCACTCATCACCGCCACATAACCCGGGATTATTATCTTACGGTGTTTGACGAGCTTGTCTACGTTGTGCTTGGCCATGGCATCAGCTACAGTTTTTTCGTTGAGCTTATCACCTGAATAAGCCGTCAAGACACTTGTGCCTTCGGTATCGACCACGAGAATATAGCTTGGTATTCTGCTGGCCTCGACATCCGATTCCACGGTGTAATATGTCAGTGAGAAGTTTGTCGTAAACATCACCGGTGAGTTCGTATCAGGTTCGCCTATAGGATACACTTTCGGTTCCACCTGGACGGGTTTTTGTGGGTCGCTGAAGATATTCATCACGGTGGTGAGCATAGGCAAAAGGGCATGCGGCTCAACAGTGTCGACTACCACGATTCCGGAATATTTGCAAATAAGACTTATAGCCATAGCAGCCTGTTGGTTTGCATCGCCGTCGGCGACAAAAGATATAGTAGGATAACCTAAGGGTCTGAAGACCTTTTTGAGTGACAGAACCCGCATTCGTGAGAGGTTATATAACTGGTCTCGCAGGCTCAATCCGTCGAGGCTTAAGACAATATCCTCGACACCTTGAGCTTTAATCTTTTCGCTAAGTTCGGAAAGGGCCTCGATTGATTCGGCTTTTGCGATGAGTGGGCAACCATTTTCCCTGGCTATTTTCGCCATAGCTTCGGCTGTATCGGGTTTCGCGGAGGCCAGCAGGGGCACAGCTTCTTTGGTTTGTCCGAGGGCGGCGGCCATCGCATCAGATGATTCTGTTACCAGAATGAGGGCAAGGTCGCTGCAGTTGTTTACCACAGCACAAGCTTCAGCGAAGGTTTTGGATGAACCGCTTTCATTAACAACTGCTATTGCCTTAACTGCGATTTTGGTTCCTACTCGCTCAAATGAAAGCCGATTTACAGAGTCGATGCGTTTTTTAAGGTCTTCGCCAAGGAGCTTATCCGAGACAGTGACGGCTATAACTGTGGGACTATGAAATTTTTCTTCATGTCGGAACAGTACCGTCTCCTGCCCGATTTGTACCTCGGAGTCGCCTTTGCCAAAGATTATTTTGCGCATTGGCGGGGCAGCAGCAGCGGCGAGTTTTTCTTTGGCTTCTTCCGAGACATCGGGGCAATCATCAAGTTTGGCGCGTTTTTGGGCAAGTGCCATGGCAAAAGCGAGGCAGGTTGGCATGCCACACTTTTTGCAGTTAGTTTTTGGTAGGAGCTTAAAAATTTCTAATCCTGTTAGTGCCATAATATCTCCCTTAGAACATTGGTTCCAAAGCTGTTACAGGATGGCCGGCTTTGGTAATGAAGTCCAAAACCTCTTCTTCGGTTGTGGCTGTGGTCTCATCGGCAATCTTGGCCAGGAAATCTTCTCCACCAAGTTCAAATTCCTTTGCTCTTTCGATTAGAGCATTCTTGATTTCTTCTTTCAACATCGTAGGCATCCATACAATTCGTCTGATTCCGCCCTCGGCGGCAATAAATTTTTTCGAGCCTATGAAATGTTTTGAATGACCGATGAATCCCGGTGTTTGCTGTCCGCCGCCGACTGTTCCGGCGAGCGTGGAAAACTTCATCCCGCATGGTGTCATCTCGGGGAATTCACGGTTGACAATCATTATTCCACCGGTTGACGGAAGGATGGCAGCTATACACTCGAAGCAGCCGCATGATGTCATCGGGTCGGTTATCATGCTATACTGGCTCATTCGCTCGACGTTACCACCACTGGTTTTAAGAACAAAAGCGTTCACCTTGTCCCACTGGCCGATAGTCGGCTCGATGCAATTGCCTTTTGTAATGGGCTGGTTAGGTCCGGTTGGTGTTATTTCATATGCCGCCCGGCAGTCGAGCCAGCTATAAGCACCGCACAGGCCGGGTCTTTCAGGTGAGACTACACAAACGTGGTTCGGGGCGAAGCTTTGACACAATGTGCAGGAGTAGAATGTGTCTACATCTTCATCCTGCATACCGGCGAGGCGCTTGTCACGTTCGGCATATACTTTTTGGGCCATATCGCGGAGCTCTATAACCTTGGCCTCATCGCTGAAGATTTTGACCTGTACTTTGTCAATGATACTGGAATACTGTTCATGGTACATAGCGTGGAGGAGCTTGCCGATATGTTCAAGTTTAAAGCTGGCTTTTGCAGCGTTTTTGCTAATTCTCATCCAGTTCATATCTCGCTGGCCCATATGCCAAAGCCCCTGGGCTTCGTTCATAAAGGTATGAATCTGCCGCTCCAATACAGGCTCGAAATCTTGCTGCATTTTTCTACCCGCCACCTCGATTACGATACCGAGTGGCAGCTTGCCACCTTCTTTTATTGAGTCGACATCCGGTCCATTTACTTCTATCTTGCCGTCTTCGACTTCGCTGATATCCCGCATTCTGAGCCACTCAAAGGTTGGTGTTCGCTGGCCGCCGAACTCGCAGTGCATATCTTCCTTGCGAATGCGCTCACCTTCAAAGGCGGGACTGCAGGCCACGGGTATGGGTATTTCAGAGATTTTTATTTTCAGGCCACGTACCTCAATCGCTTTCTCGATTATCTGCTCCTGGGGGATGTTCGATACGACGTGCTCATAAGTGCACACACCCGTGGGAAGAATCTGCGGGATGTCCGAATCGGCTATCACAGGGAATCCGTAGTTAATCGCACCGGCCGCCGTGGCGTACCATTCGTCGGTGACTTTGCCCAAAGCGACGACGAATGCAAAGACACGGTTTTTGTTATACATCAGATTGCGTTTGAAATCGCCGGCCTGGACACCGCCGAAACTAAGTGCAGCCCTGCTGGCAAAACCAAGGGCATATATCGCCGAGGTAATCTCTTTGCCAAAAGGAACCAGTCGAGTCTCCCAGCCAAGGTCAACACCGCCCTCGACCAACTGTTCGGCAAAAGTTGAGCCATTGTTATGGCCGGCCATAAACACGTAGAGACTTCGTTCCTGACACTTGCGTGCAATCGAGACTGCCGTTTCCACGTCGGGCGCAGCGCCGACAATCGCTGCAAAGCCAGGCGCCGAGCCATCCACAAACTGGATGCCGCGTTCCCTCAAGATTACGTCGTCCGCCGCACCCAGCCAGATGTCGTCCACGGGATTAGGCCCAATTAGGTATTTACACGCTTCGATAATCTCCTCTGCAAAGAGTGTTGCCATCCCGGCATCGAGAACCGGGCCCAGGTAAGGCAGCCACAGGTCTTCTGAGACGGGTTTGGGCAGGAGGGCCTTGATTTCCGTCATTACCTCCTCGAAGTCGGCCAGTTTTGTAACCTCCCGACCTGTCATCGAATAAATAATCGGTATGTAATAACCAGTGTTTGGAAACTCTATCGCGGCGTCACGGCCCTTTTGCTCGATAGCTTTTTTCAATATATCCTCCGCCTGTGCGGCTATCTTATGGGCCCCATTTATGGCGG
>Ga0315553_10003651_pt1 | contig 11887 bp, 13 predicted proteins | sample SalMarSW160140MG_FD_203099 | JGI IMG/M metagenome (GOLD analysis project Ga0315553, IMG submission 203099) | Salt marsh sediment microbial communities from the Plum Island Ecosystem LTER, Massachusetts, United States - Salt Marsh Sediment SW1601-40 ... | reverse complement strand
CGATATCGCGATGACGAAGGAGATCATCGCGGCCGCCGGAAAGCTTGATATTTCCGTGCATGATCACCTTATCGTGGGGCGTGACGGCCATATCAGCCTGCGCTCGGCGGGGCTTGTCTGAGCGCGGCGGCACAGCGCACGGGGCCGGGCTGGTGCACAGATACCGCCTTTTCCTGAAACGCTTGCTCTTGGCGCCGCAGCTGCGGTAGAAATGCGGAACCCCGCGCGCGCATGCGGGGGCTGTCTTACCGGCAAAACCGGATGGCGACGTGGCGGAGTGGTTACGCAGCGGCCTGCAAAGCCGTGTACACCGGTTCGATTCCGGTCGTCGCCTCCAGCCCCTTCTTCAGTAAGATCGGCCAGTCCGGACATATCCCTGATGTTCAGGGCCTTTCCCGGTCAGCCTTCAGGGACCAAAGCTGAGCCGCGCTCTCTTTCAAGCTGCAGCGCGCCCGAACAACCTGAAAAGCAAGAGATTTCCGTGTGAGGACGGCCTGGGCTACGATCTTTCCACTTGCAACGATCCGCCTCCCGCGCTGAATAGCACGTCGCAGTCAGTCTAACTCCGCATACCGACAATAGGGGAACGAACCGTGCTCTCTCTGTTTGAACTCATCGCAGGATTGCTGACGCTCACTGCCGTTTTCGCGTGGCTGAACCATCGGCTGCTGCGCCTGCCCGCCAATATCGGTCTCCTGGTGATGGGATTGAGCGCCTCGCTCCTGCTGATCGGCATCGAGTTCCTTCTCCCGAAAACTTCTCTCTATGGCGCCCTGGTCAGCACCTTGCGGCAAATCGATTTTTACCAGGCCGTCATGCACGGCATGCTTGCCTTTCTCCTGTTTGCCGGTGCTCTGCATGTCGATCTCGGCCGTTTGCGCAACCGGGCAAGCGTCGTCGCCATTCTGGCGACGGTGGGCGTGCTGATTTCCATGCTGGTCATGGCAACCGGATTGTGGGGAGCCGCCGCAATATTGGGCGTGCCGATCAGCTTCACCTGGGCGCTGGTCTTCGGAGCGCTGATCGCCCCGACCGACCCTGTCGCGGTGCTCTCGACGCTCAAATCCGCGCATGTGCCGCAAATGCTCGAAACGGACATGACGGGTGAGGCCCTGTTCAATGACGGCGTCGGCGTCGTCCTCTTTACGATCATGCTGCAATTTGCGGTGGGTACGACTGCGGATTTCGGGCCGAGCCATGTCGTCGACCTTCTGCTCCTCGAGGCCGGAGGGGGCGCGCTTCTCGGGCTCGTGACCGGCTATATTGCCTATCGGGCGATGCGTGCGATCGACGATTATTCGATCGAGGTGCTGATCTCGCTGTCGCTCGTCGCCGGCACCTATGCCCTCGCCACCGAGCTTCATATGAGCGGGCCAATCGCGGTCGTGGTCGCCGGGGTGCTGATCGGCAACCGCGGCGCGAGGGACGCCATGAGCGACGTCACTCAGCGCTACGTTTTCGGGTTCTGGACGCTCATAGACGACATTCTGAACGCGATCCTGTTTCTCCTCATCGGCCTCGAAGTGATTGTCATCGGCTTTCAGATGTCCTTCCTGTGGATCGGCATCGTCGCGGTCCTGCTCATGCTTTTCGCACGTTTCCTGGCCGTGAGCGTGCCGATTTGCATTCTGAGCCGCTGGCAGACATTCGCGCGTGGCACCGTTGCCGTCCTGACATGGGGCGGCATACGCGGGGGCATATCGGTCGCGCTCGCATTGTCACTGCCCGAAAGCGCCGCTCGGCCCAACATCCTCGCCGCAACCTATGCCGTGGTGCTGTTCACGGTCATCGTTCAGGGGCTGACGCTTCAGTGGGTGGCCGAAGCGACAGCCGGGGGAGATGCGGACTCGGCCCGGGCCGGGTGATCGTCCCCGCGGGCGCTCATGCGGGCGATGCCGCGTCACGCATAATAGGCGATCATCCGACCGCAGATGATCACGCCGCCCCAGAGCAGAATTGAAAAGGCCGCGGCCGCACGCAAGCGCGCCGGCGGAGCGCCGTAGCGCTGTGCCAGCGCGAACGCCCAGGCATCCGCACAATGGAGAAGCAGCGCGTTCAGGATCGCCGCAGCGAGCAGGCCGAGCTTCAGCTGGAAGATGCCCATTCCCGCATATTTCACGGCATGCACGGAAAAGAGCAGACTGCCCGTGATGATGGCGGTGACGAGCCCGGCGGCCAATCCGATCCGCAATGTGTGTATCATCGGTCTCCTTGGCTTTCCGCCGGCGCGTCTCGATCCAGGAACGCGTCGGCCTTATCCGCTCAGATTCGTATCCAGAAACGCCTTAAAGGCGTCCCACGATTTCCGGTCGGCGCGCTCCTGGTAGCGATTGCTCCCGAAAACCGTGAAGGCATGCGGCGCGCCCGAATAGACGTCTATTTCATAAGTGACGCCTGCCTTTTCAAGCTGTTCGGAGAGGGAGGCCACGTCCTGCATGGTGATCGATGTATCGGCGCCGCCATGCGCAATGAGAACCGGCGCGGTATCCGATGGATAGCTCTGGCCCGGCGGTGTGGCGAGCCCGCCATGGAATGTGGCATAGCCTTTGACATTCTTCGCCTGGCCGGATCGCGCCAGCTCTAGAACCGCCGCCCCGCCAAAACAATAGCCCATCACGACCGCGTCCTGAGCGCCGTGCTTGCGTGCTTCCGCCAGCCCGCCAAGGATCAGGCTTCGCATCTTTTCACGGTCTTTGTAGAGTTTGGCCGTCTCGGCCTTCCGTGCGGCCGTATCGGCCGGCCGATTGCCCTTGCCGTAGAGGTCGGCAGCAAAGGCGTCATAGCCGAGCTCGGCCAGCATGTCGGCGCGTTTTTGCTCATATTCGTTAAGTCCGTCCCAATCATGAATGATCAGCACGAGGCCCTTTGAGTCACTTGCGGCCTTGGCGAAATAGCCTTCGTAAGCCTCCCCGTTGACCTCATAGCTGACATTTTCGCCGGCCTGCGCAGCGCCTGTCAGCATCGCAAGAGCTGTGAAAAGAGTTAACGCTTTCATGATTGCTCGCCTCGATATTGCGGTTCGGATCGACTGGGAGCGGATCGGGATGCTTCCTCCCTGAGCTGCCAACACGGTATTCCTTTGGAAGTTCCGAACTGCCTGCGCCAGTCCTTATCCCAGCTTACCGCCCAGCTTGCCACGCCCGTCAACCGGATGTGGACGCAATTCTCATGTGCCGATAATCTCGGCCATCTGGGTGCATCTGGAACAACTCAGGGCGAGCCCGATGAACGGCATTTCACGCGAGGATTTTGCTTTCTTCTATCCGCTGCGCGTCAGGTGGTCGGAGGTCGATCCGCAAGGCATCGTTTTCAACCCCAACTATCTCGCCTACGCCGATATCGCGCTCACCGAATATATGCGCCGCATCGGCTTTCCCTATCCGGAGGGGCTGATTCGGCTCGGATCGGACCTTTTCGCCGTGCGCAGCGAGATCAACTTCCGGGCCTCGGCGAAATATGACGACGAGCTGGAGCTGGCGGCCCGCATCTCCCGCATCGGGCGCACCAGCCTGACGCTGACTGTCGGCATCTTCCGCGGCGACGAGCTGCTCTGCGATGTCATGATGATCTATGTCAATGCTTCACCAGACAGCCAAAAATCGACGCCGCTCCCCGAGCCGCTCATCGAAACGATCACCGCCTTCGAAAAGCGGCCTCCCGAGCGGAGCTGAGGCCGTTCGGAACCGGCGCAGGCCGACGGCCCCGGTTGGAGCCCTGTTATCGCGTTCTGAACGCGGCAAAATCAGCGCTGGATAGTAGGATTTTCACGCGCATTTGGGGGTGGCGGCGGACAGAGTCATTTGCTATATCCATGCGACGAGCAAGGTTGCTTCTGATCCCCGGTAGCTCAGTTGGTAGAGCAAGCGGCTGTTAACCGCTCGGTCGCTGGTTCGAGTCCGGCCCGGGGAGCCAACAAATCCAACAATTTCCGGATCCGATGCCCCAAGTGAATTTGGCACTGGGGTTCCATGTGGGTTCCAACTAGCCGAAAAATTCGAGCGCTTTGCGATCTGCATCGGCGTCTGCATGCAGCGAAAGACTCTCGCCACCTGTATCGACCGCGTCGTTGATCACATCGTCGATGGAACAGTCGAATTATCCCTTCGGGTGGTCGCCCGATGAGCAAGGTTGTTGAATCACAGCAGCCGACAACTCTGCCGGCGACTGGCGAGCATCTCAGGAACGCCCGCAGCGCCCTCTCGATCTGGTTGGCAAGCTTCCGATCGCACAATACGCGCCGCGCTTATGAGAAGGAGCTGCAAGCCTTCGCAGACTTTTGCGGGGCGGAGCTGGATGACGCGGCAGCTTGGCTTTTGACCCGTGTCGACCCGGAGGCGCACAATGCGGCCGATCTCTGGCGGGCTGACAAGCTTGCCCGAGGCAATGCGCCGGCGACGATCAACCGCTCGATGGCCGCGCTGAATTCCTTTGTCACAAGCGCCCGCCGTGGTGGCTTCACGACGCTGCGCCTCGAGGCGAAGGGCGAGGCGCGTGAGGCATACAGGGACACGGCAGGCCCTGGCCTGACAACCTTCCTGAAGATGCTCGACGCTGCACGGCAGCAGCGCAACAAGCACAGCGCCACACGGGACGCCGCGATCCTGCTCTTGGCGTTCGGACTCGGTCTGCGTCGGGCGGAGATTGTCGCCATCAACATCGACAACATCGATCTTGAAACCGGCCGGGTGATGATCCTCGGCAAGGGTAAGGCGCAGGCGAAGCCGTTGACACTGACGCCGGAGTTGGTCGAAGCGCTTGGCGATTGGATGCATTACCGACGCTGCAGCGAGGATCATGCGCCGCTTTTCGTCAGCCTAAGCCGGGCCAGCAAGGACAGAAGGCTAACCGGCGACGGCGTGCGAAAGGTCATCGCCCGGATCGGCAATCAGGTCGGCGCCAAGGTGCGTCCGCATGGACTCAGGCACACAGCCACTACCGAAGCTCTGAGCCGGGTCGGCGGCGATTTCAGGAAAGTCCGAAGCTTCAGCCGCCATTCGAGCTTGGACATCATCGCGGTCTATGACGATGCGAGGCAGGACCACGCCGGCCAGGTCGCGGCTATCCTGACGGGATTGACCAAAGCGTGATAGCAGGGCCTGTTGACACCTATGGGATCACGGCTCGCGAGGCCGCATCACTTTCAATTGCATTAATTAGGGGTTATGCAAGCGCAGATTTCGCATGTAATTCGGCCAAATCTCCTGTCCTTGCACCAAAAAGTTCTCTGACTAAAAGATGCCCAACGCCTTCCCCACTCGTTCTCCCATCTCCGGACAACGCGTGCTTCCCATCCTTGCACCTTGTGAATGCTATAAACTGTAGTACATTGTGGCGATGTTCTTGTGTATATTGAGCCGTGTTTTTCCTTGCACCATAACGGCTCCTGACTCGGTCCATTCTCTCTGCGCACCCTTATGGGCTGGCCTTCACAAACGCCTCTAATAAGGCCACCGCAAAGCCAGACACGCATACACGCACGCCCCGTGGCCCTGCATTTCCGATTCGGAAATGAGAACCAGCATCGGTGTTTCCAATCCATTCTCTCAACATCACATTGGAGCGAGCCATCGATAGAGGCGTCTGGAAAGCGACGACTGGCGGCTTTTTTTACCTCATCAGCAGCCGCTCTTTTCCAAAGACATTTGGCGTCGCATCCGACGGCAAAGCCAGGAAGCGCGGAATGGCTCCGCGAAAACGTATCGGAACAAACGTTTACCTCCTGACATGATTGCGAGCCTGCAAAATCGGATGCTGGAATTATCAATGGCGAACCGAGCAAACAAACCAACAACCATTTCTTCATGATTTCACCCACCGTGAATGTGATGGAACTTCAATATTGCGCTAGGTTAAAAATTTCCATGAATTATATTTAATCTTACGAAAAAGGACAACCTAAGACTGAAGCTTACGGACGAACATGTAGATTTCACGCAACCGCATCGAGCAGCTCCGGCCCTTCATTGCGGCTGTTGTTGATGGCGGTCCCGAGTTGCTGCGCCGACATGACCTGCGCCGGATAAGGGCCAACTGTTTTCAGTGCAACGTCACGCTCATCGAATACCCAGCTCTGGCAATCTTCCGGCCGCAAGATGGCCGGCATGCGATTATGCAGCGGAGCGACGAGCGAATTCGGTTCGCAGGTGATGATGGCGAAGGAGATGAAGGCAACCGGCTCGCCCTTATGCATCCTTTCCCAGCGATCCCAGATCCCGGCGAAGAAACTGACCTCGGTATCCGCCGGCTTGATCCAATAGGGGATCTTGGTTTTGCCTTCGCGCTTCCATTCGAAGAAGCCGTTATTCGGCACAAGGCACCGGCGGCTTTTGACCGCCTCGCGGAAGGCGCCGGATTTGGTAATGGTCTCGACGCGGGCGTTGATGCCCGACCATTTCTTGGCTTCAAGCGGCCCCTTATGGAACCATGGGACAAGATCCCAGCGCGCCATGATTCCCTCAAGGCCGGCGTCGTCGGCAATGACGATCGGCGCATTCTGCGTCGAGGCGAGATTGTAACGCGGCGGCGGATCCTCTGCCGGCGCCTTCCAGCCTTGATGCATCGAATCCAGAAATAAACTCAGCTGCTCGTGGATCTGGCGCTACGTCGCCTTGTTCGAGAAGCAACCACACATGCCTTAATTGTGATGTGAATGCAGAAGAAGTTCCAGCCTCATAGTAGCCAAACGCCGTCGCGGAAAATCTCACCGGTATCACATAGCAGAAACCCCCCAATAAAATTGGAGGGTTTCCGGCGGCTACAAAACCCCGCGCCGCCTCCCGCCGTATCAACTTGGGCTCAATGTAAGCTCCACGGAGGACACGGCGGTCCTACCACAACGACTGCGTCCATCAATTCGTCCCAACGAAAGGCTCAATAGGGGTTTATACTTATAAAACCTGATCGTGATATCAGGCGTTTCTCATTTTGATTTCACCGGTTCTCGTTCGCCGAATTTACATCTTTGCCACCCTGTGAAATCGCGTTGAAGGATAGCGCGACGTTCCGGCAGATATTAGCCGCTCCATGAACCCGACGATCAAATAAGATCGAGACGCATTCTCGCCGCCTGTATTCATGCTGCCGAACAGCTGTTACGCCCCCGATAGAGCATCGACCGCCCTGCAGACGTTCTTCTGCTCCAAGATCGTGTTTGAAGGTCAACTCATTCCTACCTTTGCTACCCATTAGGCGCGAAGCGAAGCCGACCTGCTGCGGCAAAATAGACCACCCCCAGAAACGCACAAAGTGTGATCCGCATCACCGCAGGAGCGCGACCGCGCTGTCATTTCTCGTGCGTCAGCGAGGCAATCCGTACACGGAACGAAAACCGGTTCGCGAGAACGTCATTCGCTGAAGCAAGCATCCGCATTGGGCGGAGCGCATAAAGAAAGAGAGTTGATCATGAGCAAGTCAATTAAGGTCGTTCTGACGAGCATCGGTATCGGCATGGCGGCGATTGCAGGCGCAACCGCTTCGGGCCAGGCAGCACCAATGAGCGTCAGCCAACTGGAAGCACCAGATGCAACCGGGGCCGTTGAGCTGGTGAAAGTTGAGCGCCGCAAGAAAGTGTCCGTCCGGGATCATCGGCGGCGTGTTCGTGCCCGCGTTCGCGATCATCGCCGGGTTCGTGTGCGGGATCACCGCGTCAAGCGCGTGATACGCGTCCGTGACCACCGCAAGGTGCGCGGGGTCCGTGTTCGCGACCATCGCCGGAATACTGTCGTGAGGGTCCGCGATCACCGGGGTGAACGGGTTCGTGTCCGTGACCACCGCAAGGTACGCAGGGTTCGTGTTCGCGACCATCGGCAAAATACCGTCGTGAGGGTCCGCGATCACCGCAATGAACGGGTTCGTGTTCGTGATCACCGCAGAGAACGGGTCCACGTCCGCGATCACCGCAATGAGCGGGTTCGCGTTCGTGATCACCGAAAGACGCGTGTGCCTGCCGCTCGCGATGAATAGCCGTAAGGCAATGACAATCCCCCAACGAAACCTGACCGTTTCGTTGGGGCTCCACTTGCGTATTCCGACTTATGGTATTGGCGCTGCCGCAAAAGTCCCGAGGCGCCAATATCTGGATTTCACCCGCTCCGCCGAAGTTCAAGCACGCGGTGCGTTGACCCACCTTCAGATCCGAAACCCTCGTCGACATGTGCCCGAAGCAAGAGCCGCCGACGCCTCGAAGCCGACATAGGGCGCACTTCGAGATATTGGTCGGAACGGGATCTCTAAATCTGTGGCACCTCTCTAGATTATTGAGTTGCGTCTTGGCCTGGTCCGCTAACGAGCCACCATTGGCGTGCCGTCTACGCGAACATGGTACAACCTTATGTTGGGCCATTCCAAACGAGGTTGGCGCACGCGAGGCTTCTGTGAGTTCTGCGTCTTCTATTGTCGCTTTCCGGCGCCTCAGCGGATTGAATCACTGACCGCCAGCTTGGGCTACGACTTCGGGTTCGCCGATCTTGCGTGCGTGGTCGGTTCCGAAACGTTTCCTATAATCGCTGGGACCAATGCCGGAATGCCGTTTGAAGAGGGAGCGGAAGAAAATGAGGTCTACATATCCGGTCTGCTCGGCAACCTCCTGGACCGTCAGCGATCCGTTTTCCAGAAGACGTTTCGCCATCGCGATGCGCAGGCCGTGCAAATAGCCGGTGGGCGTTTCACCGGTGGCAGTCTTGAAGCGCCTAATGAAATTGCGCGGGCTCATTCCGAGTTGGCTGGCAAGCGCCTCGAAGCTGACTTCTTCGGCATAGTGAGCCTGCAACCATTCCTGGGCCCGATGTATGCGCTCGTCGTCATGCGGTGGACGCATTGAGAAATGCGTGAACGCGTTCTGCCAGGTTCGCGGCATCTCGATGAGCAGAGCCTTGGCGCATCGGGTAGCCGTTTCCCGGCCACAGAATTTCTCGACCAAATACAGCGACAGATCCGCCGCGGAGTTAATTCCGCCGCCGCAATAAAGGTGTCCTGCATCAGTCACCAGATACTGCGGCTGCCAGTGGACCCGGGGAAACCGTCGGCTGTATTGCTCTGCCAGTCCCCAATGCGCGGTTGCCCGCTTGCCGTCCAGCAGACCAGCTTCGGCGGCGAGGGCAACACCAGAGCAGACAGCCGCCACTTGCGCACCATTCTTCGCCCACCGCTGGAGCCAGCCGACCACGTCGAGATTTCGGGCGATGACAGCATCGATGTCATACCCTTCCTTACAGAGCACCTCGAGTTCAAGGCCGCCCGCAGGGACGAAGACGAGATCGGGTGTTTCCAGTTCCGCGAATGCGCATTCCGGCGCCAGTCTAATGAGCCGGTCGGTTCTGACAGGCTTGCCATCGAGCGAAGCCGTTCGGACATGAAAAAACGGTGTTGAAGGCTCGCCGTTCAGCAGGTTCCAGAACACGCCGGCATTATTGAATATCTCTGTCGGCAGGACTGCCGTCGAGGCGCAGCCGCCATTGAGAAACAGAACAGCCACCTTAAGCATCACCCTCTCCATATGTCATTTTCAGCCATGTAGTATGGCACATCTGTCATCTCGTGTAAAAATCGGATCGACCGTATCTTGCAGTCCTCTCAAGCAAGACAGGAGACGACAATGCTACGCAAATACGTGATTGAACGGGAAATTCCCGGTGTTGGAGCCTTGGAGACGACCCAGTTGGGTGAGGCCGCGAAGACCTCGAACAACGCCCTGAGCAAGCTGACGGGTATCCAATGGCAGCATTCCTATGTCACTGCAGACAAGACGTTCTGCATCTATCTCGCGGAAAGCGAGGACTTAATCCGGGAACATGCCCGGCTGTCAGGCTTTCCAGCGAGCCGCATTACCGAAGTGTCCGGAATCTTTGATCCGACAACCGAACAGAAATGCGAGTTGGCTCAGGTTGCGGCCTGACCGGTGAGCGCGGCGCCAATACGGCGGTTCCAGAAGAAACTCGAACGCCATTCTCGCCCTCTATTGGCGCTGCCTTCTAAAACCATACTCACCAGCATCTCTGCTCTCGACAGAGAGGCGCCTTGCGGATGCGGCAACTGCTGTCAGCTTTCAGCGACCGTCCGCCATCAAGCCAACGACAACCTGTGTGGAGGACAGGTTGCCCAACAAGGAGCTGGGACAATGGAACTGATGATTTATATGGCGAATGGGTTGTATGTGGCGTCCTACTTCATGAAGGACATCCTGCATCTGCGGATCCTCTCCGTCGTCGCGGCCTTGTGCCTGGTTGCGTACTTCTATTTTCGGGAAGAACCAATGCTAACGGTGGTTTGCTGGAATCTCTTCTTCGTAGGCGTAAACACGTTCCAGGTAGCGCGCATCTTCTTGGGTCGCAGACATGCGCAGGTTGTCACTCTTTAACCTATCGAGGGGCGGCGTCAGCGTCGCCATGGTGACCGACGTCGATCTGACAAACCGAGAAAAAGCCAACATGAATGTAACCCTCAGACATGGATCCTAATACACGAGATTCTACCAACAATATCTCTATCCATATAAAGACGATCCTGATCTAATCGCGACATGGCAGAGCGGGCTTTTCAACGACATCAGCCCAAAGCGAACATATTCATTTTAATGACAGCTTTTGTACCAAAACTAGACTTTGAAATTGGTTTTGCCAGCAGAAACGATGTCGTTGTTAGGCCCTGTTAAAACTGAAACCGTCTCCCCTTCACTCGACGGGAAAGGGAAACGGAATCTTGATGTGTCTGCAAACTGCCACGTCCTGCTACGCCGTGCCGCCTCGCGCAGGGACCCGCAGAGACTGCTCACCGTCTCCGGCATTGCCACCCCGCTTGCTGTGCTCGCCCACCATTCTTCGGCCGTCGCCTGGGCGATCTTACCCTGTCTGTCATCATCCGCCAGCGCACGCAGGTCAGACTTGCTGATGCTTATCGATCGCGCTCTGGCGACAGCATCGATCAGCGTTGCGCCGGGGATCACACGGATCACACGCTGATCATCCAGTACCTGGCTCGAAAGCATGCCACCGAATGCCGCCACGCTCTGCCGATGGACAGGCGAGCCGCTCATGCCACCGATCACCGCCCTCTCGCCCGCATCGGCTGGAATGAAATTTAGCCATTGATCGGGGCCGATGGTTTCGTCCACCATGATCGGCATCGAGCGTCTTAAAGTGGCTCATGGCGGCTAGAGGTCGGTCGGAATCCCGACCGACCCCATTATCCTCCGGCTGGCGCAGAATCATTTGGCGAATGATTGTGCGCTGGCTGCGTCGCCAAATCATCATTCGGCGTAATAATGTGCGACTGATCGGGCATTCAGGTTGCCGGGGATGCAGGCTTTTTTATCAGCCCGCCTCTTTATCGGCGAGCCGATCGAGCCAGAGCTGCGATAACGTTTCGTACAACTCGCCCGTTTGCGTGATCAACGCGCGAAGCACCGTCGGCTCACCGCCGATGGCCTTCGCGGCTGGCATCTTCGAAAGCTGCTCAAGGCCCGTGGCGAGACTTTCGAGCAGCACTCGCATCTCGAATATTTTCGCGCGTAGATCCGCAACATTGTTGCCCTCATCGCCAGACGAGGTATCGTTGTTTTCAGCCATGATTCACTCCGTGGTAGTGATGAGTGGTCAGGCTCGGCTTGGGAGTACCAGTCCCTTGCCGGGCCGTTATGGCGATGCCAATATGATCACCATATGTAATTTAAATCGTAATCCGTTGTTTGCGTCAACAGCAAATAATTATATCGTGCTATGTGATGATCACATCGGCACAATGCAGGATGGCACGGGCGGCTTTGCGCTGGAGCGTCAGGGAATTGGCGCAACGTTCTCACGTTGGTAGCGCAACAATACAGCGATTTGAGGCGGAACAATCCTCGCCTGTTCACGCCACGCGGGAAGTGCTGCGCCGAGCGTTCGAGGCGGCT
>Ga0315553_10003650_pt1 | contig 11888 bp, 7 predicted proteins | sample SalMarSW160140MG_FD_203099 | JGI IMG/M metagenome (GOLD analysis project Ga0315553, IMG submission 203099) | Salt marsh sediment microbial communities from the Plum Island Ecosystem LTER, Massachusetts, United States - Salt Marsh Sediment SW1601-40 ... | reverse complement strand
TATGGAATCCAACGCCCCCGGCATCTATGTCGGGGGCGATTCCATTGCCTGATTCGGTATCCGAGTTCAGGGTGCTCTGTCTGTGAGGGAGACCACTTTTCCATTTTCGTCGATGCCCAGATAGTGGGGAGTGGTCATATAGTGATAGTATTCGTCTGGATCATCCGTCCTGACCGTGCGTTCTGCCCTATCGGCGCTGAAAACAACGACGCCCTCGAACTCTTGTTGGAGCCTGCCGTCCTCCGGTGCCAAAACATCTGGCCATTCGACGTACGCGCCGTCTCCCTCCTGGGTGAACGTGTCCTGCACAGCTAGAGTGTCCACAGTCTCGACCTGGCAGTATTCCTCTTCCGCGTAGATACGCTCCTTCACAGTGATGTGATCCCAGACCTCGCACTCTGACAAAAGGACCTCGATCTCGGACGAGGAGTCCTCAGGATCGGTGATCCATATCGCGTATTGTGTGTACTGACAGCTTTCCGGGTCTAGCCACTCCTCGGAGGAGTAATAACGGTCGCCGTCGACCCACTCCTCGCCTGGGTTTAACTGTGTGTTTACGAAATCCCCATCTGCCGACTCGTAGAGCAGACGACCGGTCTCTTCATAGTAGATATTGTACGCATAGTCGTCGTATTCATCCACTATCTGTTCGGTGTATCTATCCTCTCGTTGCTTCAGACGACACGTACCAGGCAGCACTGTGCAGTCGGCGTCGGCTTCGCAGTCAGAGCGCCACCCCTCACTCGTCATCACCTGTGGCATCAGGAGCTGGACCTGTGCCGTCCAAGAGCCTCGTGCTGTAGCTGGCACATAGCTGGTGGGCTTGGCGCGAGGACCGAGGAATGTCTGGCCTACACAGAAGCAGATCACCAGTAGGGCCAGGACGGCGGCCATCAATAGCAGTGGGATAGGGATTGGAAACGAGGGTCGTTGTGATGACGGGCGTGAGGCAGACCGGGAAGATGGTGCAGGAGATGGCGATGGAGTGGACGGTGGGGAGAAGGATATCGGTTCTTCCTCCGGCCGCTTTTCCTCTTTTTTGCGACGACGTCCGGTTTTCATCAACGTCCTCCCTGTCGGAGAACCATTGTTCTCAGCGCTAGCCTGACTGGCGACGGCGACGCCGACGGGGCCTCTGAAGACCCTGTTCTGGCTTCAGTGTCTGCAGCCACTCGTGGATATAGGTCATCTTGTTGTGCCGCTGCGCCACGTGTAGGGCCTCGCGTATCTTGTGGGGAAGAGCCTCCCCGGGCAGGGAATGGGCTTCCCCGATTCCTGCTTGATCACACATCTCCTGAAGCTGTGATAGCTTGGTGATGTTCTGATAGGCAAACACATAGGTCAGCCACAGATTGTCAGAGTATGGATGGGGCAGGGGAGCATAGTTCTGGGGAAACTTGAAGTCATTTAGATAGTGCGCGACCTCGTTCACCCGTCCCTGGTCGGCTAGCATACGGACCAACATCTCGACCCGGCTCGCTTCGTCTGGCTCCTCCCTTGCTTCGTGCCAATCAATGCCCAGGGAAAAGGCGATGGTGAACAGATCTTCGACGCCGAGACTCATTGAGAGGAATTGATCCCGGAGTTTCTCCTGCTCAGCGTCCAGAGGAGGCCGCTCTAGAAATGTACCACAGTATCCGCATACTCGTCTGTAATCAGGGTTGGAACCGCCACAGTTTGGGCATTTCATTCGAGTTGATCCTCAGCAATGTAAGACTATTCCTCGTGGAGTGCAGTACGTTGAGTATTATACCATTATGCAGGGATGCGGGCAACGTGCTTTCGATATTGAGCCGGGTGTGTTGACTTTCGTGCGAAACTGCGCTATCATCTTGCATGTAGTGGGTGAGGGCGACAAGGGAGAGGCTCGACGATCCAATGATTGACAGGATGCAGAGGTTGGACAAGAAGACGGTCTTGGTTTCTGGAGCCTGGATCGCCTACATTCTGGCGTTCTTCCCTCTTTTTCAGTTAACAGGGCTAACGGTGCTCTCGGTGGCGGCGCTACCGGTGGCGGTCACAGGCTGGTTCTTTGGGACACGCCTCGGTCTGATCGGGGCCCTGCTGGCGTTTCCGCTCAATTTACTTCTGACGAGTCTAGCTACGGGTGGCGTATCCTATGCTGTGTTGACGCCGGGTGGCGTGCTAGGATCTGCTGTGATCGTCATTCTTGGCGTCGTGGTGGGGCAGCTACACGACCTGAGCGATCAGTTGAAGCAGCAACTAGGCGGGCGTGTGCAAGCCGAACAGGTCCTGCAGCGCCAAAACCAAGAGCTGGTCGCCCGCAACGCGGTAGCTCAAGCCGTATCCACTTCTTTGGAACTGCAGCAGATCCTGGATGAGGCGCTCACCAGTGTGATGACAGCGCTGGCATTCGAAGGCGGTTTGGTCGCCTTGGCTGATCGGCAGACGGGGGATCTCGAGCTTGTGAGCACCAGAGGGCTTCCATCATCTCTTGTCGAGCTCTGGGAGACTCGCGGTATAAGCGGCACGCTGTGCGAGCTTGTCTACCAGAGAGGTAGCCCGTTGAACCTGAGTAATCTTGCTGAACACGCGCCGGTAGATGTGAGTGGACTGACGGAGGTAGGGTTGCAGTGTTTCACAGGGGCACCAATCCTCCACAAAGACCGCACGCTCGGCACCCTGTGTCTCCTTGATACTGTACCTCGTGACATGTCTGAAGCCGACTGCGAGTTGCTAACTGCCATCGGTCAGCAGATTGGTATCGCTGTGGAAAGCGCCCAACTGTTCGGGGATGTGGTACGCGAGCGTGAGGTGACCCGCATCTTGCTCAGTACCACCGAAGCGCTGAGTACCACGCTCAGGATCGACAAATTGCTAGACCGCGTCCTTGACGAACTACAGCGAGTGGTGCCCTACGATGCAGCTTCGATCCGTATGGTAAGTAAGACAATTGCCTCACCAGAAAAAGACGCTGGCGTCAGCTCGCCCGTCATCTGGACCGTCGCCTCTCGTGGGCCAGAACAGGCGCCTCCGAGGCGGTGTGCATTGGAGGAATTACCTCTGGTGCAGCAACTCGTACGCGAACGAAGCCCCGTTATCGTTTCAGATGTGACGCAAGAGGCCAAATGGTCTCACATCCTTTTCTCGTCGCCACGCCAAGAGGGATCTCAAGGAGGTTCATGGCTGGGCGTACCTCTTGTATTCAAGGACGAGGTTATGGGTGTCCTGATGGTGGATTCTCACCATCCCCGTATGTATAGCGATAGAGCGGCTCGTCTGGCCTTGGCCTTTGCCCAACAGGCCGCTCTGGCCATTGAGAACTCCCGTCTGTATGAGGAGACGCGGGCGCGATTGCGCGAGAGCGATTTGCTGTACGGTGTCACATCGGCTTTCTCGTCGACCCTCGATATGGATCAGATACTGCCCTATGTGGCGCGCAGCTTGTGCGAGATCCTGAACGGGACCAGCGCCCAGATCTATAGCCTTGATGATGAAGGCAGCGTTATCACATTGGTCGCTGAGTACGTGGCTCCTGGGATGGCGGAGCAGCAACGCTCCCAGAACCTGGGTCATCAGTATGTGCTCGCAGGTTTTCCTGCTGCAGCGGAGGCGCTGAGTTCCTACGCCCCCATGCAGTTGAGGGCGGATGACCCTGAGCTAGATTCGAGAGAGAGGGCTGTATTGGAAACCCAAAAAGCAGAGGCTCTCCTGCTTCTGCCAATGGTGGCGCGCGGTCACCTGGTAGGCCTGGCCGAGGTATACGATAGTCTCGGACCTCGCCGTTTCACGAAAGGGGAGGTTGCCCTGGGCCAAACGTTGGTCCATCAGGCGGCTATCGCCGTCGAGAATGCCCATCTGTACAGAGAGATTGAGGAGCGACGGTCGTATTTGGAGAGCATCCTGGCCGCTGCTCCCGATGCCATAGTGGCCCTGGATGCCCTGCATCGAATCGCAGAGTGGAACCCTGGCGCGGAAAGACTGTTTGGATACCCACGGGATGAGGTGATGGGAGGGGACATTGATTATCTGATCAGTCACTCCGAAATGCGCGATGAGTCGGCCACTCTCACGCAAACGATCATGCAGGGGCAGGACCTGCCTTCAATGGAGACGGTTCGCTACCGCAGGGATGGTTCGCCGGTGGACGTGATGTTGGCTGGGTCGCCGGTATTGACGGAGGGCGACCTGGTCGGTGCGGTGGCCGTCTATACGGATATCTCAGAGCTAAAGCGCGCGGAAGAAGCGTTGCGCCATCGTACGGTCGAGTTGCAGGCGAGCAACGAGGAACTGGATGCTTTTGCACATACGGTGGCTCACGATCTCAAGAGCCCGTTGTCAAACATCATCGGTTTTGCTGATCTGCTGAAGCGTGGGCACAGGACAATGTCACGGGAGGATATGGACGACTACCTGGTCACGATTGTGCAGGTCGGGTACAAGATGAGAGATATCATTGATGCACTGCTGTTGCTGGCCGGTGCCCGAAAGATGGGCGAGTTGAAGCTGACTCCCTTGGATATGGAGGACATCATAGGCGACGTGCAGCAACGACTGCGCTACATGATCGAGCAGTATCAAGCCGAATTCATCCTGCCGGATTCCTGGCCGGTGGCGCTGGGCTACAGCCCTTGGGTCGAAGAGATATGGGTCAACTATGTCAGCAATGCGATCAAGTACGGCGGCCTGCCACCGCGGGTGGAACTGGGTGCGGATTCTCCGTTGCACTCCCCCGCTCACACTGCGGAAGGCGCGGCTAGCGCGGTGCGGTTCTGGGTGCGCGACAACGGTGCGGGAATCTCGCCAGAGGCTCAGGCTAAGCTGTTCACCCCGTTCACACGGCTTGATAACATACGTATCAAGGGTCATGGGGTGGGATTGTCTATCGTGCGGCGGATTGTGGAGAGAATGGGCGGCGAGGTTGGAGTGGAGAGCGAGATAGAACGAGGGAGCACGTTTTATTTCGTGTTGCCTGCCAAGCTGGATGATGGTCAAGTCGAGTGAGCGAACAAGTGCTCTATGTGCTGCTGGCAGGATTCCTGGATGCCTGAGCTGGAGGCCTTTGTAAGGGCTTCCCGGAGGCGGCGCAACTGTGGCCCCTTGAAGTGCATTTTCCAAGCTGGAGCAAATCGATTATAATATCATCTCCTCTGGTCCCATCTGGCCGTCAGGGCATCATGTCGTTTGCTGATCTGCGCAGGGTGTGCGAGTGTTCACCCCGCGCATCGACTTGGGGTTGGCTCATAAACCGATCCCGAACTGGGAGGATGACTTTATGGCAGAAGGGCGCATTCTGATCATCGATGACGAACCGTTGATTCGTCGTGCTATGGCCGACTACCTGATCGAGTGCGGCTACGAAACCAGCATGGCGGCAGATGGTGCTGAGGGACTGTCCCAAGCCCGGTCTGAACACTTTGACATTGTCCTGGTCGATCTGCACATGCCCCGTGTAGGTGGCCTGGAGGTCATTACCACTCTGCGCGCCGAATCCCCCGAACTGCCCGTCGTGGTTGTCTCCGGTACAGGTGTGCTGGCCGATGCCATTGAGGCTATGCGGCAAGGTGCGTGGGACTATATCACAAAGCCTGTCCGCGACATCGATGAGATTTTGGTCGTCGTTGAGCGGGTCCTGGACCAGGCCCGCCTTATCGCTGAGCGCGATCGGTATCGGCGTGAGATCGAGGAGATCAACCGCTCGCTGGAGGCTGAGGTGACTCGTCGTACCGACGATCTGCGGGCGCAGAACCGCGAACTGGCGGCCCTCAACCGCGTGTCTTATGTTATCAGCGATCCCCTCGATCTGGACACGATGCTCAACCGCGCCATTGATGCCGCCTTGGTGGCCACGAACGCTGATGCGGGCGTGGTCCGGCTGCTTAACCCAGCGACCAATCAACTGGTCATTGCCGTGGCGCGCGGACTTGGCCAGGAATATGTGTCCTCTGCTCAAGCCATTCCGTTCGGCGAGGGTGTTGCAGGCCGGGTGGCTCAATCTGGTCATGCACGAGGTGGCAGTGATTTCGCTGGCGACTCGTGGATGGTGCTTCTGGGTGAGGCGACTGGACTGCAGTCCTATCTGTGTGTACCACTGCGCACTGGCAAGGAAATCGTGGGTACGCTGGCAATTTTCAGGCAGGCCGAACATACGTTTGAGGCTCGGGAGGTCGAGTTGGTGGCGAGCATCGGGAACCAGATTGGAGTGGCCGTCGGACGGGCTCAGTATGCCGCGGATCTGCGCCGGGTCAACGCCCAATTGGAACATGCCAATGCCGAACTCCGTCGCCTGGATGTGCTGCGGGAGCAGTTTATTCAGAACGTGGCTCACGAGCTGCGTACGCCCTTGGCGCTCGTGCACGGTTACGTCGAGATGCTGACGCAAGAAGACCTGGGCGCTGACGAGCGACAGATGGCCTTGAGCGTAACCTCTCGGCGCGTCCGGGCGCTGGTGGATTTGGTCGAGTCTATCACGACCTTGCAGGATTTGGACAGCGAGCCGTTGCGCTTTGAACCCGTGACGCCAGCAGATCTGATCCAGACCGCCTGTCAGATGACGTCCCAGCGAGCTGCGAACGCCGATGTCGAATTGCACAATCTATGCCCTCCAGACCTTCCGGCTTTCTCTGGTGACTTTACGCGATTGGCTCAGGCACTGCATCAGCTATTGGACAATGCCTGCAAGTTCTCCCCTGAGGGAAGTGAGGTGACCGTCAATCTGGAGATGACGCAGGACGCGGTACTCATCACCGTGGTTGACCAGGGCGCCGGCATCCCCCCCGAGGAGCAATCCCGCATCTTTGATCGCTTCTATCAGGTGGATGGAAGTATGACTCGCCGTTACGGTGGTACCGGGCTTGGATTGGCGATTGCCAAAGAGGTCATCGAGGCGCATGCGGGCAACATCACGCTGGAAAGCACGCCGGGCGAGGGCAGTGTATTCACAGTCCGGCTCCCGTGTGTGGATTAGCCCCAGATTCGGTTCAGCGGCAGCCAGGAACCGGCTACCAGGGTCATCGACCCATAGGTTAGTATCTCTTTACAATGGCTCGATATGCCGCTGGCTGGCGGCATTGCAGCACCTGGGTCTCTTCCCGATGCTGGCGTACTTCGTCCAAGTCAATGCGTGCCACGGCGTATCCTTCGGTCGGTTCTTCGGCGATGGCATAGACTTTGCCTCTTGGTCCAACGATGCCGCTCTGTCCACAGAAGGTGTATGAGGGCTCCTCGCCTACGCGATTGGCGGCTGCCACAAAGACCCTGTTCTCGTAGGCTCTCGCCAGCAGGTAGACCCGCCATTCGTCGGCGTACGGCTGCTCCCAGTTTGCGCATACGACGATCAACTCTGCGCCCTCCAGCGCCAGGCTACGCGCTACCTCGGGGAAAGCCAAGTCCCATCCGATCATCATCCCCACAACCCCGAAAGGGGTCTCGAGACAGTTGAGCCGGTACCCAGGGCGAAAGGCGATTCGTTCCTCCCCTTGCAGATGCATCTTGTGATATTGACCTATGAGATCGCCATCGGGGCCTACCATGACGACGGTGTTGTAGAGAATCGACTCGACTCTTTCTTTGGCGACCATCCCAAAGACGATGTGCACCCCGTATTCGCTCGCCCGCTGGGCGATGAGGTTGACTGTGGGGCCTGGAATGTGTTGGGCCAGATCGGGAAAACGTGGCCCCATCTCGTATCCTGTCGTGGCCAGTTCCGGGAATATGATCAGATCGACGGGCTGTTCGGTCGCGATCTGGGCGATAAACTCGCTCATCTTGACCAGGTTATCTTCCATCTGGCCCAACACGGGCTTGGTCTGTACTGTAGCAATGGTGATTTCACGCATATTGGATCATCCTCCTAAATGTTAACGTATGGTGTGTGGGCTGCAGCCGCATAGTCAGGCCAGCAGGCGGACCAATGTCGTCGGTTGTAGCGCCAGACGCGGTGACTTGTGGCCGATGATTATAAAGCCGATCAATAGAGCCAGCTCTTTGTCCTGCTGCAGCCGGGAAAAGACCCTGCCGACCAGGCCCGGGACGCTCAACAGCACACGTAGGACTCGGGCTGCTCGTTGATCGGCCCCGTAGCGAGACTCCAAGGCGTGGCTATAGGCAGATAGGGCTGACGCCGAAAAGTCACCCGTCTCGAAAGCGCTTAGCACGTGGCTGGCCGCCAGCAGACCGCTCTCCATCGCTGGGGCGATACCCTCTCCGGATAGAGGGCTCACTAGCCCTGCCGCGTCGCCAGCCACCAAGATCCGCTCGGCGTGGGTGCGGGTAGCGCCTAGCCGTGTGCGCAGCGGATGGCTACGCATCGAACCGAGCGGCTCCGCCTGTGCCAGTCTTTCCTGTGTAGCTGTGGGATCGGCTGCGAAGCGGCTCAGCGCCTCCCGCAGTGGGACCTCCCCCCGGCGCACGCGCTGGATATGGGTGCCTATGCCCACGTTGACCCGGCCCTCACCGATAGGGAATACCCAGGCATAGCCAGGTAGGAGGTTGCGTCGGAAATGAATCTCGAGGCGTTCGGCGGGGCCCGTGTCTCCGGCAAGGTACTGTCGTATCGCCAAAATCTCGGGTGGCCCGTGTGCCAGTCCCAGTCGTCGCGTGACCGGGGCGTGACTTCCGTCGGCCAGGATCACCATTTCGGCGGTTACCCTCAGTGCGCCGGCGGTGACGAGGGGTTGGGCGCCATTTGATCGCTCCACCATCCAGGCCCGAGTGCCCTCCACTAGACGGGCTCCCGCTTCCGTCGCTACCCTTGCCAACTGGTCGTCGAGCAGTCGCCGGGGTATGGTCCGGCCGTAGCAATAGCCGTCTGTCTTCAGGCTCATATCGAGGGTTTGGCCGTTGGGTGAGCTCATCCGGCCTATTTCCGGCGCCAGAAACTGGGAGGCCCATTCGCCCAGGCCGACCCGGTTCAGGATATTCAGTCCCTTGGTGGTGACGCCATCTCCGCAGGGTTTGTCACGCGGGAACGCGGCGCGCTCAAGGAGCACAACCTGAACACCGGCGGCGGCCAGGCGCTGGGCAACAATCGAGCCGGCCGGCCCAGCCCCTATGATGGCAACGTCTGCCTTCATTGTGCCTCTAGCTCGCTGGGAGGCTCAGGCTGAAGCTGAAGCTCAAAGATCCAGAGGTCCTCGTCTCGGTGGGGTTCGTAGCCAGCTAAGCCTAGAGCGGTGATTAATGAGGATTCATCGACGTTTTTGATGCGTATCTCGGATCGAGCTTGTGCCGCGGCCATTCCGCGCAGGCCTCGCAGAATCTCGATCAATGCCGTGTCTGTCGCTCCGTCTACGTAGGCGATGTGGAGCTTGTCCTCGCCTGTCTGGTAGGTCAGGGCTATGGCGGACAGAGCCTCTCCATCGGAGGCAGCCAGTCCCCAGACCTCGCCTGCCTGGAGGTGGTGCGCCAGTCGCTCTTCGGTCAGGTCTCTCCACGTCCAACGGTCCTCATATAGCCCGCTGGCGGCCTGGTAGCGTGGGGAGCGGTTTGTCAGTGCCCACGCGGCTGGGAGGTCGTTCTCGGTCAATGGGCGCAGCAGCGGAGCTCCTTGGGCTGCAGAGAGCGGGTCAGCGCGGTAGCGCTGAAAGGTGGCCACGTGCCGGAAGCCATCACACGCCGCGAGGTGGTGAATCGGCTCGTTGCTCGAATGGGTGCCAAATCGGAGCGCGCCGCGCCCGACCTGACTTGCCTTTTCCAGCAGGTGGGCCTGCAACCGTCTGGCGATTCCCTGTCGATGGTGGGTCGGGTCCACGCGCAGGCCCTCCAGCCACCACTCGCTGTCGGAGAGGCGGGTGAGTTTTCCGATTCCAACGACCTGTCTCCCCAGTTCCGCGACGACAAGATGGCCGTGAGGATCGGACACCCATTCCTCCCACGTGTCGGGGATATAGTCCTCACCCAACTGGGCGCAAATGGCTTCTATGGCTGGTCTGTCCTTTATCCGAGCCGGACGGATTTGGGCTGGTGTTCTGCGCGGTCTTTGCCGTTCTACCGCCGCTTGCAGGCGACACCAGGCTGCACGCCACACCCGCTCGATCAGGGACGGCCCGTGCTCTTCCACCTCGCCTTCCCGCTCGATGAAGGGGTCGCGATCGTACAGGCGGCAGAAGACATAGTAGCCGATCACGCGCAGCGTCGCCAAAACTGGCGCGGCGAGCAGGATTCCCAGGATGCCACCCATACTGCCGCCGACGATGACGCCGACAAGGACGACGAGGGGGTGCAGATCCAGGCTGCGTCCCAGGATACGGGGTACAAGAAAGTTGTTCTCAATCTGCTGAATTAGGATGTATAGGCCGGCGATGAGTACGGCATACCAGAAACTGCTTAGCCCGAACAGCGTGGTATCCTGGAATAGCGCCACCAATACTGCCGGTATCGCCGCGATGATCGGGCCGAGGTTGGGCACGACTTCCATCAATCCTGCCAACAGTCCTAGCACCCCAGCGTAGGATAGACCAAAGATCCAGCATGTCACGGTAGTCATAATTGCCATTGCCACGCTCAACAGCAATTGACCGCGCAGAAACGCGTTCCACACATCCCCGATCTGTAGCCGCAGGCGTACAAAGTCGTCCCGATAGCCGGGAGGGGCCAGATTGTCGAGCCGCTCAGAGAGCCTTTCGGCGTCCTTGACCAAATAGAAGCTTCCAATGAGTATAGATATCAGCCAGAAGGCCCCGGAGGCGATGTTGACCACGGCATCGAGCGTCCCCTCAGCGACGGAACGCACGAAGGATGTCAGCATGGCGCTGAGTTCCTGGTAGATACTGCTCAAGTCCAACGAATAGTCCCCAATCGCCAGGGGCTGTTCAAAGAAGGCGCCTACGCTGTTTATGATGCGGATGGTGTCGAACTGTGTGGAACGTACAAACCGCGCGATGCTTGGGACGGCGCTCACCGGCGCAGCGATCACCGCTAGCATAGCCAGGATGAGCGAGAGGAACACGAGGGCAGTGGCTAGTCCGCGTGGGATACGCAGGCGGCGAGTCAGGAAACCGGCGACGGGATTGAGAATAAAGGCCAGTAGCAGCGCGATCATCACGGGTGGCAGGACACTGCGAAAACGGTAGGCCACCAGCGCTACCAGCAACAGGATGATCAGTGTGATGGCACGTTTCGTGAAGGGGCTCCATCGGGGTACTGGTTCGCTCATACGGTCAACTCCTAGGTACGCACGTGTACTGTCCAGGGAGCAAGTGCCCAGACTCGCTCCCGGCCCATACTCTGAAGGGTAGAGACCATAGCGCCGAACCCTTGATCTGGGTCGCTCTCTGGGGTCTGCGGAAAGGGAGTTGGGAGGCGCGCGTGGCGAGGGGTGCGTATGCGCACAACGGTGTATTCGCGCTGTGGATCGAGGCCAGCCAGCTCTTTTGCGATAGCCAAGGCCCTGTCAAAGCCACCCAATTCATCCACCAGGCCGACCTCCCGCGCCTGAGAACCGGTCCACAGCCGTCCCCGGGCGACTGCATCCACCCGTTCGTCCGTCATTCCGCGTCCTTCCGCTACCCGTGATTTGAAGCGGGCATAGCTTTCTGTCAAATCTCGGCGTATCCGTTCGCGCTCGCGATCACTGAAGGGGGTGGTTTCCGAGTATATACCGGCCATCGCACCCCGTTGCACCGCCTCCCGCCCTATACCCAGTTTTCTGTACAGGCCCGTAAACGCGAATTTACCGCCCCAGATCCCGATGGAGCCGGTCAATGTGCTCGGGCGGGCGACAATGCAGTTGGCGGGCGTCGAGACGTAATAGCCTCCTGATGCGGCTTGTCGGCCCATCAACACGACCACCGGCTTGCGTTCGCGCAGCCGCCGCACCTCGCGCCAGATCAGGTCGGAGGCGAGGGCGGAGCCGCCGGGTGTCTCGACGTGAAAAATGACGGCGGCGATACCTTCGTCTGACTCGGCGAGACGCAGTGTCTGAGCTA
>Ga0315553_10003644_pt1 | contig 11905 bp, 10 predicted proteins | sample SalMarSW160140MG_FD_203099 | JGI IMG/M metagenome (GOLD analysis project Ga0315553, IMG submission 203099) | Salt marsh sediment microbial communities from the Plum Island Ecosystem LTER, Massachusetts, United States - Salt Marsh Sediment SW1601-40 ... | reverse complement strand
TTGGTCCTGATGTACTGCTCAAGAGAAATCCAAGGCTTATTTATACTCATGCCTCTGGTTGGGGAAGGGAGGGCCCGGATGCCAACGAGCTTTCCTTTGACTATACCGGCATAGCCAGGTCAGGGACGATGATGATGTCTGGTGAGAGGGGTGGTCCGCCGGGAACCCTGATACCGGGAATTGGTGATGAGCAGGGTGGGCTTATCTGTGCCTGGGCAGTAACCGCCGCCCTTTATGCCCGGGAAAAGACGGGAAAGGGGCAGCTGGTTGATACCTCGTTAATGGGTAGCCTGATTGCTCTGCATGGTGTCAACTTTTCGGCCCCCGGGGTGTTGGGGAAAGAGTTCCCCAGATTGCTTAGGTCGGAAGCGGGTAACCCGATTTATAACCACTATAAGTGCAAGGACGACAAATGGATTGTAATTGCTCACCTCCAGCCGGATAGGTACTGGCCCAACGTGTGCAAGGCAATGGGAATAGAAGAACTGGAACATGACCCTAGATTTAATACTATAGAAGCCAGGCATGATAATGGTAAAGAGCTGGTGGCTATCCTGGATAAGAAGTTTGCCGCTAAGACAAGAGACGAATGGCTGAAGATCTTTAAGAAGGAGAATGTAATCCATACCCCGATTCAGTCATCCAGTGAGGTTTTTCAAGATCCGCAGGCCCTGGCTAATAATTATATTGTGCCGGTTGACCACCCGGTATGGGGCAAGATAAAGATGCTGGGCTTCCCGTGGACGTTCCATGAGACCCCGGCCTCGGTGAAAAGAGAAGCCCCTGAACTGGGGCAACATACCGAGGAGATTTTATTGGAGCTGGATTACAGCTGGGATGATATTGCTAATTTGAAAAGTGAAGAGGTAATACCTTAAGATTCTTGGAAAAAGGATAAGGAATGCAAGACCTGTTTATCCAATACAAACACCAGAGGACCCGCTTTGATCTTCCGCACAGATGGAAATTACTGACATTCGCAGCCTTTCAGAGCCACTTTGGCAGAAGCGATGTAGAAGGCATGACAAAACGCGCGTTGAATGATCCTATCAATTCGGCTCCCTTAAGGGATCGTGTATCACATTCCGACACAGTAGCTATCATAATAGAGGACCAGACCCGATCATCCCCCAAAAAGGCCATTTTAAGGGCGCTTTTAGAGGAGCTCCATGAGGCCGGAATCCCCGAACAAAACGTTTTCGTTGTTGTAGCCCTGGGCACACACAGGGGACTCACCCCGGAGGAGCTGCGGTCCGTTTATGGTGAGGGCGTTGTAGATCGCTATTCCATCATAAATCACAACTGTTATGCCCCGGACCTTGTACCTATAGGAAAATTGAGCACAGGCACGCCTGTGAAGATAAACCGCAAGGTGTATGAGGCCACATTCAAGATCGGCGTCGGGTCTATATTTCCCCATCCCATGAACGGGTTTGGGGGTGGAGGAAAGATCCTTTTCCCCGGGGTTGCCAACTTTGAGGCCATTCTTGAACATCATCTGAAATACAGTTTTCGAGGCGGATCGAGGATGGGACGGCTAGAAGGAAATCCATTTTACGAAGAGATATCCGCTCTGGCCATACAGGGCGGGCTCAACTTCATCATCAACAGTGTTTTGGACCATGACGACATGCTCACTGCTCTGGTATGCGGCGATCCTGTAGAGGCCCATCTTGCCGGCGTTGATCTGTGCAAACGCATCATCTCCATGACTTTTACTAAAAGATCGGATATCACCGTTATCAGTGGTTATCCGTATACAGAGGGCCCCCAGATTACGAAGCCGCTTGCACCAGCCTCTGAGATAACCAAAAAGGGAGGAGTCATAGTGCTTGTGGCTGACTGTACGGCGCCTTTACCCGATGCCTATGTTGAAGGCTGTGAGCGTTTTCGTGCACAGCATACTGGCCATCTGCGGGATGCAGTTCTTGGATTCTTTGGCCAGAACCGCCGGATTATGGAAGAGGGTTCTCCTGAGCTCAATATGTCAATGGCCCAGGTCATGCTGGCACAAGACGATTTCACGGTGATCCTCGTATCGGAAGATATCCCCTCTGAAACGGTAGAACGGCTTGGCTTTCTTTTCGCGAGAGATTTGAGTCAGGCCTTTACCATGGCTTCGACCTTTCGTAACGAACCTGAAGTGCACATCGTCCCTTCCGGGGGTATCATCTTGCCAGTGCTTCAAGATACTGAGAATCCGTAGTCAGATTGGTATAAGCCGAATCAAGAACACATTTTTGAGCCACAGGCCACCTTTCGAGCCGCCTCTTTTGCCTCGTCATATACGTCTTTCAAAGGAATTCCCTGTCTCACCGCAATTTCTTTGCAACTCTCGTATTCTGGGGCAATGTTTTTGATTTGGTTTCCAATCTTGCCTATCTTCACTTTTACTTCCCCAAACCTTGTTGCTACTGACATAATTTCTCTTGGAAGTTTTTCCCTTTCTAAACGATGGATTCGAACTCCCAATGTTGTTGTTTCTTTAAAGATTATTGAGAGAATATCGTTAAGTTTGTCCTCTGTAGTTAATACACTCAGCATGGTTCCTGGCCTATTCTTTTTCATAAATATCGGCGTCATAAACACATCGAGTGCACCTTGTTTCAGGAGCGTTTCAGAAGTATAAGCCAATAATTCTGGATTCATATTATCAACATTCGTTTCGATAACAGCAACCTCGTCCTTTTCGTATTCTCCCTCGCCAGTTTCGCAGATATATACTCTCAACAGGTTTGGTATTTCTAAATCTCTACTTCCAGCACCGTAGCCGACTTCCCCCACCCTCATTTCGGGCATAATTCCAAAAGTCCTGGATAAGTTTTTAAGAATACAAACTCCCGTTGGTGTGGCAAGTTCTGCCTGTATGCCCTTTGAGTAAATTGGCACCCCCTTCAGCATTTCGAGAGTAGCTGGGGATGGGACGGGAAGAACTCCATGTCGACACTCAAGAAAACCTTCTCCCACATGAATCTTAGATGAATATGTGGCCTTAATGCCAAGTTTCTTTATGCCTATGAAAGAACCAATCACATCTATGATGGAGTCTAGTCCTCCGACCTCATGAAGATGTATTTCGTCAATATTCTTGCCATGGATCTTCGCTTCAACTATAGCTAGTTCTTGGAATGTTCTTTTGCTTAAAGCTTTAATGTCGTCATCTAAATCACTCTGGTCAACAATTTCAATAATATCCTTTAATCTCCTGTCCACATTCTGCTCGATTATATCAATACTAAACTTTGTTCCTGAAATACCCCTTTTGGCTGTCTTCCCTGCTTTAATCTTATATCCAGAGATTTTTAGCTTGCCTAGCTCTGACTCAAGTTCTCGCATATCAAGCCCAGCATCAATCAGTGCCCCTAGAATCATATCCCCGCTGACGCCGGAGAAACAATCAAAGTATGCTATCTTCATTTTTCCTCACCCATTTGGTTTATGACGCTGGCAAAATATCCGGCCCCAAATCCATTATCTATGTTTACGACCACCACGCCTGGTGCGCAACAGTTCAGCATGGTTAGTAGAGCCGCCAATCCGTCGAAACTGGCGCCATAGCCTACGCTAGTTGGGACCGCAACTATTGGTTTATCTACGAGTCCCCCGACTATACTGGCCAGGGCCCCTTCCATCCCGGCAACAACTACGATGACGTCGGCATGAAATAACTTTTCTTTATTGTCAAAGAGCCTATGGATTCCTGCAACACCAACATCATACAGCCTTTCAACGGTGTTTCCCATGGCTTCTGCGGTGACTGCTGCCTCTTCGGCAATTGGTAGGTCAGCGGTCCCGGCACTAACTACTAAAATTGTTTTCTTGACTGTTTTCCCTCTCCGCTGGCCGATTAGCACTATTCCAGCCGTTTCATAGTAGACTGCGTCCGACCTCCTATTTCTGATAGCTTCATAAACCTCTTTACTGGCTTTGGTAGCCATGATTAACTCACTACCAGCTAAAAGTCTCTCTACGATTTTTGTTATTTGCTCTAGTGTTTTCCCTTTGCAGAATATCACTTCTGGAAAGCCTCTCCTCAGGTCTCTGTGGGTATCTATGCTGGCGAAACCCAGGTCTTCATAGGGGAGGGATTTCAAAACTCTTAATGCCTCGGTAACTTCGATTTTCCCAGTCTTAACATTTTCTAAAAGCTCTATAATTCTCTCTTTGTCCAATTCTAACCATCCCTTTTTAAGGGCTCGTTCATGCTACCCATTCTATACCCTTGAATATCCAAAGTGATGTACGTATATCCTAGAGACTTGAACCGGTCAATAATTTTTCTTGATGTATCCTCATTGATAAGTATGGGCATGTCCTCCTCTGGGACTTCTATTCTGGCTATATCGCCGTGAACCCTGACCCTTAACTGCTCGATTCCCAGCCCCGCCAGAAACTTCTCCGCATTCTCAACCCTTGAAAGTTTTTCCCTCGTGATAGTTGTACCATATGGAAATCTTGTCGATAAGCAGGGTTGGGACGGTTTATCCCACGTAGGCAAATTCATCTCTTTCGATAATGTTCTGATGTCCTCCTTCGTGAGTTTGGCCTCAATTAGCGGATTCCTCACCCCAAACTCATGGGCTGCTTTCATACCCGGTCGAAAATCGCTCAAGTCATCATAATTTGAGCCATCAACAACATAATTCAGTTCATATTGTTTGGCCAGCCCCATCAGCTCGGAGAATAGCTCCCTCTTACAGTAGTAACATCTTTCCGGAGGGTTAGATGCAAAGTTTTCATCGTCCAATTCGTTCGTATCGATGATAATGTGTTTCACACCAATTAGTTCCGCATTTTTCTTGGCTTCTTCCAGCTCTTCTGACGGATATGTTTCCGAATTTGCGGTAACAGCGATCACCCTATCTCCTATCACGCTTGAAGCCACCTTGAGCAAGAATGTGCTATCCACTCCGCCCGAATAAGCGATGAGCACACTCCCCATCTCAGACAATATGTTTTTCAGGAGCTCTAGTTTCGCTGAAGGTCCAGTGGTGCTACCGCCACTATTTGATAAGTATGCCTCTCTATTTCGCACAGTTGACCTCACCCTGGCCTGCCCCCATAAAGGACACCACTCTTTAAGTTAGAGTTACCGGTATAATAGCCTCAGGAGCAGGTGGCCGGTAGCCCAACGAGCTATACGGACGTATCTGATTGTACTCCCTTCGCCATTGTTCAATCAATATCTTTGCTCCCAGCACTGCTGTAAAGACCTCCATAACTACTCATTGAGGATTACACAATTAGCCATCCTGTTACCCACTGAACATTACATCTAAAAGTGCAATCGTCCTATATGTCCCAAAGCTTGACTCGAGAGCCAGGAAAAGGATAGAATTCACACCCGAAAGGAGGCAAGCGACCTCCGCCTTTTAACAAGAGTGCTTTACACGCAGGGGGTCATAGGTTCGAATCCTATACCGCCCACCATAGCCTCAATTTTAGCCACCCACCCCACCATTAGCCCGAAAAAGGGCACCTGCTTTCCCAAAAACGCACGTAATGTAACACAAAGTTGTAGTGTATTCGCCAATCACCCCTATAATAAACCGCAGCAGGCTAAACTGCCATCACAGTCCATCAAAACCTATTGCCGGGCAATAACCGCCTTCTTTGGCTTCCTTAAGCGTGAGGGCTTTTTATTTGGCTATCAGTTATGGCGCTTTGCACCATGACTTTCCTGATGCAAGAGAAAGAATAATCAGAGAAGCATATCAAGTAGCAGAGAAGCAGGTCTTAATTGCTGAATTGACTAAAGCCGGTTTTAATCAGCTGCACGGCTCCAGCGGTTTTGTAGCAGTCGACCTTAACTTAACTGGTTAGAAGGAATATTAAACTCTTTGGGCAAAGTTGAGCGATATTCAAGCAAAATGATGAATGTCTATATTTGTAAAAAGCGGCGGCATTAGATTACGACATTGACTAGCGCAATTTAACGTTAGGGCTATTTATTCCCCCTTTTATGAGATTATAACTGTATCGTTTTAGAGAGCCAGGTCACCAGTACTACACAATTGGCAATATACGGAGTTAAATGAACGAGTCTTTTCCTGAGTTGATAAGAGATCTATACCTAGCGATCTTCCCAGACGCCGAGATGGAAGGGAACAATAGATGATACTCGGTATGCTCGCCTCGATGATGTCTTACTGCGAAATAGATATTCAGGGTAGCTAGACCTGGATACCTTTTATAGCCCATTCCACCGTATCCAGGATTATGTCGATGTCCTTTTTTGTTGCTATCAGCGGCAGCCCCCAGCGGAGTATGTTGTCGCCAAAAGCGACCACGATTACACCCTTTTCGTAGCAGCGGGATACCACTTCCGCTGTCTTTTCCGCACTCAGTGGCTCTTTTGTATCCTTATTAGCCACCAGCTCTACGCCGGTAGCCATACCAAGCCCTCGCACATCGCCCACGTAAGGTGATTCCTTCTTTAAGGGAGCGAGGCGTTCCAGGATATATTTCCCCATCTCTGCCGCGTTTTCAGCCAGTTTCTCTTTTAGTGTGATCTCTATGGTCTTCAAGGCAACGGCACACCCCACGGCGTGCCCACTGAAGGTATGCACCTGCGGAAACATAGCGTCGTGTGCGGTTATACCCTTGTATATCTCATCGGTTATGCCCACGCCGGCCATCGGCATATATGCCGCCGCTAACCCTTTAGAGAACGCCAGAATATCCGGTTTAATGTCATATATATCGGAGCACCAGAATTCTCCGTTTCTGCCAAAGCCGGTGATAACCTCGTCGATAATTATCAACACGTTGTGCCTTTGGCATATCTCCGTAATCTTTTGCCAGTACCCCGGTGGAGCTACATGAACGCCTACGCCCAGCCACATTGGCTCGCTGAGGAAGGCCGCCACCGTGTCCTCCCCTTCTTTCTCAATGGCCTCTTCCAGGGTCTGGGCACACTCAAAATTGCAGTCGGGGTAGGATTTACCCCAGAGGCAGCGGTAACAGTAAGGGAGTGCTTTAACATGGAGGAAGCCAGATGCAAATGGCGCCAGATTTGGATGGAGCCAGAAAGGATCACCGGTAACGCTTATCGCACCGGCTGTAGTGCCATGATAGGATTTATCCAGAGAAATGATCTTGTGCTTATCCCTCTTCCCTTTTTCTCCCCAGTAGAAACGGGCGGCCTTGACGGCGGCTTCGACGGCATCGGAGCCACTATTCTGGGTCATGAAACGCTCTATCTTCGCCGGCGCGATTTCGGCAAGCTTGGCACACAGCTCTATTTCAGGTATGTTCGCTAAATAACCATAGTTGGGATAATGCTGGAGCTTGATCATCTGCTCCTTGGCAACCTCGGCTATCTCTGCGCGCCCGTAACCTATATTGGCACACGCTCCGGCACACATACCATCCAAATATTCCTTGCCGTCCATATCCACGACCCTTACCCCGTGAGCACTTTCGTAAAATGTGCAGCCTGATTTGTGAAAAACGCTCGGAACAACCTGACCGTGCAGCACATGGGCAATATCTTTGCGCTTTAATTCCTCTTTTTCACTTTCCCTTGCCATCATTATCACCTCTCTCAATAGTTTCTTCTGAAAATCCCCAAAAAGTTAACCAGGCAAAGAATCTAACCATAAAATCTCCCCAAGATCTCTACCTCCTTTAATAATGCTCTTCCAGGAATTAATCTCGGAATCTCAAGTCCTGCCTTTACCGGCTAACCATTTTAGATAGATACTAACGAAGTTTAGCCAATTACTGCCCTTTTTGTCAAAGAAAAACGGGGTTTGGATTTGGAAAAAAGTTTTTCGGGCGGCGGTAATGCGAAATATGGCTATAAATTATGGGTAAATTAAAATAAAGACTTGACAAGTTTATAAGAAAGTAACTTATAATGTAATTGAGATTTGTTTCACATCTTATATTCTGGGAAGGAGACATTAACTGTATGCATTTGACCAAAGACGAAGAGAAAATGCTCTCCGGCGGGTATGGAGAAGCCTACAGGAGAGCCATGGAAATCCTGGTCAAGATGGGAGAGTACAACGGTGCCAAGCGCATGGTCCCGGTTAGCTGGGCGGACTTAACGACGTTTTCCGGCATAGGGGGAGGACATGGCGATAGCCCCGACAACGACATGTATAACTACATCCAGGACTTTGATGACCTCTGTATCCAGGAAAACGTCAAATTAAAGTGCCCGATAACATTGGCTGACGCGGGTTCTCCCGAGCGAAACGAGAAAATGGCCAAGCTGGGCGCAATGCTCATCCCCTCAGCGGGAGCCTCCAGCCCGCATGATATATTCCCTCTGCCGCTTTTCGGCCAGTATGTTACACCAGGCGCCACCAACATAAACACCTACTGTAACAGCATGCTCGGCGCCAGGGGAAACAACGAAGGGCCAATCGGGGTGCACATGGCGGCCCTGACCGGCAAGACGCCGGAATACGGCTACCTTCTGGATGAAAACAGACTTGCCAAGACATTAGTGGACGTAGGTGATGATGTACCGCTGAATAACTATATCGACTGGGCGGTGCTCGGTTTCTACATCTCCAAAACACTGAGCACCCACTACTGGGATGTCCCCATAATAACCGGGATAAATCCGGTTGGTGTCTCAAGTGACGATGTAATTTCCTTCTGCGCCAGCATGAACAACCCCGGTTCTATAACCCTTTTCCTCATTGAAGGGCTTTCACCTGAAGGACGAACCAAGGAACAGGCCCTGGCTGGAGCAAAGCCGAAAGAGACAATCGTCGTGGGCAAGAAGGAAATACAGTCAATATATGACACATATCCACCCACCGGCAATAAACCGGAAATCGTAACGCTGCGCTACCCCTTATCCCTACAGCGCCTCTTTGACGTCGCCGCTATGGTCGAGGGGAAGAAGGTTCACAAGGACGTTTCGTTCTCGGTGGATTTGACCCTTACCGCCAAGATAGTGGCAGAAAAACTCGGCCTGAAGAAGGTCCTGGAGGACGCCGGTGTCTTTGTTGCTGAGAGACAGGGCCAGGTAATGCGGAATGGAAAGCTGATGGACCCCTGGACAGATGCCCGGCGTTTGGGAATGAAGACGATGGTAACCGATAGCCTCAAAGACTGTAACGCGATATGTCAGCAGGAGATTGACATGGTCTTGCTGCCTTCTCTGGAACAGATTGTAAAAACCGCTCTAACTGGAAAGGTGGAGGTATAATTAATGGAAAAGATTGTGCTTAAGGGACATAAGGGAATCGGGGGAATAGCTGAGGGCGAGGCAGTAGTCACCAAGAATGCGCTCAGCTTTATATTTGATGTCGGCGGCATATGGCTTGACCCCATGAGCGCCAAGGTCACTAACAAGCAGGAGATGCCCGACTGGTACGGAAAGGACCTGGCCAATAAGGTGCTCGTCTTCCCCACCGGCAGGGGAGGGATCTTCAGCACGGCGATGATAATGGGACTGGCAAACAAGGACCTCGGGCCCAAAGCCATGATTAACGTCAAAACCCACCCGGTTTTCGCCTACGCTTCAATAGTTTTAGACATACCAACCGTAGACGAGTTGGACCAGAACCCCTGTGAGGTTATCAAGACGGGGGACTGGGTCAAGGTAGATGCCCAGAAGGGGACGGTTGAGGTAACCAAGAAAAAGGGCTAAACAGGGCTGCTCAGGTAGGGCCTCGTTGGGCGGTTATGAGCTACGTTTTGGGTATTGACAAGCCTTTATATATGCCGCTAGGATAGCGGAACACCATTTTTAATGTAAGGGGGTGAAAGGCAAGGGCTATGGAACTGACTAAAGACGAAGAGAAGATGCTCTCCGGAGGGTACGGGGAAGGCTATAGAAAAGCCATGGAAATCCTGGTCAAAATTGGGGAATTCTATGACGCCAGGCGCCTGGTCCCGGTCAGCATGGCCTATCTGGTAGTAGGCCCCTGCCCCCGCCGCCCCGGGAAGGCGTATGAATGGCTCCAAGAACTGGTTGACCTGGGGGCGACCTTTAAGTGCCCCGTGCCGCTGGCTCTGCTCGATGCCCCGAGCGAAACTGACTTCGAAGTAAACAGGAAGCTCGGTGCGATATTTGCCGACCACGGGGGAGGGCACGCCCGCAATCTATTTTACCTCCCGGTTGCCGGGCAGCATGTTGTAGCCGATGGCACGGCGGTAACCCACTATGTGAACTCCTATGTCGGCGCCAGGGCCAATACTGAGGATTTCATTGGCCAGTATGCGGCGGCCATAGTCGGGAAGACGCCGGAATACGGCTACCACCTGCCCGAGAACAGGGCCGGCAAGACGCTGTTTGAGGTAGAGGTGGTACTGAGGGACGAGACCGACTGGACTGCCCTAGGCTACTATATCTCAAGGACCTTGGCCAAACACCCCTGGGATATCCCGGTGATAAACGGGGTAAATCAGGCTGACGTAACCAACGATGAACTGGTTGGCTTTTCTTCAAGCGTACCTTCTTACGGCGCCGTCGTCCATTCTCTGCTGGTGGGTGTCTCTCCTGAAGCGCGGACTCTGGAGGACGCCTTCCGCGGGGGGAAACCCAAGGAGAAGTTTGTCGTCGGGCCGAAGGAATTAAAGGGAGTCTATGACATATTCTCAACCAAGAAGAGGCAGCCGGACATAGTATCCATCGGCGGTTTTGGTGTGAACGTCTCGGTAGAGGACACCTACAAGCTGGCCAGGCTGCTCGAGGGGAAAAAGGTCAGCACGGCATTCCCCACGGTAGCGATGATAGACGGGCCGGTCAGGAATGTGACCGACAGCGTCGGGATAACAGATATCCTAAGGGCAGCCGGTGTATATATAGGGATGGATGAACTCCTTGGAGAGTTAAAGGCCGGGGAGGACCATTTTGCCCATTATCCGGTGGTTATTGCCAAGAAGATGGGCTGGAATACCATGGTTTTAATAGACGCCAAGTCGTGCCATTACATAGGTCAGCAGCAGATTGAGCCTGTTTTGAAGCACGTAGAGGAATGTGCACAGATTGCCCTGGCCGGAAGCATGGAGGTATAGCCGATGGAAAAGATTATTCTCAAGGGGCACAAGGGCATTGGTGAAGTAGCTGAAGGCGAAGCCCTAGTCTGTCAAGAGCCGATAAATCTTATGGCGGACGCCGGCAACGTCTGGTATGACCCAAAGGACCTCACCTTCACCAATAAGGTAGCAACACCCTCGGTATACGGCAAAAGCTTCGCCGACAAGGTTTTAGTCTTTCCCACTGGCAAGGGAGGAATCTTCAGCACCAATATATTGATGGATGCCGCTGAGGTTGGCTCCAAGCCAAAGGCCATGGTCAATGTCAGAGCCCATCAGGTATTTGCTTCTATTGCGCTGGCGATAAACATACCGATAGTGGACAGGCTGGACCAGAATCCGTGTGAAGTCATCGAGACGGGGGACTGGGTCAAGGTAGATGCCCAGAAGGGGACGGTTGAGGTAACCAAGAAAAAGGGTTAAACACGGCGACTTAAGCAAAAACCTCTGTGTATTATAGATAGCTTAGGTATTGACAAGCTGCCATAGATAACATATTATTTTTTGGTGGGGCTCTAGATAGTAGTGCCCCTAGATGTAAGTTCCAATGGCGGTCGGTTCCTGGGTGAAATAAGTGCCGTGGCTCTGTGACAGTACCAGGGCTGGTGAGACGGAAAATAAGCCAGATAAGAGAGCCTAGAGACCTCGGCCGCGGGTGTTTTTCTTAACCTTTCAAAAGTGGATGTTGAAAAACGTCCCAGAGCATATTATTACCCTAGAAGCCAGCAGCAGGAGAATAGCAGAGTGGGAGATTGGCAGGTAACAGCAACCACGATTTACTGTGATGCCGTGGATGATGATGTGACGATAATGGTTTACCGGGACTGGAGCACAAAATGCACCGGTTATAAGAAGTATGTTGAGGAGCTTGACCAAGAAACAGCCAAGCTGCTCAAGA
>Ga0315553_10003642_pt1 | contig 11910 bp, 11 predicted proteins | sample SalMarSW160140MG_FD_203099 | JGI IMG/M metagenome (GOLD analysis project Ga0315553, IMG submission 203099) | Salt marsh sediment microbial communities from the Plum Island Ecosystem LTER, Massachusetts, United States - Salt Marsh Sediment SW1601-40 ... | reverse complement strand
TACTCTTGGAAACCTATCCGGTAATGATCTGGTCCTTTTTCTTCGGATTGATCCTCTCATCCGTCCTTACCGTGAGCAAGGTCGTGCAGGTGTGGGGGATACTCACCTTCACGGCAACGGCCCTCGGGGCTGTGGGGGCCTTTTTCCTCTTTGGGCTTGTGCCTACCGCTACGCCTGATGCCCTGTGGTTCCTCTTTGTGAGCGGTTTGCTTGCCATCTGCGCTATGATCCTGCCCGGTATCTCAGGTGCCTATATCCTGGTGCTTCTCGGAAAGTACCAGTATGCCATCGAGGCAATCAACAAGCGCGACCTCGTAGCCCTTTTCATCCTGACGGCCGGCGCTGCGGTGGGGTTGCTCAGCTTTGTAAGGGTAATCGGATGGCTCCTGAATAAATACCATGATGTCACCATGGCCGTTCTGATCGGCTTGATGCTCGGTTCCCTGCGGACGATCTGGCCCTGGAAAGAGACCCTGTCGAGTTTTTCCGACAGTTACGGAAGAGAGGTTGTCGGCCTTCAGGTCAACACCCTTCCCAGTTCTTTTAACGGTGAGGTGATCGGTGCGCTGCTGTGCATGTCCCTGGGGGTTCTCCTTATCCTCGCCATGAACATGGCGGCACAGGACAAGGCCTAGCCCTTGATTACGCCGAGGGGCCTCATCTTGGCAACCTTTGTGGCCAATCCCGCCATATGAACTACCTCAACCACCAAGGAAACGTCCTTGTAAGCCTCGGAAACCTCCTCCCTGAGCGTGGTCTTTCCCCTTGACTGAACGAAGATGCCTCTATCCTCAAGCTCCCGGTATATGGCCCGGCCTTTCGTGGCCTCAATGGCCTTCTTCCTGCTCAGTACCCTGCCGGCCCCATGACAAGTGGACCCAAAGGTCTCCTCCATAGCCCCGTGGGCTCCTGCCAGCACATAGGAGCACGTGCCCATATCGCCGGGTATGAGCACCGGTTGGCCCACCGTTCTATATCTCTCCGGAACATTCGGATGCCCGGGTGGAAGCGAGCGGGTCGCCCCTTTCCGGTGAACACAGAGCGTCATCTCCCTGCCTTCCACCAGATGCGTCTCCACTTTCGCAATATTGTGACACACATCGTAGAGGAGTCCCATCCGATGATCAGCGGGGCTTATTCCCAAGGCACGCTCAAATACCTCCTTGGTCCAGTGCATGATTATCTGCCGGTTCGCCCAGGCATAGTTCGCCGCGCAGGCCATGGCCGAGAGATACCGTGCGGCGAGCTCGGACTTGAGTGGGGCACACGCCAGCTGCCGGTCAGGGAGTTCTATCCCCCATTGGCTCACCTGGGTTCCCATCTCTTTGAGAAAATCATCGCAGATCTGATGGCCGAAGCCCCTTGAGCCGGTGTGGATGAGAACGGTGAGCTGACCTTCAAATAGGTTAAATGCCTGCGCCACGCGCCGATCGTAGATCTCCTGGACTTCTTGTACCTCTAAAAAATGGTTGCCGGAACCCAGGGTTCCCAGTTCATCGTGTCCCCTCTTGTAGGCCCTCTCGCTCACCGCCTTGGGGTCAGCCCCGCTCATAGCGCCCCGATCCTCGGTCCGGTCCAGATCCTCCCGTGTGCCCAGGCCCTTGCTTACAGCCCATGAGGCCCCCTTTAAGGCGACCTCTGATGCCTCTTTCCTCGAGAGGCGTATCCTCCCCCGGGAGCCAACACCCGTGGGAATGGCCTTGAAAAGCTCCGAGATGAGCTCCTTTATTCGAGGCCTGATTTCACGTGCCATAAGGGCGGTAGTTACAAGCCGCACTCCGCAGTTGATATCATAGCCGACTCCCCCAGGCGATACGATCCCATTTTCCATACTAAAGGCCGCCACGCCTCCTATGGGAAATCCATAGCCCCAATGTATATCCGGCATGGCCAAGGAATGCCTGACAATACCCGGCAGGGTTGCAACGTTCGCTACTTGAAGAAGGCTCTGATCATCTTTTATGTTCGGCATGAGCTCAGGGCTTGAGAAAATAAGCCCCGGCACCTTCATTGCGCCAGTTTGGGGTATGAGATACCTCCATTCGTCTATCTTTTTTATCTTGATATCCATAGCGTTCCTATTAGCTACCTCATGGTATGCTACTTCCCTAATTCCTCAATGAAATATTTCTGCCACTAAGTCACCAAGGCACAAATAATTAAAAATTGAACTTGACGCCTTCGTGTCTTTGTGGCTTAAGAGTAAGCAATCCCTAAATCATAGCCCCTTCTAAATGTCGAATATGATGCGTGCCTCCCACTCATCATCCTTTCTCTCCACTGAAATCTGATGGTAGGTAACGGCCTTTATCTCCCTCAAGATTTGATGGCGAGCCCCGGTAAATCGGACCATGCTGAGCACAGCCTGTAATCGATCTGGACTAATGGATTTGATCACTATGCGACGCACCAATAGCTTTTCAGCGTCAAAGAGATAAAGGATCTCTCCAAGCCATCTCACCATGAGATCTGAAAAGTCCTCGCCTTCAATGAAGATCGTCTTCTTAGCCCCCTTCTCATCAATATCTCCCTCGACCATGAGATCGATCATTGCGTAGGCCGCATTGGTAAAGAGACCCCTTGCGTCAAATCCTTTCACAACTATCCCGAGGTCTGCGGTATGGTCAATGATTTCATAGCTCAGAGGATTAAAATTCATGATCTAGCCAAACAGGATATAGGATTAACGAATGTTTTAAGTTTAATCTCTTAATGAGAATAAGTCAAAGTATGCAACCCTATATCTTTACTCGGGGAAAGCCTTTAGGCAAAATTTTCAATTTGCCCAATGATTTCATTTATGCCCCATTAACGATGTTATGATTTGACAGCCTCATAATACCGCGATAGTATAAAAATATGACTTCTTGAGATTTCAAGTGGGAACAATATTTCAAACAAACAGGCATGTCGGACTTTTGAACTAACGGACTCTGATTACGATATCAGTTATTGCTGATCGGCAAGTGGATATGGCGGAAATGTTCATCAAAAATAGTAACAAAGCTGGGGGGAGGTAAACGCTATGACTATCGCAGCTGCTACTGAAGTTATTCCCTTTCAAGTCGATGCGGACGGCGTTGCTCGCGTCGGTGGCACGCGCGTAACATTAGACACTGTTATCGCAGCCTTTTTACAAGGAGCAACTGCTGAAGAAATAGCTCAACAGTATCCATCCCTGAATTTAGCTGACATCTATTATCTGATCGGCTATTATCTGCGACGTCCTTCAGAGGTTGAATCGTATTTGGGAAAGAGAAGGGTTCAGGCAGAGGTCGTTCGAAAGCAGAATGAGTCTCGCTTTGATCCTCAAGGTATTCGTTCACGCTTGTTAGCTCGTCGAACAGGCAGAGGGCAATAAGGCATGCTTTTGCTTGCTGCAGACGAGAATTTCAACAACGATATTGTAAGCGGTCTATTACGACAAAAGCCTTCCTTAGAGAATATCACTTCAAATGATATCTACCAGGTAATCGTCGTCCATGATGTCACGCCTACCATTGAAGAATATGCCAAGGAACAGGGTATCCATCTTTACTGGTCTTACGATCTATAGAAAGTCGTGTCTCTAATAGAACCTCGATGATACAAGGCTAAACTCCCTTTAGAAGAATGCATAAGGTTCGCTGGCGGGCTGGATAACTGCCCTGCTTGCCTTAAAAAACTGTGGGCTTTCCTTTGCGATGGTGGTATACATATTATCTATATACATCACCAACGCAGAATTCTAAAGACTATCCTCTCATCTCTGCAAACATAGATTTCGAGGGATAAAACGATGAAACTTATCATCCAGATTCCCTGTTATAACGAGGAAAAGGCGCTTCCAGCGACGCTTTCTGCTCTGCCTCGCTCGGTTCCAGGAGTCGATACAGTCGAGTGGCTGATCGTTGACGACGGCAGCACAGACAATACGGTGGAGGTGGCAAAGGAATACGGCGTAGACCATATTGTGGCTCTGCCCCGCAACCAAGGCCTTGCCAAGGCGTTTATGGCTGGACTGGAAGCCTCCCTCAATGCCGGCGCTGATATTATCGTTAATACTGACGCTGATAATCAATATTGCGCCGACTGTATTCCCGATCTCATTCGTCCCGTTCTGGAGAAGAAGGCTGAAATGGTTATCGGTGCACGGCCTATCGAACAAATAGCGCATTTTTCCCTCACAAAGAAATTTCTCCAAAGATTAGGTAGTTGGACCGTGAGACTTGCCAGTAATACCGACATTCCCGATGCGCCGAGTGGATTCCGTGCCATTTCTAAGGAAGCTGCCCGCAAGCTGAACGTGTTCAACGGCTATACCTACACCCTCGAAACGATTATTCAGGCTGGCCAAAAGAATATAGCTGTCACATGGGTGCCTATCAGCACGAATGAATACCTCCGGCAGTCGCGGTTGGTCAAAAGCCTCGCCTCCTACATCAGGAGGTCCGTTTTAACCATCCTTCGAATCTTTGTCGTCTATAATCCCTTCCGTTTCTTTATGTCTATTGGGGCCCTCCTATTCACTTTGGGCTCTCTTATTGGCATACGATTCCTGTGGTACTTCTTGAACGGTCAGGGAGGTGGCCACATCCAATCCCTCATTCTCGCAAGCATCCTAATCGGCATCGGTTTTCAAACGATTATGGTTGCCTTTATTGCAGACCTGCTGAGCGTAAACCGGAGACTACTGGAAGAACTGCAGTACAAATCAAGAAAGGCCAAGGCGGACAAGGATTAACACATATGGGTACCTGTATGAAAATCGGACTCATTGGACCCACCTACCCCTTCCGAGGTGGAATAGCCCACTATACAACCCTTCTCTGTAAAACCCTTCGACAACAGGGGCATGAGGTCAAATTTATTTCCTTTGTTCGGCAGTACCCCAACTTTCTTTTCCCCGGGAAAACAGATAAGGACCCGAGTGAGTCTCCGGTCACCGTGAAGGACGTTGACTATATCATAGATTCCCTGAACCCACTGAGTTGGCTTAAGGCGGCTCGGGAGCTTATCCGCTTCAGGCCACACATGGTCATCATCCCTTGGTGGGTGGCTTTCTGGGCACCTCAGTTTCTGACCATCGCGAAATTGGTCAAAAGTTGCATCCCGGTTGAGCTGGTCTTTCTTTGCCATAACGTAGTAGAGCATGAAGCAAACGTAGTGAAAAGGCTTGCTTCAAAAATGGTTTTGTCCACAGCGGACAGGCTCGTGACACACTCCGCAGAGGAATCGCGCAAACTGCGTCAGCTACTCGGCAAAAGGGTCACTGTGGTTACCGCGTTCCATCCCACCTACGCAGAGCTCAGCGACACAGCGATGACAAAGGATGAGGCAAAAAGGCAGCTAGGGCTTTCCGGAAAGGTTCTTCTCTTCTTCGGCTTCGTCCGGCAATACAAAGGCCTGGACGTGGCGCTTCAGGCGATGCCGGATGTGCTTGCAAAGCAAAAGGCGACACTTCTGGTAGTAGGCGAGTTTTGGAGGAATAAAGAGTTTTACCTAAATTTGATCCGGGAACTTGACATTGGCCAGTCTGTCAGGATAGTGGACGAATATATTCCCAACGAGGAGGTGGGACAGTACTTTGCAGCTGCTGATCTGGTCATACAGCCGTATCATTCCGCATCAGGAAGTGGAATCTGTCAGATAGCTTTTGGGTTAGGGCGCCCTGTGATTGCCACCAGTGTCGGTAGCCTCCCTGAAGTCGTCAAGGACCGAATAAACGGTCGGCTTGTTCCTCCCGGCGATGCAAAAACACTCGCTGACGCCATTGTGGAAAGCCTTCAGACGGAGGTTTTGCAGGGGCTGACGGAAAACGCGGCAAATACAAAACAGAAATTCTCCTGGGAAAAGATGGCAGAGATTCTTTGTTCCCAGCAAAGTCATAAGCCGAACTTATTAAGGTCGAGGAGCCTGTAACCGGCATGTGGGGTGGCGTCAGGAATGACTTAACATCGCCGAAGAAGGCCGGTCCGAGTTACGAGGACTGGATACAGACTTAATCGAATCCGTTTTATATACTTTATAGAATGTAGGCAGGCTGCTCTATATGAACGTGCTCTTAACTGGCGGGACAGGCTTCATCGGACAAGCTCTGGTTAAAAGGCTAGCTGATCAAGGCCATACCCTTCGATGCCTAGTTCGGGATAAGGAGCGCGCTGAAAAACTGCTGGGTTCGAAAGGCATTGAATATGTCGTTGGCGACATTACCGACAAAAAATCACTCAAGAACATTTGTGACGGTGTTTCTGTTGTGTATCACTTAGCCGCCATCATGGGTCACGACCTTCCTTCCGATGCGGCGTTCAAAAAATTCCGCAAGGTTAACACTGAAGGAACTAGAAATGTTGCATATGCGTGCCTCGGAAAGAAAATTGATAAATTCATATACCTCAGTAGCACAGCCGCGATGGGAATGCTTAAACATGTAAGCGCGTGCGAGAGCACGCCGTGTAAACCTTATACTCCTTATCAGGTGAGTAAATATGAGGGAGAGTTGGTTGTTCAGGAACTGACGGTGAAGCACGGGCTACCGGGGACTATTTTGCGGCCATGCATGGTGTACGGTCCTGGATTCAGGGGTGATTTCCTAACAATCGGGAGGTTGGTGAAAACGGGCTTCTTTCCGAAGATCGGTTTCGGCAAAAATCTGTCGCCCGCATTGTATATCAACGACTTAGCAGACTGTCTAAGCCTAGCTAAAGCAAAGGCCGCAGTTGGTGAAATCTATCTCATTTCCTCAGAGGAATCCTACGCCTTAGATCGGGTGGTCAGGATTATCGCCGACAACTTAGGTGTGAAACTTCACATGGTTTTCGTGCCCAAGTTTCTCGCCGTATTAGGCGCGTGGGCGCTGGAAAGACTGTTTCTGCTGCTTGGAAAGAAACCGGTCGTGACAACGCGCAATATCCTTTCCACCACAACAGACAGGGTCTTTGACATAACCAAGGCCAAGACAGAGCTCCGCTTCCAACAAGGCGTCTCAATTGAAGAGGGGCTGAAAAGGCTCGTGGAGCACTACAAAGCGGTCGGGTATCTCTAAAGCAACTAGGAGAGCTGGCGCAAGAAATGCAGACCGAAATCGAAACCTGGGGCGTCACGTATGAAAGGTATGCCCTGGGGCAGGAACTTAAAAGGCTCAAGAAGCGTTTTGCGTTCGAAAGCGTAGCCGAGATGCCTGCCCATGGTGCAAAAGCGATGCCTTCCATTTATTCCATCGCATTCGGGCTTGCCGGGGCGAAAGTGATACTGATTAATGGCGTTGAGACCTATCGCCGGTGCTGGGAGCAGCTCGGCCTGGAGAAGAGGGTAGAATTTGTCACTGTAGACGATATCAATAACACGGGGATCCCAGCGGGATCTTTTGATTTCGTGTGGGACTTCGCCTTTTTACCAATAACCAACGATCAGAATAAACTGCTCGAGGAGATGAAGCGCATCTCCCAAAAATACGTTGCCTTTTTCTCCGTCAATTATGGGAACGTAGGGTTTCATATTCACCGCACCCTGCATAAAATAAAGAATATTCCGTGGACCCACGGCGACATGCACTACAACAAGCGTGGAAATGTTGTCCGGTTTTTGAAGCACCATGGACTGAAAATAGTCACGAAAGGCTTTGTGGACTGTCCGATATGGCCGGATTCTTTGGGGTTCAGGGATATGCGACTTCACCGGGAAAACATCACATTCGACAGCGTAGACTGGGAAAGTCCCTATATCGATAATTTGGAGTCCAAGAGATTCCCCCTCTGGATCAAACTTGTTTACACGTGGGAAAGGATCCCGAACTTTTCGTTTCTGAAAACGCTGTACGCGCATATCAACTATGTTGTGGGAGAAAAGTGTACATGAGTCACAAACGACATCTCCTCATTCCCAGAGGTTTTGGCCAGGTGCAACTCCAAAACATGCAAGATATTACCAGTACTCCCTTTCCCGATAATACCTTGATTTCGTCTGGAGGTCTGTCTTTATTGGTATCTTTCCTGATGCAATCGCCCTACTCACAGTAATGATGCGCATTAGCCAGCCTTATGTGGCTCTTTTTCCTGTAAACCTTAGGAATGTCAGGCTTGCGATTCACCATATGGTACATTGCTTTACTAAGTTTCGGTGGACAGCCGATGATATTGCTCATAACTCTCCTGGAGAATTGAAAACATTTATCGCTAAACAAGATTTTATCATTGTTAAAATCAGTGTGGTAGACTACTGTAGTTGGCCCGATTCCCTCTTATGGCTGCACAGGATGGAGTGAATTTCTTTGTAGTCTCCAATGGGATGTGTTGGTGGTGGGGTGAATAACTATAGAAAGGATATCTAAATGGAGCGAAGGAATGGGAGAGTTTAGGAACAAATTCCCATTCCTTTGATCATCGGGTACCCCTATTTTCACTTAATTTATAGCGTGAGCTAAAAGCGATAGCACGATGCCTAGAATAAAGAAACAACCGAGCGAGCGGCTGATTCTGATCTCTGGGGGCTATGGTAATGGCAATGCTGGTGACGAAGCGTTACTCCTGAGTATATTGGATGATTTCAGGGAGGTATTTCCAGAGGCTAAATGCATCGTACTTAGTGATGATCCGACCTATTCGAAAGCCCGATCGGCTGAAACCTTTCTTTATTCCGGTGGCCGTGGGCTGCTGGAAAAGGGTAAGCCGACATATCAGAAGCTCGCCTGGGTAATCAAGTTAGCGACGGCAATCGCCAAATCAGATCTGGTCATCACCGGTGGAGGTACTATCCTGCAAGATAGTACGCATCCCATGTTTGTACCCTTCTGGCTGGTAAAAATTGCTTGGGCACAGCTCTTGGGAATACCGACTGTTATGTATGGGATCGGTGTTGGCCCTCTACGAACGCGCCTTGGTATCTTCCTTTCTCGTCTAATCGTAAACAGGATGGATGTCATAACCGTCCGCGGTTCTCGTTCTATGGAGGTTTTGCAATCAGCTCACATTAAGCGACCTCCCACTTACATAACTGCTGATCCGGCTATTAATCTGACACCAGCAACGCCGGAACGCTCTTCAGAGATTCTTACCGCAGAAGGGTACGTGCGATGTGGTAAGCTCCTAGTTGGCTTTGCTATCCGTCAGTGGTACTTTTCTCACGTAAGGAAGCTTATGCATCCACCGGAATGGGATTTGGTTAGCCACACAAAGTACCGCCGCATGATTGAAACATTTGCTGAGGTAGCGGATAGACTGGTCGAGCAATATGACGCTGATACAATCTTTATCCCCATGTCTGTTGTAACTATGCGTGATGACCGTAGGGCTGCCCATGATGTCATCTCCAGTATGAAGAATCGTGACAGAGCTTTTTCACTCAAAGGAGATTATGGCCCGCGCGAGGTAAAGGCTTTATTTGGACAATTAGATCTAATGATCGGCATGCGATTGCATTCTCTGATACTTGCAGCTCCCACAGAAATTCCGATTATCGGTGTGGCTTATGGAGAGAAGACCTTGGATTTTATGGCTTCTTTAGGTATGGAGGAATTTGTAGTCAACGTCGACACGATGACTGCCGAGGATTTAATTAAATTGGCACAAAAGGTTTTGGACAATGTGGATGTCCTGCTTTACAGAATATCCAGGAGCGTCAAGAGGTTGCAGGCAAACGCTAAGTGGTCAGCCCGGCTTACAGCTGATTTGCTCTTAGGGCATAGGGGAGTGAGGTAATTTGTTTGTCTAGAGGAATCTTATACAATCTAATAGCTCGTGGCCTGTTCGTTATCAGTGCTTATGTGATCCATATCTATCTAGGTCGAGCACTTGGGCCAGAACGTTACGGTGTGTTTGGTGTTGTCCTCTCTGTTCTAATGGTGTGCTATATTTTTCTGAATAACGGGGTTCGTCAGGTAATTGCCAGGTTGATTACTTATTACCCTGAGTGCACCAGGCATTTTCTGAAAAAAGGACTTTTTGTTCAAATATTGATCTCGGGAGTCATTGCGGCCTTGGTATTCTGTTTTTCCGGAATGATGGCGGATTTTTTTAAAGATAGTCGTCTGTCGCTGCCACTGAAACTTTGCTCGGCTGTCGTTGTGGTGCAGGGGATCTACTTTGTCTATACAGGTGCGTTGAGCGGCCAGAAGCGGTTCTTTGCCGAAAGCGTGGTGCTTTCTACATACGGAATTATGCGGCCCGCTATGGTCCTGATTTTAGTGGCGCTAGGATTTGGTGTGCCCGGTGCCATAGGAGGCTTTTTCATCGCATCGGCTATGGCTATTGCCGTAGGTACGCTTACACTGGCAAAAGCACCTGAAGCGCAGCGCGATGTGAGTGTGAAAGAGATTTTCGATCTAGCGATACCAACCATTGTGATTTTTGGGGCAGTGGCAATGATCTTGAATCTCGATGTCTTATCCGTTAAGCGTTTTTTATTTAATGATGAGGCAGCGGGGTTCTATACAGCGGCAACCACGTTTTCTAAACCACCATACTGGTTTTTGTTTTCCTTTGGTTCGGTAGCACTTCCTCTGGTTGCATCCTGTTACTCCCGGGGTGATGCGAAGCAGTCTAAGATTTACGTTTCACAGGTGCTTCGTTATTCAGGCCTTGTGCTGCTGCCTTTGCTCGTTATCATTTCAGCGACAGCAACAGATCTTATTATTTTTTGCTACAGGCCCGGGTTCGAACCAGCAGGTGTGCCGTTGAGCATCCTAATCTTTGGTGTATCGTTCGCCGGTCTGGTCACTTTGATGGCACATCTCATGATTGCTATCAATAAGGAGTGGTTGATGGCCGTAATGGCCCTCGTTGGGGTTATTCTCGATCTGGTGCTTAATATTGTACTCGTGCCAAGCTTGGAACTCATTGGTGCGGCGCTGGCCACTACTATTAGTGCTGGGGCCCTGCTTCTGGCGTCCGGGATATTCATCTTTTACAAGATTGGCTTTGATCTTTTGCCCTTGACGATCCTTAGAATGGGGATATTACTATTAGTACTGTATTTTGCAGCCAGACTTATTCCTGGCGAAGATATCTGGCTGCTCGTAAAGTATGTTGGGCTTTATGGTGGATTTTGTTTAGTTTTGATCGTTACTCATGAAATCGGTCCTGAGGATTGGACGGTTGTGAAACATTTGGTCAAGCGGCCGGAAAGGTAGCGAGATGAAGGGTGAAACCCTTGTCATTATACCTGCAAAGGTGATTGCATTTCGGATGGCTCGGTTAGGGTTGATTGACCCTCCGCGTCCAATTACCCTCACTTTCTCAGTCACCAATCTCTGCCAATCCCGATGCAAGACTTGTAAAATATGGCGTTTATACTATGAACATCCAGATCGACGTGATAAAGAGCTTACACTGGATGAGATTGAAAAGATTTTCCGAAGTCTTGGAAAGGTGGCCTTCTTCAACGTAAGTGGGGGGGAGCCCTTTTTACGAAATGATCTTCCTGATATTTTCGATCTAGCCATGGAGTATCTTCGTCCCGGAATCCTCCATATACCTACGAATGCTATTGCGGTTGACCGTATTGAGAAATTCACACGTCGTATTCTTGAGTCTATGCGCCAGAGGTGTTATAAAGCACCTCTTACGGTCAAACCATCGTTAGATGGGATTGGGAAACAGCACGATGAGATCCGTGGGGTTAAAGGTAACTGGGAGCGTCTCTTGGAGACGGTAAAGCGCCTTAAAGCCCTGGCCAAAGAGTTTCCCAATCTGCACGTAGAATTGGGAACCGTGGTTTCCAATTTCAACAAGCACAATCTCGATGAGATCGAAGCGTTTGCTCACAGCCTAGGAGTTGAGAGCTATCGCAACGAGATCGCTGAGCAGAGGGAAGAGTTTTTCAATATCGGAGATGGGATTACCCCAACTGCCGAGGAGTATGCCGATCTGATAAAAGGCTTTGCCGAAAAAATCAGGGAGAATTTAAAAAAGAAAAGGCTGTTGGCAAGACTAACTG
>Ga0315553_10003641_pt1 | contig 11912 bp, 10 predicted proteins | sample SalMarSW160140MG_FD_203099 | JGI IMG/M metagenome (GOLD analysis project Ga0315553, IMG submission 203099) | Salt marsh sediment microbial communities from the Plum Island Ecosystem LTER, Massachusetts, United States - Salt Marsh Sediment SW1601-40 ... | reverse complement strand
TACACGCCACCGGGTGAGACGGAGAAGACGACCGGGGGGCGATACGTGACCGTCTGGCGTCGCCAGGACGATGGCGGGTGGCGGATCCTGGCAGACATGTCGGTTCCCGGCACCTGACCGGGCGCGTGTTGAACGTGGAGATCCCACCCCTCGCGATCCCAGAACCCCGCGCACTCACGTGCCTGGCGCCTGAACATGTCGAGGAGCCCGGCCCGTGATGAAGCCGAGCCAGGCGTGAGCTCTTCGCGGTTGGGGCAGTCGAGGACCGGGCGGGATCGACCCGTACCGCGTTGATCCAGGGTGTACACGTCTCCGTACGCACGCAGGCTGTCCGGAAGCGGCATGCGTTCGGGGTGGATCCCCCATGCTCCGGCCCCCGCCAGGTGGGGATCGGATCTCCCGAGACCCCGGAACGCGAGGGGAGCCTCCCGATCGCGAGTCGCACTTCCGCCCCTCCGGCCGGTCGTGGTCCTCGGGGATGTCGAGGAAGCCGAGCTCCCCTTCGACCGTGCCTCCGGCCTCCGACTCGAGCGCGGTGGGCTCGAAGCGGAGCGTGGTTCCCGGGCGACCGGCACAGGACACCGTGAAGACGCACAGGATCGTCATCCCGCCGCGGCGGCGGGCAGGGCGAAGAGCGTCGGGAGGAGGCCCCCCACCGATCGGGCGCGGCAGGGAGGCTCGGGTCGTTCCGCCACCCTACCGCACCGCCACGGTGGCGGTCACGGTTCGGGACAGGTCGCCCGACGTCGCCGTGATGTCGAGCCGTCCGACCACGGTGGAGCCGGGTCCGGGTCCGGGCGGCGACGGACCGGTGGACGAACCGCCGCACGAGGCCACCAGTATCAGCGACACCGCGACCACGCCCCAGGCGGGCCACCGTGACCATCGAGCACGGGGCTCGGCGCACCAGAGCAGCAGGACCAGCCCGGTCGCGCCCGCCAGCAGGGCGCCGCCGAGGGGCCCGCCGAGCGAGGTCGATGCCGACCCGACCGACCGAACCGTCAGCGTCACCGTGCCCCCGGCGTCTCCGGGCACCAGCGTGGCCGGCTCGGGCGTACAGGTAACGGCCGACACGCTGCTCGTGCACTCGATCTGCACGTCATCGGTGAACGGGAGGCCGCGCACGGGGTCGACCGTGAGCTCCAGGGACCCGGTCTGTCCTCGCGAGAGCTCGAGGCGGTCCGTCGCCAGCGTGAGCGAGAAGTCGGGCAGACGCTCGACGAACAGCACGCTGTTGGGGGCGCTCAGCCCCCCCGCCTGCGCGAAGATCCCCAGCGACGCGCCCGTGTCCGGATCGAAGCGCTTGACCGTGTTGCCCTCCCATTCGCTCACGTACAGGAGCCCGTCGGGCCCGATCGTCCAGCCCTCCGGCCGGTTCACATCGGTGGTGAAGAAGTCGATGAACGACCCGTCGGTCCCGCTGTAGTGCTGGATGCTCCGGGACCTCCAGTCGAGGATCAGGAGATCGCCCCGATCGTCGAAGAACAGGTTCACCGGACCCTCGAGGCGGTCGTCGTCGACGAACACGTCGATCAGCGCGCCGGACGGGTCGAAGCGGCGGACATCGCGGGAATCGAAGGTCGCGACGTACAGCGTCCCGCCCGCGTCCCAGGCCTGCTGCATCGGGTTCGAGAGGGAGGGCGTGGCCTCGCGGATGAACGCCCCGTCGGAATCGAACACCGCCACCGTCGTGTGCGAGGCGCCCCACTGGCTCACGTACAGGTTCCCGTCGGGCCCCCAGGTCATCTTCGTCGGCTGATCGAGCGCGTATCCGCTGGTGAAGTCTCCGAGGAATTCGCCGGTCCTGCGATCGAAGGTCAGGATGGCCGCGTTTCCCAGCCCACTCACGATCAGGTTCCCGCCGGGGCCGAGCAGCACCTCCTGCGTCTCGGTCAGGCCGCCCGCGTGGGCCGCCACCAGGTCGTCGACGTATTCTCCCGTCTGACCGTCGAACCGCTTCACGGAGTGCGAGTTTCGATTCGAGACGAGCAGGTCGTACAGCGGCTGGTGCGCCACGAGACGCATGGCGCGCGGACACGCGGCGGACATCGTCGCCGCCGCGACGAGCGCGAGGATCGAACCCGGTCTGTGCATGAAGCCTCCGCTCTCTCCTGGGTGCGCACGCTCGCACGCAGTCCTAGCGGGGAGGGAGGTCGGGGTACATGAACTCTACATGAGATCGGAGAGCCGCGGAGCACCGCGTGTTTCGGTGCGCGGGCCGAGCGCGTTTGTTAGTGGAAGGGGTGGACCCGCTGAGCCCGGAGCTGCCGAACATGGCACCTGAATCTCCCAAGGCCCCCGAATGCCGACCGGAACGGCCGGACGGCGGACCGGGCGCGTCGAGTGGCCGGATCGGACCTCGGCCCGGCGCGGAGGCCCGGGTGCGGGAATTCGGCCCGTTCCGCATGGATCTCGATCGGCTGTGCCTGTGGAAGGACGGCGAGCTCGTGGATCTCGCCCGACTGCCCGCCAGCGTGCTCGCGCACCTGATCGAGAAAGACGGCGAGGTCGTGCTGCGGACCGAGCTCCGTGACCGATTCTGGAGCCCGGACGCGATCGGGTTCGACGATCGCCTGAACACCTGCATCCGGGCCGTCCGCGCCGCGCTCGGCGATGCGGCCGCGAGACCGCGCCATATCGGGACCGTTCGGGGGCGCGGCTACCGTTTCCTGGGGCAGGCCGTGCCGCCCTCGCCCCAACCGGCGCCCCGCTCGATGCCCACGGACCGGTCGCCGAGGCCGCCGGCCCGGCGTCATCCGGGGCGCCACCGACGCGGGTGGAGGCCGGCGGTGGCGCTCGCCGGGCTGGGTGTCCTCGTAGCCGCCGCGTCCAGCGCGCTGCTCGGCCGCCGCGGCGACGCGCCATCCATGACGGTCGTGTCCCCGGCCGCGCGACGGGCGGAAGGGATGAGCGCACGGGCGGCCACGCGACCCTCGGTGGAGACGGGACCGTCGGTGCCGGCGGTGTTTCCCGAGATCGTTCCCACCAGTCACGACGTCGAGGCGTGGGACGCCTATCTGCGCGCCTCGGCGACCGCCCGAGACGCGGAATCGCCGGGGCTCGCGGACGCCGCCCGCCTGTACGAGGAGGCCGTGACCCGCGATCCGTCATTCGTCCCGGGGTACGCGGGGCTCGCCGTTGTCCGCTCCGAGCTGGGTTGGCGCCGGCAGGACCCCGTGATGCTGGTGTCGGCCCGTGACGTGGCGCAGCGGGTCGCATCGCTCTCGGACGACTCGGGGGAAGGCGCGCTCGCCCTCGGGGTGACACACCTCTACGAGCGGCAGTGGAGCGCGGCGGTCGTCGAGCTGGAGCGGGCGCGTCGGGAGCGCCCCGGAGATGGCCGGGTCCTCGCCGCACTCGGGGAGGCGCAGAGGAGGAGGGGGCGGTGGGCCGAATCGGACGCCGCCTTCGAGGACCTCCTCGCGCTCGACCCGTTCTCCGCCCGCGCGCCGTTGTCCCTGGCGATGAACCACGGCCGGCTCCGGGACTACGCCGGCGCGGAGCGGTACTTCGTCCGCGCCGCGGCGCTGGACCCGGGGAACGCGGAGATCTACGTGCGGCGAGCGGTCCAGCGGCTCCGATGGACGGGGAACCGCGCGGAGACGCTGGAGGTGCTGGTCGACGGGGCCGAGCGCAGCGGGACCTCGGTGGAGGCCCTGGCGCTCTCGGTTCGCGAGCTGGGGCGGGTTCTCGGGCCCGATGTGGCTCGCGGGTGGCCGGGAGACGAGCCGGCCGGGGAGCCCCACTGGTGGGACGGCCAGGGGTGCGTGGCGCGCTACACGCGCGCCTGGCTCCTCGTCCGGGGGGGCCACGCCCGGGAGGGCCGGGCCCTCCTCTCGGAGCTCGCGGTGGAGCTGCGACGCGCCGTCGGCGAGGAGGGAGCCTGGATCGGTGTTCCCACCCGCCAGGGCATCCTCGGGCTCACGCTGGCCCTCCTCGGCGAGCGCGACGAGGCCCGCGAACGGGCCGACGCCATCCTTGCCGCCTTCCCGCCCGGGCGGGACGCCCTCACCTCCGCCTACCTGCGCGTCATGGCCGCCGAGATCCTGGCCGGTACGGGTGACCTGGATCGGGCGTTCGAGGTGGTCCGCGAGCAGCTCGCCCGGCCGTCGACGCTGTCGAGGGCCATGCTCCGCGCGGACCCGATCTGGGAGCCCCTGCGGCGGCATCCGAACTGGGGGGCGCTGGTCGAGCGGCCGTAGCCCGGGCGGCCCGGCGCGCGAGCTCCTCGCGCCGGTCAGTCGGGGGTCGGGGCCTCGCCCCGCAGGTAGGCCATCTGACCGCTCCAGCGGCCGTGCGCTTCCAGCACCTTCCGGAGCGCGTCACCGACGGCGTCCAGCTCGGCGCCCTCCAGCAGCCGCCCGAAGTTCTCCTCCACCCAGGCTTCCAGCACCTCGCGCGAGCGCGACACGAGACGTCCACCCTTCGCGGTGAGCCCCACGTGGGTGACGCGACGGTCCTCCGGAGAGGGCGACCGGGACACGAGCCCCGCCTCCTCGAGGCGATCGACGAGCTTGGTCATTCCCGCCTTGCTCAACCTCAGCGCGCCGGCGAAGTCCGTCATCGTCCGCCCGCCGCCCCGCTTCGCGAGCTGATTCAGGAACTCCTGCTCGACGGTCGACAGTCCAAGCGTCTCCTCGAGGTGCGCGTCGAGCTCCTGGAGGAAGAAGGTCGCCGTGTGGACCAGCGTGACCCACGGGAGCATGAACCGGTGCGTGTCCGTCATTCCCCTCCGTTCCGCGCCAGCGCCGCGGTCCGAACGACCCGTTCCGGAGGCCGGCGCCGCGCCTGTAGTTGACAAGTGTATTATCATCCGGTTAATCTAATATCGTTCACCGGTAAACTGTTTTGGACCACACTGCGTCACCGAGAGGAGGTTCGCAAGACATGAAGCCGATTCCAACGCCGTGGATGAGTCGCGGGCGCGGACCCCGCGACGACCTCCGTCGCGCCGCGGCGCTCCTCGTGACGCTGTCGGCATCGGCGGCCGGCGCCGGGGCACAGGAGCCACAGGGCGCGGCGGCCTCCAGGCGATCGGAGGGACTCGTGCAGGGGATCCACTACGTTACGGTCGGCTCCGGTCCGGCCCTCGTGCTGATCCACGGCGGTGGGATGGACCTCGGGATGTGGGACGCGCAGGCGGACGCCTTCGCCGACGACTTCCAGGTGATCCGCCTGGACCTTCGCGGGTTCGGGAGCTCGCCGGCTCCGGACGGACCCTTCGCGCCGGCCAGCGATCTGGTGACCCTGCTCGATCATCTGGGTGTGCGTCGCGCGCACGTAGTCGGCCCCTCGCTCGGCGGCGCGATCGCGATCGATTTCGCGCTCGCCCACCCCGATCGGGTCTCCTCGCTCATCCTGCCGGAACCGGGAATCGCGGGGTGGCAGTACTCCGAGGAGGTGATGCGCTCCATGACCCCGGTGATCTCCGCCCTGGGTCGCGGGGATCGCGACGGGGCGCTTTTCGCCCTCCTCGACACGCCGGCCTTCGCGTACGCCCGGGCGCACCACGAGGCGGCCTTCGCGACCATCAGCATGCTCGTACGGGACAACCTGGGCGGACTGATGACGCAGGGACTCATGCGGTTCGAGGAGCCGGCGGCGCTCGACGAGCTCGAGCGCCTCTCGGTCCCGATCCTGATCCTCGTCAGCGAGGCGGCGGGGGCGGACGCGGTGCGGATCGCCGATCGGATCGAGGATGCGGTGCCCGGCGCCCGGCGGGTGGGGATCGAGCGCTCCGGCCACCTGATGAACCTCGAGCGGCCGGAGGCGTTCAATCGGGCCGTGCTGGGGTTCCTCCGGAACGTGGAGACGTCCGGTGCGGGTCGGGACGGCGCCCCCGGGGAGCCCCGATGAGGGACGGGTCACTCCTGTCGCGGTTGGCTCCGCTCGTGGTGCTCGCCGCCGCCGTGGCAGTCCCCTCACAGATCCGGGCCGTGGCGGCGACCCGGGGAATGCCGGCCCCCGGCTGGCCTGCGGCCATCGTCCCGACCGCGGTGCTCGCCACGGTCGTCCTCCTCGTGGCCTGGATCGGGACGCTGGCCGCCGTGCGCGTCGGGCTCCGGGCCCCGGGTCTCGACCCCTCGGGCGGCGCGCCCGCGCTCCCCCTCCTCGCGCGGCAGCTCGGGTGGGGCGGCCTCGCGGGTCTCCTCGTGGCGCTCGCGGCGTTGCCGTTCTATTACGGCGTCATGCGGCCGCTGTTCGCGCCGGAGGCGTTCGAGATGACAGAGACCGTGCGCCGCGCGATGGGCCTCCCCGCCCGGATCGCGATGGGCGGCGTGCTCGAAGAGGTGGTCTTCAGGTGGGCGGCCCTGGCGATGATCGCGTGGGTGGGGATGAAGGCGACGGGGGGCGTGGGCCCCGGCGTCGAATGGACCTCGATCCTCGGTGCGGCGCTCCTGTTCGGACTCGTGCACCTGCCGGCCGCCGCGCGTCTCGGCGTCCGGATGGGGCCGGCGCTGGTGCTCGCCGGTCTGACGATGAACGGCGCGCTCGGGGTCGTGGCGGGGTGGCTGTCCTGGCACCGGGGACTCGTCGCGGCCATGGCGGCGCACGCGACCGTGCACGTGGCATGGGTCGTCGTGGAGGCCGCCACCGGCTGAGAGGTCTCCAGTCCGCGCGCAGCGTCTCAACCGGATCGACCCGGGCCGCGCGTCGCACCGGGACGTTGGCCGCCGCCAGCGGGGCGATACCCGCCGCCCGCCGCCCGCCGCCCCCTCGGGGCGTCTACTCCGCCCGCAGGACGCTCGCCGGGTCCAGGCGGGTGGCCCTCAGCGCCGGGACAAGCACGGCCAGCACCGCCACCACGAGCAACACCAGCGGGACGGCTCCGAGCGTCACGGGATCGCGAGCGTGGACGCCGTACAGCAGGCCCTCCACCACGCGTCCCCCCGCCAGCGACGCGAGGAGGCCGACCCCGAGCCCGGCGACCGCCGGGCCGAGCCCATCGCGGAGCAGGAGGTTCAGGATCTCTCCCGGTCGCGCCCCGAGGGCGACCCGCACCCCGACCTCCCGCACGCGCTGCGAGACGAGGTAGGTCATCACCCCGTACAGGCCGACCGCCGCCAGCACCATCGCCAACCCGGCGAACGCCGCGACCATGGCGAGCAGGAAGCGCGCGGACGCCGCATCGCGACGGATCGCGTCCGTCATCGTCTCGACGTTTCGGAGCGGCAGGTTCGCATCGAGCCGTCGAACCTCGGAGCGCAGCTCGCCGATCAGACCGCTCGCGGGCAGCGACGACCGGATGGTCAGCGTCATGAACGCCGGCCCGGCCTGGCCGTGCGGCACGTAGACCCCGGGCGCGGGCTCCTCCGTGAGCGACGCCGCGCGCACGTCGCCCACAACCCCGACGATGTCGCGGTAGGGATGCCCGAACCCGAAATCGACCGTGACCCGGACCCGTTCTCCGATCGGGTCGGCGTCGCCGAACACCTCGCGCGCGAAGGCCTGGTTGACCAGCGCCACCGGGACCGCCGATCGATCGTCCGCGGGCTCGAAGTCGCGGCCGCGCACCACGGGAATCCGCATCGTCTCCATGTATCCCGGCCCGATCGAGCGGAAGGAGGCCTCGATCTCCTGGCCCGGGCGGGGCTCGGGACGTCCCTCGACGAGGACGTTCCCCGTCGAGTGGGCGCTGCGGAACGGAGCCCCGTAGACGGAGGCAGAGTCCGGTAGAACGATCGGATCGACTCCAGGTCGGGGTAGGAGGCCTGCGGCAGCGTCAGGTCGGCGCGCAGGATGTGCTCCGTCTCGAACCCGGGGTCGACCGCGTACATGGCGGCGAACGTCCTGAGCATGAGCCCCGCTCCGAACAGGAGCACCACGGCGAGCGCCATCTCGGCCCCGATCAGCCCCTGCCGCAGCCATCGCCCGCCCCCGATCGCTCCTTCGCGCCCCGAGCGGCGCACGCCGGCGACCAGCGTCGTTCGGGACATCCGAAGCGCGGGGCTCAGTCCGAAGGCCAGCGTGACGCCGCACACGACGAGGAGCGTGAACGCGAGGACGCCCGCGTCGATCGACACGGCGTCGAGCCGCGGCACCCAGCCGGCCGACATCCCGCGGAGCGCCCGCACCCCTCCGGCCGCGACGGCCATACCGAGGCCACCGCCCAGCACGGCGAGCAGCGCGCTCTCCGACAGCATCGTCATCACGAGGCGGCCGCGCGTGGCGCCGAGCGCCGTCCGCACCGCCGCCTCGCCGCGTCGCGTCTCGGCCCGGGCGAGGACGAGGTTCGCCACGTTGGCGCACGCGATGAGCAGCACGGCGAGTCCCGCACCGAGGAGGAGCCACAACCCCGTGCGCGCTTCGCCCACGATCTCATCGCGCAGCGTCCGGATCCCGAAGGTCTCCTCGAAGTTGGTGTCGGGAAACGCGTCGCTCAGACGGGCCGCGATCGCGTGCAGCTCGGCCCGGGCACCGGACAGGGTGGCGCCACGCGCCAGCCGACCGATCGTCCACCACGTGTGGCAGCCGCGGGCGCAGTCATCGGGATCGATCCGTCGCGGATACCAGAGCTGCGTGCCGCCCGGGAAGTCGAAGCCGGGGGGTGCGACACCCACGATCTCGAAGGAGATCCCGTCGAGGACGAGCGTCTCGCCGATCACATCGGGCGCGGACCGGAGGCGGTCGCGCCAGAATCCGTATCCGATCACGGCGACCGCCGCCGAGGCCGCGCCGGATTCCTCGGGCGCGATGTCGCGCCCCAGGACGGGAGCCAGACCGAAGGTCGACAGGAGCCCCTTTTCGACCCGGCCGACGGGGACCAGCGTCGGCTCGCCCCTCCCGGTCAGCGTGGCGGTGGACCCCGAGTAGCCGACCAGCGTGGCGATGGACGGCACCCGCTCCTCGATGTCGAGGATGTCGGGCAGCGACATGTTGTCGAGCGATCCTCCGCCTGCCTGCTCGACCCCCACGACGACGAGCCCATCGGGGTCGGGATAGGCGAGGGGGGAGAGCAGCACGCCGCTCACGACCGTGAAGATGCCCGTGTTGGCGCCGATCCCGAGACCGAGCGTCGCCACGACGAGGGCCGAGAACCCGGGCCGCTGCCGGAGCGAGCGGAACGCGAACCGGATCTCCGCCCGAATCGCGTCGACGAGTCCCCGCGGCGCGACCCCGCGGACCCGATGCCGGCCGAGCCTCATCGTGCGGACCTCCGACAGCTCGCGGCCGAAACGGCGGGTCGACGGGCGGAGCGCCTGGATCCAGTACCACAGGCCGGCTATGGGCCACGGGGAACGGGAGGCGCGCTCCGCGTACTCCTCGGCCAGGTCCTCGATCAGCTCGTCGCCGCGGTGCGCCGGGAGGAGGCGGCCGAGGAGACGCCGCGCGAGACGGGGCGGGCGGGGTTCGCGCGCCCTCCTCCCGGGCCCGGAGGGATCGCGGCGCACGTCAGGCCTCCCCGAGCCGCGGGTGTCCCCGCACGCGGTCCCACATCCGGTCCATCACTTCGCGCGACTTCCGCAGCGCCTCCACTCCCTCCGGCGTCGGGCGGAAGCAGCGCCGCGCGCGGCCGCCGCGCACGGGCTCCGGGTCCGTCTCCCAGGAGTCGAGGAGTCCGTTCCGCTCGAGACGCACGAGCGTCACGTGCACCGTCGCGGCGGACACCCTACGATCGGCGGCGTGGGCCAGATCGCGTCGCACCTCGGCAGCGTATGCTTCCCCGCCCAGCCGGATCGCCGAGAGCATCACGAGCTGTTCCAGCTCCGTCAGGCCGCCATGCGCCGCCATGCGCCATCGCCTCCGAGTACGGTCGGCGCTCCGGACATTCCGAGAGCCGGTCATTTTATTGATAAAGACAATCTAATCGTCGGGCCAGCCACGGCGAAAGGCGGCTGCAGGCCCTCGATGGTCAGCGGGGCTCCCGGCCCGGGAACTGCTGCCGGCAGCCGGGGATACGGACTCTGCTGTGCCGGCTCGACCGGGGGCTCGGCCCGGGTCGGGGGGGCGTCCCGGGCACGGCGCGGCACGGACACCTCGGGCGCCGCGGCGCGACAGCCCCGGGTACCAGTCGTTTGACTGGACGCTCGCAGAGAAGGGGGGAGCATGGCCCTGTTCAGGAAGGGCACCCGACTGCTGACGGTCGCCTCCGTCATCCTGCTTCTGGAGGCGGTGGCCCACACGATGGGGGCGGTGGCTCCGCTCCCGGAGGATCCCGCGGTGCAGGACCTCGTACGGGCCATGCGTGACCTGCACACGCCGCTCGGGCTGGGAATGGAGCCGTCCGCGTGGGACATCAGCCGGGGGCTCACCTTCACCATGACGGTGACCCTCCTCCTGATGGGTGTGCTCGGTCTGGCCATCCCCTCCGCGGCCCGGGGCGATGGCCGCGTGGTCCGCGTCACGGCCGGAACCCTCCTCGGCGCCAACCTCGCGATGCTCGCCATCTGGTGCATCTACCGGGTCCCGCCGCCGCTCACCTTCCAGGCGATCCTCACGCCCATCCTGCTGCTCGCGACGTTCGGCGGCCGGGCGTCCCCGGACGCGGCCCCCACGGCGGCCGGCCGCCAGAGGCCGGCGCGCCAGGGGGCCGCGCTGGTCGCCTGTGCGGCCGGGGCCTTGCTCGGGTCCGCGCGGGCGGCGGAGGCTCAGGTCACTTCCGAGCCCCGGGCGCGGGAGCCCATCGTGGGTCTGCCCTGCGAGGGGTGCGAGGGGGTGTTCGACCGGCTGCCCGCCTCGTTGAGCTCCGTCGCGCGCATCGCGCCGGCGGACGAGCCTGGCGAGCCCATGCGGATCGAGGGCACCGTCTACGATGCCGACGGGCATCCGGCGCCCGGGATCATCGTGTACGCGTACCATACCAACGCGCACGGGGTCTACCCGGAGGACGAGCGCGCCGAGGGGACGGCGGGACGGCGGCACGGCCGACTTCGCGGCTGGGCCCGAACCGATGAGCAGGGACGTTACCGGTTCGACTCGATCCGACCGGCGAGCTACCCGGACGGCCGGACGCCCGCCCACGTCCACATGCACGTGATCGAGCCGGGCCGCTGCACCTACTACATCGACTCGATCCACTTCGCGGACGACCCGCGTCTGTCGCCGGAGGAGCGCGCCGGCGATCCCGACGCGCGCGGTGGCAACGGCGTCGTGCGGCCCGAGCACGACGACCGCGGCATCTGGGTCGTGAGGCGGGACATCACGCTGGGTGAAGGGGTCCCCGATTACGCGGCGTGCGGGGAGCGCCCATAGCGTGCGGCGCCCGTGGAAGATCGCCCTCCTCGCCGGCGCGGCGCTCTTCCTCGCCATGCAGCTCGTCCCGTGGCCGACGCCCCGTGCCATCCTCCCCGGCGACGGCACCATATCCGATCACGTCCCCATCCCGCGCGACATCGACACCCTGCTGCGGCGGGCGTGTTACGACTGCCACTCGGAGGAGACCCGCTGGCCGTGGTACTCCCGGATCGCGCCCGCCTCGTGGTACATCGCGCACGACGTCCAGCACGGGCGCTCGAACCTCGACTTCTCCTCGTGGTCGACGGACCCCGACCTCGAGCCGACGCCGGTGCAGCGGGTATCGTGGATGTGCCGGGACATCCGGCGTGACCTCATGCCGCCGAAGCTCTATCGGCTCGCCCACCCGGAAGGGCGGCTGACGGCGAAGGAGAAAGACGCGATCTGCGCGTGGTCGGACGAAGCACGTGGCCGTCTCGAAGCGGCTCCGGGTCCGACCAGCGCCGACCCGTTCCCCGCTGCTGCCCACGCCCGCTAGTGGTGCCCGCGCACCGGTCGGGGCGGGTACGGCTCCTCCAGCCGCTCGATCTCGTCCACCTCGAGCTCGAGGTCCACGGCGGCGATCGCCTCGTCCAGGTGCGCCATCTTCGTGGCCCCGACGATGGGAGCGGTGACCGCCGGCTGCCCGAGCAGCCAGGCGAGCGCCACCTGGGCTCGCGTCACGCCGCGTTCGTCGG
>Ga0315553_10003640_pt1 | contig 11913 bp, 7 predicted proteins | sample SalMarSW160140MG_FD_203099 | JGI IMG/M metagenome (GOLD analysis project Ga0315553, IMG submission 203099) | Salt marsh sediment microbial communities from the Plum Island Ecosystem LTER, Massachusetts, United States - Salt Marsh Sediment SW1601-40 ... | reverse complement strand
GGTGCCGAGCAAGGCAATTTCCTTGTTGGTCCAGAAAAAAGGACAGCCGCCCGGACCATATGCCGGTTCGATGCGGAATTTTGTCCGCACCTGTTGCACACGCTGATGCGAGACGCCGACGTCTTGAGCAATCGCGGCATCAGTTTCTTTGCCCAAACGACGCTTTATTTTCTTCCAGTTGACGGCCATGCTGATACCATATCCTCTTCCGGCGTCTCTCGCATTGCCCCGTTTCGAATCCCACGAGGGAATTGGATCCTCGAAAATGCCCTGTATCGAGTGCCCCGGGTCGCGGGAATTGTCAATATGCTTTCAGAGCGACAATAATGACTGTTGTCTAGGTGTCCTTCCGCCCTGAAGAAAGGAGCTCTGCGATGTCTGATGAACGCGGTACCGTTAGACTCCACCGGGTTCTGCGAGCAACGCCAGAGCGGGTGTACAAGGCGTTTCTCGACCCGAGTGCGCTAACGAGGTGGCTGCCCCCCCTTTGGATTCACAGGAACAATTCACGAGATGGATTCCCGTGTCGGCGGCGGCTACCGGATGTCATTTACGAACTTTGGTACCGGGAGCAGCCATTCATTCAGTGTGAAGTACACCGAGTTGATCCCCGGCAAACGCATCCGGCATACTGATCAATTTGATGACCCAAATCTTCCCGGTGAGATGTTGGTATCCGTTGATCTTCAGCCGGTGGCCTGCGGGACGGAACTCAACATAGTTCAAGAAGGCATCCCATCTTCGATTCCCGTGGAATTTTGCTATCTAGGATGGCAGGAGTCTCTCGAGATGTTGGCGCGATTAGTTGAGCCAGACATCCCTGACAATGAATGACAGTTCATTAGCATTTCCAATACCCGGGTTGCCGCGTTGGGCGGGATGACTGTGGGGGCTGGCTTGGCGATGGGAGTCTGGTGGGCGGTCCGGCGGGTGAGACGAGTACGTTGATGAATCTTTATACGTAAACTTCCCGTCAGCACACGCCCGCCTTGGCGCGTTTCCGCTGTCCCGCAACCAGCGTCGGCGTGTCGGGCTGAGGCAGGTTAGTGATTGGCTTTCGACGCATCAGCAAATACCCTCCTACAGCAGGGGCACTGGTTCTCGAACCCCTTGACCAACGACATGAAAGCTGATGGTTGCGGGATCGTCATGATAGCCTTAAACGCCAGAGGAGCGCGGTGGGCATAGTGCCGATAGGTGATCCCACCTACCGTATGGCCCAGGATTTCAATAGACGATTCGGGCATGTGCTCGTCGTAGTAGGTTGCACAGGTCTTGCGTAAATCTTTAAGTACCCAAGGTTGCTGTTCGCCACTGTCAACGTCGGTTTTTGCTGAGATACCAGCCAACGCACATAGTTCTCGAAATCGTACGTTTGGTCGAGCGCTACTTCCCAAGAAGACTGGATCGTCGTCGTGAAGGCTCTCACGATAGAGGCTCTTGAGATGAGCATGGACCACCCGATTCATCGGTCGGCAGAAGGTCTTACCCGTCTTGATGCGTCGATACAAAAGCCAGCCCCAACGTGACTTTTCCTTCATTTCTCTTGTGGGGGCTGAGTGTTGCCAGCAGACGTGCCGCCAACGAATAGGTTCGTGGAACGGCCTAGTCCCCCAAACTGTGCCCGAGTCGAGTCCGTAGTTGAAGAACACTACCAGCGCCGCTCTCCAGTGCCGGCCGACTGGCATTGGTTCGCTCCATCCCTTGGGCCGCCTCATCTGGTGGGTTGCAAAATAGAGGGCATTGATCTCCGTTCTAGTCAGGTAGTGTCTGCCAGCAACTTCTCGATGGGGCACTGGCTTTGGAAAGCGTGGCGGAACTTCTATCAAGTCGTTTTCCCACGCCCAAGACACGACAGCCCGCAGATGCGTGCGGGCTTTGTTGGCGGTCCTGCCTGGGTTCGAGCCACCCTGTTCCACAGCGTTGTCATAGACCCAACTCAAGAACTCCCGAATCGTCGATCGATCAAGGCGCTCTATTGATACGCCATTGTTCCATTTTTGCCATTTGACGACGGTTGTCAGATATTCGCTCCTGGTTCCTGGCTTGAGATTTCTCGCACGAAAATACTTGTTGACAGCGTTCTTCAATGTCGTAGGCATCGTGGTGGCTCCCGAGTCCGCCACCCGCCTCAGTGCCTATCCCTTCGTGCGGAATCTCAATTCGACGCGTCGTGCAGACCAAGACGCAAGTCCTGCGCGTGCATGAGTAGTAAACGTAAAATGTGGCAGTACACCTATTCCAGCATAGTCAGTGAAGCTGGACTGAACAGGAACTTCTTAGGCGGAGACTTGATCGGCTCTACAGCACCTCTCTGTTCACGGCGTCGACTTACAAAAGCAGTGACCAGGTTCTGGATTTGGAAGAGTTTTCGACCGGGTTGTAGATAGTCGTCGGCTTGCGGATATGGCGACAAATTGCGGCTCAATAAATGCGATCTGGGTGTCGCCAAGGCCATGCTGCAGGTGCAGAGGTCGCCAAATGTCTTCGGTCCTGACCGGTGCAATTCGACGCAGAGATAAAACGGAAAAGAGTTGAAATACTCAGCACCAGCTGGCCGAATTGTTAGTGCAAGACTACTTGTTTACGAAACCATGTTTCACTAAGAGTAGGTTCTCGTCCTGGATCAAACCTATTCCGGGGGCATGTGTCTTGAACTCTATTTCCCTGTCCAGCGGGTTTTCCTCTTGGACCTTCAGGCAAGCAGTAAATTTGCCGGCTGGAGTGTCAAGAGTCGCACTTGTGTCTACTAACTTGGCCCGGTCCATAGCTACTCTAGGAGCCACTTCCTGATAGTAAGCCGCACCGAGCACAGGTTCGCCCGGCATCATCATACCAGCGCGTGCGTCGTTCTTGCCATGTATCCAGGCACCTTCGTGGGAAACAATCTTGCCATCCTGATACATACTCACGTCCTCGCCAAAATAGAAGACGCTTTTCGTCTGCTTACAGATGGCAAAGTAGTTTCTAGATACTTCGGTGAGCTCTCCATCTACGGTTTCTCGTTCCTCCACAACCCTCGTCTCGACATTGCCGATATTCTTCGTTTGATCTAGCACAAGGATTTCAAGTTTGACCGTGTGTCCTCCCTGATTTCCTTCGAGGATTAGTTGATAGCCAGGTTCAAGGATGAAGTACTTGTTTCTTCCCGAGGAAGCGAAGTTGCGGTCTTCAACGTCAAAAGAATCCTGGTACTCATCGGCACACTTATCCGCAGCCTTTATTGTCTCACTCTCCTCGGATTCAAGGCTTTCAAATCTTCTTCTCACCACCTTCCCGTTTGAGGAAAACAAAACATCAAACTCCGTGCCGTTCAGTACCATTTCTATCTCGTAACGCTTTTTATCTCCATCCGAGAATTCTCCGATGTCGACAAGCTTGCCATCTTTGACTTCCTTCAGGATTGCAGCCTTGACTCTTTCGGGTACTTGGGCAATGGAGACCTTCTTCTCTCCCTCTTGCGCCAGAGAAGGGACAACAGAGAATGCTATTGCAAGGATAGCCAACATTCGAATAACCAGCTTACCGAACGCACGCGCCATCGAGCACCTCCTTTCGACTCCAGTTGCAAGTCCCAACCGCCAGATGTGAGAGTTCGTACGAGAGAACTCGCTGATTGTACTCCGATCAATCCGATCAGCAAGTGAACAACTGCTTGTTTTTACTGTCCAGCTCGGAGAGATGTTGGCTTGAAGAAGCACTTCGTGCGGGTAAAAGAATTGTCCCGCGTCTCATTCCGAGAACTGGAATGCGTTGTCGGCACCTTGAGCGAGTGCCAACCACGGTATGACCTTTGACTCGTGCGGTGAGTCTGCGTATCGAATCTTGACTGGATAACGAAAAGGTCTCAGCGCGTTAAAGCCGGCTTATAAACCGGCGTCGTGATGGTCGACCTGTCTTCTTAGCTAGACGAGACTCAATTGTTCGGTAGTGCTTCGAGAATCCGCAACGTTGGCCGGAGCAATCGAAGGCTCACAGAAATTCGGTACTGGAGTTGGCAAAGTCACGATACGCGACGGATGGCTGCGGCACCAACCGTATTATCTGCCTGCAACCTGAAACACATTGGTTCGTCTTTTTAGCGTTCGGAGAACGATGTAGACAACTATGCCGGAGAGAAGGAACGCGAACCACTCGGGACCGATTGTGGGCCGACCTTCCAACCAGAGATGTTCCGCAAATTCAAGACCGGAATGGAGCAACACTATCAATAATAGTGCGGAGTATTCACGTCGGAGGACGGTTCGCGGCGAAAACGGGAGTGCGGGTCGACGCCATTGGGACAAACGTGGAACAAAGGCTGGTGTTGACTCAGCCCATTGACGAAACTCGTCGCCGAATTGCTCCTCCAGGAACCGTTCCTCGGCAACCATAATTCGCTCGTAATACAACCAGAATAACAATGTATAGATTAAAGGGGCCCACCAGTTGAACCATACGAGCACGATACCGAGTCCAATCAAGTAGTTGCCGAGGTACAAGGGATGTCGGACGACGGAATAGAGCCCTGTGGTGTTCAGTGATTGGGCTAACTGTGTTCGCGTGTTGCGTCCAGAAGTGCCAGCCGGCACGTAACCGACCGTTGCGCATCGGACCGCCAACCCTGAGAAAGAAAGCATGAGACAGCCGAATTCCCAATATTCGTGGACCAGATAACTGCCAAATGGCCAATGCAGCCCAATTATCGAGGCGGCCAACAGCGAAAGTAAAGTTAACGGCAGGTAGCTTCGCCATCGAAAGAGCCAGCGCCCCTGTTGAGTCATTTCGTCCGTAAGCATTGCCGGTTTTTCCCTCCTGCAGAATTGATGTTGAGAAACACTCGCAAGCTTTTACTTGCGGCCGCAATTGGTGGAATCAAAAAACGCCGTGTCAGGGAACAAGTAGCAAAAAGGGCCCAATACGGCAAGTCGGACCGTGGTCGTGCTAGCACGGCCGAAACCACCACGCTGCTAGCAATCTGGACCAGTCCCCGGGGCGTGTGCTCAAGATGAGGTGAGCCAGAACTCCGGCGGGCTGCCCGATAAGTGCTGGGGGCCTGCCGGCATTATTCTCGCCGAAAAGCTCAGCACAGTCCTGCTAGAAACGCCTCCTGCACTTCTGCCGCAGCATTCAGAGCGGAAGGGATAGCTGGCCGGCCTTTTCATAGATATGTCCAATCCACCTGTTCGATACAACCGCTACAGCTGGAACTCGCTGTCCAGCTGTGGATCAGACGTTTCGTAATGAGCGATAAAACAGATACGACCTGATTCCGCGGCATGATCCATACAGCCCCGCATGTCCTCACTATTTACGCGACACAATCTGCAACGGTTGGCAGGGGCTTTGTATCTCTGCCTCATCTTGGGCTGCGCTGGTCCCAACCCGTTTTGGAAACGTTGCGAGTCCTCTAATGATTCGCAACATGCTGGAGCACTCTCTTCATACGGTGATAAGCCGTGCGAGTCCGAGCTGTCTGAGGAAAACAATGGAGGCTGTCGCCTTGCTGAAGGCCAGACCGCGACTGGGAGTCGAGCCGCTGCAGCAGATTTCTCACGCTCAAGCGCCGAACAAGCCGTTTTGCCTGCAAGAAGCTCGGACAATTTGTTGGGCTTGCAGATCACTAAAGCGGCCCGGCAGGCCCATTTAGCGGCATACCAGGAACCCGAGCCGGTTGCAGGAACAAGCCCGTTGATTTCGGAGGAACTCCCAGCCTCTGTCCATTTGCCCGCTCGAAGAACCGTCACCTTGGACGAAGCCATCGACACGGCTTTGCTCCAAAACCCGGACGCGGTAATAGCCCGCGGAGGTGGGCCGGTCTCGGGCGCACGTCGCGTTGTGGCGGCAACATACCCCTGGAACCCCTCGGTTCAGGTGGAAGTAGATCCTTACGCGCGCGATCGAGCAGGTGATCTGCTGGCCACAAAGAATCACGTCTCGGTTATGCAAACTCTTGAGTTGGCACATCAAAGGCGCTATCGACGACGTGCCGCCGACGCTGGTTGGAATAGGGAGCAAGCGGTTATTGCCCAAGGAGAATTGACCGCAGCGGTTGCTGCCATGCGGGCATATTTTGACGCACTATATAATAAAGGACTCCTCGATCTGGCAAGAAGCAGGGCAAAGCTGCAAACGACGATGGTTGGTGTAGTAGATCGTCGTTTTGCCGCTGGACTGGCAACACCATCGGAGCGAGTCACAGCATCTGTTGCCGCGAGGCAGTCACAACGGCAGGCCGAACTGGCCGAGGCCAACTATCAAACGTCGCTTCGAGCCTTGCAGTTAGTGCTCGACGTGCCTCTCAACACCCCTATCGAGCCCGACAGCGACTTAGAAACGTACAAATGGCTGCCTGCCTCAGAGGCCCTGGAGTGGGCGTCTGCAAATGGGAATAATGGTGTTACCAATACGTCGGACGACGGAGCGTTACAATGGGTCTCAAATCGACCAGACGTGGTGGCAGCGAATTTTGCAGTTTCGGCGGCAAACGCAGATTTGGAATTGGCGAAGGCGGATAGGGTGCCCAATATCGCGACCGGACCAACGTACGAACGTGACGAAAGTGGAACCCTGTTTTTTGGGATTGCCGCTCAAATGGATATTCCCGTCTGGAATACGGGTAACCCACTGGTACAACAGCGGGCAGCCGAACTACAACAGCAGGTGATTACCTGGCAGCAAACCAAGGCGCGAGCGGCCTTGCAGGCTCAAGCCGCCGTGAATCGCTACATGATCGCTCACAGGCTGTGGGAGGAGCATTGGGCTGAACAGGACGCGAGCGAATCTGAGTTGACGACAGTCACGGACGCTTTCAAACAGGGACAGGCGTCTATCGTCGAAGTCTTGACCACTCAAGATAATTTGATCCAGGAACGGCGAGACTACTTAAACCTGCTTCATGAAATCTCTCAGGCCGCCGCAGACGTTATTGCCGCACTGGCAATCGATCCTGAGTGTCTTATTCACTCGCCCTCGATTCCGGCCAAGGCAGAGAGAATCGAATGACCACTAGTAGTCCGAACAGCGCAGCAGGCCCATCTCCTCCGGACGCTGCCGATGCCAGCGGCATCTTTCGCTACGCAAAGCCAATCCTGTTTACGGTCGTATCTCTTAGCATCATAGGCATCTATTGTGCCTTCACTATGCCGTCATCGGTCTTTCCTCAGACGAACTTTCCGCGGGTTGTCATCCTCATCGACAACGGCGTGATGCCAGCGGATGAGATGATGGCGACGATCACGCGACCGGTTGAGGAGGCCATGAAAGACATTCCGGGAACGGTCAGTATTCGTTCCACAACTTCACGTGGTTCGGCCGAGGTTAACGTGTTTTTTGACTGGTCAACCAATATGCCGCAGGCTGAGCTGTACGTACTCAGTCGCCTGTCACAAGTACAAACCACCTTGCCGGCGAGTGCAGTAACGGAAGTCCATCGACTTACATTTACGGCGTTTCCCATATTCGGCATCAGTCTGACGAGTGCAACACGGAACTTAACCGAGATTTGGGAGAAAGCGACGTACGACATCTATCCCCGCTTTCTGCGGATTCCCGGGGTTGCCCGGATCAAACTTGTCGGGGGTCGCACGCCAGAATTTCACGTAGTCGTCGACCCGGCACGCGTTCAATCGCATCAGCTAACTCTTGCCCAAGTAACCAAGGCCCTGGCTGACGAGAATCAGTTTACGCCCGTGGGGATGCAAGAAGAAGATTACCAATTGTATCTTGTCGTTGTTGACGATCGATTGCGCAATCAGGAAGACATCGAGAATGTTGTAGTAAGTTGGAGTGGTCCGTCGCCCGTGCGGATTCGTGACATCGGAACGGTCAAGCCCGGAGCGGCTCCAGCATTCAATCGCGTCACAGCGGACGGCAAGGACGCGGTCTTGTTGAACGTTTATGGTCAACCCGGCTGCAACACGCTGCAGATTGCCGAAGATCTACGGACGGAGCTGGATCGCTTACAACAAGAGTTGCCCCCTGATATGAAATTGACGTTTTTTTATGATCAATCGCAGTTTGTGCGTGAAGGCGTGCGAAGTGTTTGGGAAGCAATCATTATCGGGCTGGGACTGGCTGTTCTGGTCCTGTACTTATTCTTGAAGAGCCGAGCAGCGACACTTGCCGCCGCCAGCGTTGTTCCGATCATTGTGCTCTTAACGTTGATCGGCCTTCGTCTTCTGGGCAGTAGCTTCAACCTCATGACGCTGGGTGGAATTGCAGCCAGCGTGGGCATTATTATCGATGATGCCATTGTCGTGGTTGAGGCTATCTACGTAAAAATAGAAGCGGGCATTGCCTCACGCACCGCCGTGGCCTTCGCAATTAAAGAAGTCGGCCCAGCCCTCGTAGGCAGCACCTTCACGCCGGTGGTTGTGTTCATGCCTCTGACGTTCCTGGACGGTGTGGCGGGCGTGTTTTTCCGCGAGCTTGCATTAACAATGGCCATAGCGTTGTTGCTCTCTCTTTTGTTAGCCGTCACCTGGACACCTTTGCTGAGTTGGCTACTCATCCACCCTCGCCCCAAGCAGGCCACGGACAAGGCACAACGAGGCGGAGCCTTTCTACGCGGCTTGGTGCGATGCTACGCGTTTTCGATGCGGGTGGCACTTAGTTATCCATTCTTCGCGATGCTGGCGACGTTATTGGTTGGGGCGTGTGGTATCCTCATGTATCGCCACCTGGATACCGACTTCCTTCCAGCAATGGATGAAGGCGCTTTTGTGATCGACTATTACTCGCGGCCCGGAACGAGTCTCAGTGAGACAAATCGCATGTTGACGCACGTCGAACAAATCCTCAACGACGTTCCCGAAATTAGCAGTTTTTCGCGCCGCACCGGTGCTCGGCTGGCCTTGGCCATCGCTGAACCGAACACCGGCGATTTTCTCGTCCGACTGAAGAAGGACCGCACACGCAGCACGTCCGAAGTCATCGACGACGTACGTGCCAGGTTGAATGCCGCCGAGCCGGCCCTCACGTTCGAATTCCCCGGAGTGCTTAGTGACCTGATTGGCGACTTGACTTGGTCGCCGAACCCGGTGGAAATCAAGCTGTTTTCCGATGATCAGGAAGTCTTGAAACAAAGTGCCAAGGACATTGCTTTGGCGATTGAGACGCTTCCAGGAGTTGTCGACGTAAATAATGGGCTGGTTGTGGCTGGCCCGACAATGCGCATTCGCACGAACATCGAGCGGGCCGGTCGGATGGGTCTCACACCCCGTAGCCTGGCCACCGACATCCAAACGAGCATTCTGGGAAGCGTCTCCTCCTATGTACTGAAAGGAGACCGAATCTATCACGTGCGCGTGATGGCAACCCCCAGTGCGCACGAAAGCCAACAAGACCTGGATTCCTTACCCATCCATTCTGAAACGGGGGCTAGTGTGACACTCGGGGACATCGCCCAGATCGATCGCGAAGCAGGAATTCTCGAACTCAATCGTGAGGATTTGCGGCAATTGGTCGCCGTGTCCGCTCGCTTTTCGGGGATTGATCTGGGTCGTGGTATTCAGGCGATTCAGCGGAAGCTGGCAGAGAGTGTAAAATTGCCTCCGGACGCGCATGTCGAATTTGGTGGGCTATTCCAACAACAGCAGGAATCATTTCGCAAACTGGCCTTCGTCTTGCTCATGGCCATTGTGCTGGTCTTCGGTGTCTTGCTGCTCGAGTTTCGTAGTTTTCTGCAACCCCTGGCGATTGTGATGGGATCGATTCTGGCGCTCTCCGGAGCAGTCGGAGCTTTATGGTTAACCGGCACAACGTTGAACATCATCTCGCTGCTGGGTGGCATCATCGGCGTGGGAATTACGGCCAAGAACGGTATTCTGATGCTCGACTACGTTGATCAATTGAGAACCCACGGTACGAATCTCTCGCAAGCCCTAATTGACTCAGGCAGCCGTCGGCTTCGCCCTGTGTTAATGACTTCTATGACAGCGTTTCTCGGGCTCTTGCCGCTCGCTTATGGCGTCGGCGCCGGAGCGGACATGCTCCGCCCGCTGGCAATCGCGGTCATGGGTTCGCTGGTCATGTCGCTGCTGATGTCATTATTGGCCACGCCCCTGTTATTCTACTTGATGGTAAGAACGCTGCGACATCCGCGTTCATCGAGTTGACCGAGACTTCGAATGATAAACAAGACACGCAGAATATTCTGGAGCACTACAATCGGGGCCTTGGTGACCCTGGCAATCATCATTGCAGTTGCGACCGCGTTTCCGTCCTTGTTTCACTTCGATTTGAGGTCGTTCGATCCGTCCAACCACAACGGCGCTCAGATAGTGCAGGTAGAAGCGTATCGGGTCGAAAAAAAGACCTTGCATCCTTCGCTGGATTTAGTCGGACAAATCGTGGCAATTCCAGAACACACCGCCGTGATCTCGTCGCAGGCCGGAGGCTGGATTGAGAAAGTCAATGTCGTCGAAGGTCAAATGGTTCGTGCAGGTGATATTCTGCTGGAACTCGACTCACATTTAGCGAAGAGCGAGCTACTTCGAGCGAAAGCCAAGTTGGCGGAAAAGCGGGCCGCTCTTGCCAGACTCAAACAAGGCAACCTCCCGGAGGAAATTGATGCCGCCCGGCAGGAGAGGGATGGTATGCGAGCCAAAGTCGAAGGCCTGCAAACCGAACTTTCGGCCCTGAAGGACCTCGTTGATCGCAAGGAGTATTCGCCTGTCCAATACCAGACGAAGCAAAAGGAACTGGAAACTGGCCAAGCAACGTTGGCCGCAGCGGAAGCGAAATTGAAACTCATGGAGCGCGGAACGCGCCCCGAAGTCATCGCCGAAGCCCAAGCTCAAGTCGACGCTGCAGCAGCAGACATGAAGGCAGCCGAGCTAGCCGTCTCGTGGTGCACTATCCGCAGCCCGAGTGATGGCGTTGTGGTTCAACTGGCGGCTCGAAGAGGCCAGTTCCTAGATCGCGCTGCTCTTTTGGCAAGGATTGATGACCTCTCAGAACTGTTTGCCCAGATACGCATTCCCAGCGATGCACTGGCCGTCGTCAAAATCGGAACAGCTGTCGACGTACGTATTGACGCCTTGCCAAACAAAGATTTCCGAGGGCAGGTAGCTCGCCTCAGCGGAGAGGCCGATCCATTAAGTGGTAATCTTACCGCGTATGTGAGCATCAAAAACCTGGAGGGATTATTAAAGCCAGGGCTTGCTTGTAAGGCACGCGTCTGGTTGCCTGAAATTGCCGAAGCAATAGCGGTGCCCATCTCGGCCATTGCGGACCACGCTGGTACACCGGTGGTCACGGTCATCAGGGATGGGAAGGCCACTGAGGTACCAGTGACCGTTGGTGTCAGAACCGAGCGATTTGCCCAAATCATTGACGGGCTTTCCACCGGCGACGTGGTTGCTACTAAAGGAGGTTATGGCCTGCCAGAAGGGTGCCCGGTGGAAATTGTTTCCAATGATCAATTAACCAAACAACAGTAAGACGTAGCTGTCTTTGGCGATCACCCCTTGTCCTAATTGCGCTGACCCTGGTGCTGTGCGCTTCGTTCATACCCTGGGACAGTAGTGTCCCAACGTTTTCACGTTGCTTGATTGTAAGTTGTTATTTGCTTGTGGCTTTCAACGAAACATGACCTGCTTCGATTTGAAATCGTCTTGGCCGATAATTTCCGATTTCCGCGAAATCGGAGAGGAATTGGTCTATGCACGCAGGCAAGTTGGTGTTCTCGCAGGTGATGGAGTTTCTGCCGTGGCGACGATTCGATACGTGCGTGCGGCGTTATCGCGGCGATCGAAAAGTCAAAACGTTTCCTTGCGCCGAGCAATTGCGCGTGATGGCCTTTGCACAGCTCACCTATCGCGAAAGCTTGCGAGACGTCGAGATCTGCTTGCGAGCCGTGGGCAACAAGCTGTACCACATGGGCATCCGCAGCACCGTCAGCCGCAACAACTTGTCGCACGCCAACCAAAC
>Ga0315553_10003639_pt1 | contig 11914 bp, 10 predicted proteins | sample SalMarSW160140MG_FD_203099 | JGI IMG/M metagenome (GOLD analysis project Ga0315553, IMG submission 203099) | Salt marsh sediment microbial communities from the Plum Island Ecosystem LTER, Massachusetts, United States - Salt Marsh Sediment SW1601-40 ... | reverse complement strand
TCGACCAATCCCGTCGGCCGGATGATCTGATCCACGACCTGGGTCGCATGCTCCAATTCGTACGGTCCAGGCGTTGCGGAGGTGTAGATCACCTGGCCGATGCGGCCCTCGAATTCTTCGAAGGAAAGCGGACGGTTATCAAGGGCTGAGGGTAATCGGAAACCAAAATCGACCAATACGGTCTTGCGCGAGAGATCACCAGCGAACATCCCGCGCACCTGCGGGATGGTCATGTGGCTCTCATCGATCACGAGCAGGAAATCAGGAGGGAAATAATCCACCAGAGTCCAGGGAGGGGAACCGGGGGGGCGTTGATCCAGATGACGTGAGTAGTTCTCGATCCCGGAACAATAGCCGACCTCACGCAGCATTTCGAGATCATACAGCGTCCGCTGCTCGAGGCGCTGGGCTTCGAGCAACTTTTCATGTACCTGCAGGAACTCCAACCTCTCTTTAAGCTCGAGCTCGATGTCAGCGATGGCGGCGCGCAATTTTTCTTCTTCTGTGATGAAGTGCTTGGCCGGGAAAAAGGACACCTGCTCACGTTCAGCCAGGATCTCGCCGGTCAAGGGATCAAATTGAACGATCCGCTCGAGTTCATCACCGAAGAAACCCATCCGGTAGCCTTGTTCCTCATAGGCGGGCATGACTTCGAGTGAATCGCCCCTTACGCGGAAGACCCCGGGACGCAGTTCCATATCATTGCGCTCGTAGTGGCTCTCGACAAGCTGCCGGAGTAGTGCGTTTCGGCGATAGCGGCCGCCAACTTCCAGATTAATCACGACCCGGCCATAGGCATCGGGATTACCGATCCCGTAGATGCTAGAGACGGAGGCGACGACGATCACGTCGCGCCGGGCGAGAACCGAGGCCGTAGTGGAGAGCCTCAGCCTATCAATCTCCTCATTGATCTGGGTTTCTTTCTCAATATATAGATCATGTTTGGGGACATACGCTTCGGGCTGGTAGTAATCGTAGTAGGAAACGAAGAACTCGACCGCATTTTCGGGAAAGAACGACTTGAACTCGGCATAGAGCTGAGCTGCAAGGGTCTTGTTATGGGCCAGGATCAAAGCAGGGCGTTGCGTTTCCTGGATCAAATTGGCGATGGCGAACGTCTTCCCAGTCCCCGTGGCCCCAAGTAGGACCTGGTGCTTATCACCTCGCTCGAGGCCGGCGAGCAGGGCTTTTATCGCCTCGGGTTGATCTCCCATCGGTTTATAGGGAGCGTCGAGTTTGAAAGCTTGCATAGCGATTCCTCGAAATCCGAACAAATGATCTTTTAGTATATCACCCGAGCAGGGCGCAGGGATTCCAGGCTCCCAGGGGAAGATCAGGTTTTGAGGTAGATGGGATTGCTGAATATCCAGGCCCGCAGCTTCCCGCGATACGGCAGGTGAGCCTCAACCCGGTATACACCGGGCTCACGTACGGTGTGAACTGCGGTTTGTGTATGCTGCCAACGCTTGATTTCAAGACCTGAACGGAGAAGACGCAGCTGAGCAGGGCGTGGGACCCGGATTTGAAGCGTGACGCCGAGCCTGACCCGGAGCTCCTCTCCCATCCCGATCTCCCGGTCTTCACCCTGGGCGCGGAACCTGAAACCGGTGGTCGAGGCGGGGAGATCGTATCCGATGAATGCACTCCCAGCCCGGAGCGCATTGAAAATTGCACTACGGTCACGAGCGGTCTCCCCGGATAAAGTTCCGGGGAGCAGAACGTGGGTGTTGATACAGCGGAACAAGAATTCGTAGGGGAAAATGACCCGTTTGAGCACACCCATGGTTACCGGTGTTGCATGAGCATCTGAACCACCGATTGCTACGAGCCGCTGACCTTGTGCAAGCATATGGTCCCATCGCTCCAGTACGGAAGTGAATGGGCCCTGTGCGATCAAGCCCGGGTTATAGGCATAGTAAAGCGCGCGTGGGATGGATGTCAGTTTGGATTTAAACTCACTCATGAAGTTCCACAGTTCGAGGCCGGTCAAATCCTGGATATCCCAAGCCTCCCACGATAAGTCGTCTTCTCCGAAGAGCGGGGCGGGCGGGTCGATCGGATGGGCGACGAAGGCAAGCCCACCGTGCTCGTTGGCTTCCTGGATGAGGATTTGCGGGTCGGGTGCATAGCGGGCCAACTCGGCTCGAGCCTCGTAGACAAGCAGGTGGTTCTTTTGGGGTTCGCGCTCTTGATCATGGATTTCCTCACCGGTCAGGAGCAGCACTCGTTTACCCTCCTGATAGCGGTAGCCATCCATGCCTTGGACCCAAACGTTGTGGTCCGTGACGACAACGAAATCCAACCCGGCACGGATTGCAGCGCGGGCGATGTCTACATGGACTCCCTCGCCATCTGAGTAGCGAGTGTGCGCGTGGAGGTTACCAACAGCTTCATGTTCCACAGTTGCATCCGGATCAGGAGATGATGTATCGGCGGACCTGACAGATCAATGGGCAGCACCGTTTTGACGGCTGCGACCAGCGTCTCCGGGTGTGATGAGCTGTGTCCCAACTTCAGCACAAACCCCGATCAATTGTTGGCGCTGGGCGGGGCTCAGTGGAGCAAGGTGGGTGATGACCTGACGCAGATTGTGCTCAAGTAAGTTTTCGAGTAGCAGATGCCAGGCTTCACCACCCGGGAGGTCATCCACCAGCACGGTTAGCTCGTCATGGTCGAATACCCCGATCAAGCCATCCAACTGTCGCTTGTAATCGTTATTCAAGTGAAGCCAGCGGAAAAGCGGCCCGGTTGCTGGGATCTCGAGTGGATGCCGTTCAACCAGGTATACGACGATCGGCTGAAGGACTTTTCCTGTCGCCATGACTACCCTGCCCGCGTCTAGTGGGTAAGCTTAACACAGTCCCCAGCATGCGGCAAAGGAGAGTTGCACCAAGGCCATGGCCTTCTTGGTGGCGAAACGGACGAGCGATATAATCAACCAGAGTCGCTCGTAATTTGGTTTGAGTGTTGATGAAATCCTATTGCCTGGTTCTTATGCTCATTATGCTCCCTGGTTGCAGCTAGGGAACTGCCATTGAGGAGGCGACGAGGGCTGAGTTTGATCTCGCCTTAAAGGCGGCAACTGATCAAAGTGTGGGATCAGGATCGTCGGAACTTGATGCGGCCGTCTCAACCGCATCTGATGCGATCATGGCCGCTGTAAATGTCCGGCGTGCATTAGCTGGAATTCCTCCCCTGATCCAGCTGCCGGAGCTCACGGCCATCGCCGGTCGACGATCCGTTGATATGGCTGCAGGAGGATACCTGGGTCACGTGGATCCACTAACCGGAAAAGTCCCGGTAGAGCAGCTCCTCGAGCAGGCTGGTTTCAACGGGCAGGCTGCTGAGCTGCTCTACCATAGCCAGGGAGCACTATCACTTCTTGCGAATGAGGTAGCCGAGGCGTGGTTTATGGATTCGAGCCACCAGCTTGTCCTGCTCAGCCTGGAGTTCCGCTACATCGGGATCGGGATCATGGGTAATAGGCAGGGCTGAATCATTCCAGCAGTTGTGGCGGGGGACCATCCCCGAGGAGGATGTGTGAATAATCACCAGGTTGCCGATATTTTTCTTGCCATCGCCGATCTGTTCGAGATTAAAGGGGAGACAGTGTACAAGGTCCTTGCCTATCGAAAAGCGGGGGAGGCTATCCATGAACTTGGGACCGACCTGCGTGATATCTGGCAGGAGGATGAATTGAAATCGATCCCGGGCGTAGGCACAGCGATCGCAGAAAAGATAGACGAACTTTACCGCACGGATAAGCTCGAGTTCTACGAGAAATTGACTTCCGAGGTGCCGAGCGGTTTGGTCGAGGTCCTTGCCGTGGGGAATGTTGGCCCCAAAAAAGCCGCCCGCTTCTGGCAGGAGCTTGGGATCACATCCGTCGCTGAACTTGAACGCGCCGCTCGCGCCGGTGAGCTGCAGAAGTTGAGCGGCATGGGCGCAAAATCGGAAGCTCGCATCCTTGAGAATATCGAGACAATGCGGGAACGGAAGACCGATCGCATGTTGCTGGATAAGGCATGGGCGATATCGCAGGTACTGCTCGAGATGTTGAGGTCAGTTCCGGGGGTTCTGCGAGCAGAAGCAGCAGGCAGCTTAAGGCGCTATCGCGAAACCGTTGGTGACCTGGACCTGGTCCTCGCCTCCTCCGTTCCGGGTGAAGCCATGAAGGTATTTGTGAACTTCCCACAGGTTGCGCGCGTGCTCGGGAAGGGGGATACCAAGACAAGCGTCGAGCTGCATGATGGAACGAGAGTCCAGGTATGGGTGCATCCACCAGACCGTTTCGGGAGTGCGTGGCAGTACGCCAGCGGTGCTCAAGCCCATAATGTTAGGTTGCGAGAGCGAGCCCTGCGTATGGGGTTATCGCTTTCCGAGCATGGTTTTAAGAAGGAGGATGGGACAGAGCTTATCTGCCCGGAGGAAAGCCAGGTTTACGAATGGCTTGGATTGGCGTGGATCCCACCCGAACTGCGCGAAGACCGAGGTGAAATCGCAGCTGCTGAAGCCGGCGAATTGCCGGAGCTCGTGGAACTCGTAGATATTCTTGGTGAACTGCATGCGCATTCTGATTGGAGTGATGGCGCGGTGAGTATGCGCGAGATGCTCGTAGCGGGCAGGGATGCCGGACTTTCCTACTTCGTGATTTCCGATCACTCACGCAGCCTGGGCATCGCTAACGGGCTATCTCTTGAGCGGCTTGAGGAGCAGCGCGAGGAGCTGGCTGGTCTCCAGGCAGAGTTCGGCAAGACTTTCAAAGTGCTGCATGGGGCAGAGGTTGAGATACTTGCCGATGGATCGCTCGACTATCCGGACGAGGTTCTAGCTGAATTGGATATCGTCATTGCCTCGCTGCATACGTCCTTGAGGCAAACCCGTGATGTCGTGACGGAACGTTTACTAAGGGTTATCTCAAATCCCCATGTGGATATCATCGGTCACCTCACCGGTCGCTTGATCGGCAAACGCGCGCCGGCTGATCTGGATATCGAGCGAATCGTGAATGTTGCAAGTGCGCATCAGGTTGCGCTGGAGATCAATTCCAACCCTGAACGCCTTGACGTGCGCGATGTCCATGCCAGGATGGCCCTGGATGCGGGTTGTCTCCTGGCGATCAACACTGATGCACACCACCCCGATCATCTCAATTTCAGGCAATTCGGCGTGGGTACTGCCCGTAGAGCTTGGGCCGAGAGCGAGTCGATCATCAATACATGGCCTGTCGATCGCTTGCAGGCATGGCTCTCGGACCGTTCTGGGTAGGCTTGCTCACCGCAACCCTCACGCTCCCAGGGGGTTTTAGCACGTGGAACCTTTGTTCCCTGCAGTGCGGAAGGAGCATGTTGAATGCCGGAAATCGCCATCGTTACGGATAGCACGGCCTACATTCCCCAAGACCTGGTCGATAAGTATCAAATCCACGTCGCACCCCAGATCTCGATCTGGGGTGAAGAGTCGTACCTCGATGGCGTGGATATGTTTCCAACCGAATTCTATGAACGACTCAAGGTGAGTAAGGAACTGCCAACCACCTCCCAGGCGACGATCGCCTCGTTTCATAAGATCTTCGAACCCCTGGTAGCCGAGGGCAAACAAATCATCGCTGTCCTCATCTCCGAGCAGCTCTCCGGTACACTGCAGTCTGCGCGGCAGGCGAAGGCGATGTTCCCGGAGGCCACGATCGCGCTGGTGGACTCACGATCGGCGGCGATGGAACTCGGCTTCCAGGTTCTTGCAGCGGCCCGGGCAATTGAGGCTGGAAAGTCTTTCGAGGAGGTCGTCGACCTGGCCGAGCGGGCCAAACAGTACACCGGAGTATTCTTCGTGGTGGATACACTCGAATTTCTCCATCGCGGAGGACGGATTGGAGGAGCAGCCCGCCTATTCGGGACCGCGATCAACCTAAAACCCATTTTACATATTGTGGATGGACGGGTCGAATCCTTCGAAAAAATACGGACCAAAGCCAAGGCCTATACACGACTGCTCGACGTTGTTCAGGAGCGTCTGGAGGGCAAGCCAAACATCCGTATTGCCACACTACATGCTGCGGCAGAGGCGGATGCCAAAGCACTGCTGGAGGAGGCTGTACGGCGGTTGAATCCCATCGAAACACTCATTTCTGAAGTCAGCCCGGTCGTCGGGACCCATGTGGGTCCGGGGACCGTGGGATTGGCATACTGCACAGACCTCTAACCTGCACTTGACACGCAGAACGAATTACTTCAAGGGCGGCACCCGGTGGGCTATTCACTTCGCCTCCCAATGTAGAGTATTCTTACCAACATTGGCAGATAGGGATGGTAGTGGTAAAATCCACAAGAGAGCACCTTGCGTGCTTTTCCGCGTAAAGTGGAACCAGCGCCTGTGGGCGATTAGCGTCGCAGACGTATTGCTCCAAATACCTTGTATCGCGCAGAGTTGAACAATTGAGATGCCGCTCACCTTGAGCAGGTACGATGGAGGTGTTTCACCTGTGAAAGAGCGCACCCTTTTTACCGTTATTCTCCTGAGTCTATTCCTGATCACCTCGAGTTCCTCGTTGCCACACGGATAGACTTGAGCTGGTTGATGCCCGAACAGGCATCAACCAGGGCGGTTCTGGTCGGTGTTTTTGAGGGTGAAGTAAATAGCGCTGTTCATTCCCTTCTCAGCCGGCTGGGCCCATGCCCCCGTGACCAGCGGGGTGAGGATCTCTCCTGCGCAGGCGCTAAAGACCAAGGGGCATACCAAGCTGAGTGGACGAGATCGAGGTATTGGCCTTATCAATCCGATACCTGGAGTTTCTGGATATCCATACGGATCTATTCAACCGGTGTTCCAAACGTGTAGTTGGTGCGCAGGATCCCCTGGGTGTCGATAAGAAAAGCTCTGGCCGTATGAGTGACCAGATACTGTTCTGGGTCTGAATCCGGGTATTTTTCAGCGTATACGCCATACGCTGACAGGACCGATTCAAGGGTTTCACTCTCGGCTCTCAACCCGATATAGTTTGGGTCGAAGCGGGCCAGGTACTCACGCAAGTGGGTGAGTGTATCCCGGTCGGGGTCCACGGTGATCATTACAACGATCGTTTTTTCCGGGCGGATCTGCCCATCCTCAAGCACTTGATGGAGTTCGGCAAGCGTCGCGGGACATATATCCGGGCAGAACGTGTAGCCGAAATAGAGCAGTACGAGGTGCCCGCGTTGTTCATCGAGGTGAAAGTCGGATCCGGTGGTGGAAGGAAGTGAGAATTCAGGAGCTGGTTTTTGTGCTTGATACGGGCTGCCGTGCAATTCGATCGTGCTTGGGCTGCAGTCCGTCAACAAACTCACCATCAGCAGGGTTAGCGGCAGTGCAACTCGGGCGGGGTGATCCACGTGGTTTGCCATCCGTCTTGAAGCGGTACAGGGCGTTTCTATCACAGCCGGGTACACAAGCCCGTATTGTTGCCAAGCGTAAGCGATAATTCGAGTCGTTTCGGTCGTGAAACGCCTCGATTCCAGGCATGTCAGTTATGGAAAGTTAATCCACCGGGATGGTATAATCGCCACGACCCAACAAATGGAAGAGGGATACAAGGTGGAGAGCTCGATCGAACGCTTCTTGACGCACATGCATGAGCAGCGCAGTGCTACTGAGAACACCCTCCTTGCGTACCGAACCGATTTAGATCAATTCCGTAGAGTTCTTGAAGTGCACGGCGCAAGCGGGCTGATGGTGGCAGGACTCAGGAGTGAGTGGATCAAGGCTTACGTTGAGTGGTTGCTCCTCCAGGGTTACCGACCGGCAACAGTCTCGCGCAAGGTAGCCTCCTGCCGCTCATTTCTCGACTATATGGAAGGTGAAGAAGGGGTTTCTACCCAACATCTCACCAGCCTGCTACGCGCACCACCTCCTGAACGACATGAACCCCTCACCCTGAAGGAAGGCGAAGTACGTGCATTATTAGACGCTCCCCGGTTTCGATCAAGCGCTGGGGCTTTACGGGACGCGGCAATCCTGGCGATACTTTATGAAACCGGATTTCGAGCGGCGGAAGTCGTCGGGTTGTCTATTACGGATCTTGACCTCCAGGGAAGAAGAATCTGGCGGCCTCCAGCCCGGAGCGACTGGCGGCCGATCCCCGAATCGGATCTAATCGTTCGCAGGTATTTGGTCGAAGCCCGGCCTCATCTACTGAGGAAACCAGGCGAACTGACCCTCTTTCTGAATCTCCGCGGGAACGCCCTCAGCCGCCAGGGCCTGTGGTTGGTCGTTAAGCGTTGGGGGGCTGAGGTAGGGCTTGATCCCGGCCTCTCACCGCATACGCTTCGACACACACGGGCGCGCGATTTGCTCAACCAGGGCCGATCGCGCAAGGAAGTCCAGGAATTCTTAGCTCTTTCCAGCCCGAATGGAGTGCGTGTTCGCAGGTCTCGGAAGCTCGACCCAAGGGAGGCATAGCGCATGGATTTCATCACCGAAGAGCAGATCGATCAAGCCTTGGCCGCGATCCGGGAAAGAACAACGCGATCGCCGCGAGTGGGGATGATCCTGGGTTCTGGTTTAGGACCACTGGCTAATTCGTTTGAAGATTCGGAGGTCATCAAGGTCGGGGATATCCCGAACTGGCCGGTATCCACCGTGGCTGGTCACGCCGGCAGGCTTATCTTTGGTTCACTTGAAGGCCAGTCGGTGTTCGCGCTGCAGGGTCGGGCACATTACTATGAGGGGTACTCCATCTCCCGCATTGGACTACCTGTGCGCGTCATGCAGCGGATGGGTGTCGAGATGCTCTTTGTGACCAATGCGGCTGGCGCCGTCCACCCGGACTTCAGCCCGGGTGAATTGATGCTGATCACCGATCATATCAACTTGCTGGGGATGGCAGGGCAGACCCCTTTGCGAGGCCCCAATCTCGATTCTTTTGGCCCACGCTTTCCAGACATGAGCCAGGCGTATGATCCCGAGTTGAAAGACCTCGCCCGAAAAGTCGCTCGCGAGCAAGAAATACCCATGCAGGAAGGAGTTTACATTTGCCTGGCCGGGCCGTCGTTCGAAACACCGGCCGATCTGCGTTTCCTGCGCGGGATCGGCGTCGACGCCGTGGGGATGTCGACCGTTCCCGAAGTCAATGTCGCCCGGCATGGAGGCACGCGAGTGCTCGGCGTCTCGGGGATAAGCAACAAGGCGAACCTGGACGGAAAGACGGTCACCACCCATGAAGAAGTCCTGGAGGCCGGGGAAGTGATCGTACCTCGCCTGACAGCGCTTATCAGGGGGGTTTTACGGGAGATATGACCCCGAGCCCGTGATGGAAGAGATCATCCTCAGCATCGAGGCAAACCAGTCCTGGATCTACCTCCTGCTTGCAGCAGCGGGTATCGTCTATCTAACGCTCCTACTGCGCGCATACCGGGATTTACGCGCAGCGGTCTTCGGTCTGGAACGTGAAAGATCGTTACAGCGCTTGACCCGCTCGGCGGCGATGCTTGTCCTTGTCGTCACCGGCTTGAGCGCGACTTTTGTTATCTCCACCTTTGCCAGTCCTGCAATCCCCGCCTCGATCCGGCCAACCTTGCTCCCGACAGTCTCCCTCCTGGCCACCGCCGTACCGAAACCTGGAACACTGGATGCCGATTTTGTCACGGCAACCCCGATCCAGGCTTCCGGGATTGATGGATCCGGGTGCGCCAATGAGTTGGCGACGATCAGCTCCCCGCTATCCAACACAACCGTCCGGGGAGAAGTCCAGTTTCAGGGTGCAGCTAATATCGACAATTTTGCCTTTTACAAGCTTGAGTATCATGATCTCAATCCCGACAGCACCTGGCTGACGATCTCGGCCAGCAATCAACCTGTTTGCGAGGGGGGATGTGCGGGTGATGGAGAAACCTTGGGGGCATGGGATACCTCTCTCGTGCGCCCTGGACAGTACGCCGTCCAACTTGTGGTGACGGATACACAGAGCAACGCTCCACTCCCATGCCAGATCCTGCTCCAGGTTGTGCCCTGAGCGTAATTGCGGAGGTATCAAATTTCGCATGACAGGTAAACCGTTCATCCGGCAAGCAATCTCCAGTGATATTCCCAAGCTCATCAACATGGACCATGGCGTGAACACGGATCATGTCTGGCAGCTCACACTCAACAAGGCTACAGATGAAATCAGTGCGGTGTTCCGAGTTGTACGCTTACCGCGTCCAATGCGGGTACAGTACCCTCGGGAACCGAACGCGTTGGCCGATATCTGGACCCAGCACTCAGCGTTGTTAATCGCCGAGTGGGAGGAAGAAGCCCTGGGTTACTTATGTTTGATCGATGGATCGGCACATCGCTCGGGGTGGGTGGTCGACCTGGTCGTGGATCTGCGTCATCGGCGTCAAGGGATTGCGACTTCACTTCTGCAGAGCGCGCTTCAATGGTGCAGCGAGCGTGATCGCGATCAATTATTCATCGAGATGCAGAGCAAGAATTACCCGGCCATCAGCCTGGTACGTAAACTTGGATTCAATTATGCAGGATATAGTGATCGCTATTATGCGGATCAGGACATCGTGCTCTTCTTTGCCCGCGAGATCAACTAAACTCTGATAGGTCAGGCCTGTAGCATGATTTCACCGCTCTTGGTTTTGAACCAGATTCTCACTGCAGGGAACACCATTACGGCGTTCTCACTGCTTTTATATGCCCTGACTTTCAACTTGCGTGATCGTGTAGCTCGCTCACTGGCAGTCCTCCTCGTGTGCGTCACGCTGGTTTATTTCGGCGATGTCCTGGTCGCAACAACCAGTTTCTCTGCCGAGACAGAGGTATGGCTGCGCCTACAATGGGTTGGGATCAGCTTTGTACCCGCCGCCTACTTGCAGCTCTCGGATGCTCTCCTGGCGGCAACAGGGCGACCCTCGCGCGGCCGAAGATCAAAGATCGTGCTGATCAGCTACTTGCTCGGTGGAGTTGCCCTGGCAATCGTGGCCTTCTCAAACGAGCTCGCGGGTCAGGTCATATTCTCCGATTCAGCAGCCTATCTTCACCCCGGTCCATACTTCACGGTATTCACTATCTTCCTCATAACTGTGTTGACCTTCGCCGGCCTGAATTTCTGGCGAGCCTATCAACGCTGCCTCACGCGCTCAAGCCGGCGGCGTATGCGTTACCTTATGGCTGGCTCTCTGGGGCCGCTGCTTGGTTCCTTCCCATTCCTGATGCTAGGCGGGCGCGGACTGGTCGGTGCCGGCGTGTTCTTCTGGGGGCTGCTGATCATCATCAATGCCTTCGTTGCCTTCCAGTTGATCCTGATGTCCTATGCTGTTGCGTATTTCGGGGTGGATTATCCGGACCGGGTGGTGAAGAGCCGCCTCTTCCAATGGATCCTGCGGGGCCCGGTCGTCGCCTCGACCGTCCTGGCGATCACGGTGGTTGTAAACCGAACGGCAGTATTGCTCGGGTACGTAAACAGCAGGGTAGTCCCCTTCGCCATGGTAGCCTCGCTTCTGCTCATGCAATACCTGTTCACCTTCATCCGCCGGCCTATCGAGCGCTGGTTCTTCTATGGTGAAGATCGGGATGATGTTGCACGCTTGCAGTTGTTGGAAGAACGACTGCTCACGACTGGTGATCTACGCCAATTCCTCGAATCTGTTCTAAACGCGATGTGCGACCTGGTAAGGGTCAATTCGGCTTTTGCGGCGGTGGTTGGGCCGGAAGGGTTGGAACTGGAGGTGGCGGTAGGTCCGGAGGACCCAATGCGGGGTTCAAAGGAGTTACCCCCACTTCTCGTTACGGATAAGAAGGTTGAATTCGAGCGTCTAGGGACGGTCTTCATTTGGGACGTGTACTGGCTTCTGCCACTCCGGTTGGCCAATCCGACCGAGGTTATTGGCTTCCTTGGCCTTCGTGCCAGGAATCAATTCCCGAATTTCACGCCTGATGAGGAAGAGCAACT